>JAEEGL010845985.1_pt1 | contig 11507 bp, 9 predicted proteins | sample 9134231 | NCBI WGS metagenome assembly JAEEGL01 (sample SAMN16246548, study PRJNA631951) | gut metagenome | biome: gut microbiome; feature: rumen; material: fiber-attached | host: Bos | place: Iran: Karaj | collected 2018-10
CCAAGGACAACTGCTGGCAGAGCAGGATGCCACCAGGCAGACCAATGCCGTCGAGCAGCATCAGCGGGAGATAGACCAGGCGCATCTGCAGATGCAGGATGTCATTATCTCTCAGGGCTACGACCCAGAACATATGGACAACGTGCCACAGCGCGTGCGCCATATTGCCGAGGTGAAGAGTGGCTTGCTGCTGGCTCAGAGCAAACTGGCTGCGGCTCGTCATGAACTGAAGATTACCCGCGTGACAGCCCCCTTCGACGGTATCGTGGCTAATGTCACAGCCCACACAGGCCAATTGGCTCAGGTTGGTGACATCGTGTGCCGAGTGATCTCTCCGCAGCAGATGGATGTGGAATTCCGTATCATGGAGGCTGACCTCAGTCGATTCGGCGTGGGCACGCGTCTTCAAGTGGTACCTGTGGGCGACGAACATACGGTCTATGAGGCCAAAGTGACTGAGGTCAATCCCATCGTCGACGCACAGGGAACCGTCATGTTGCGTGCTCATGTGAATACTCCACACCAACTCTTTGACGGCATGCACGTCTCCGTCATCCAAAACACCACGCAACCATGAAAAAGACAACTATTCTTGTACTGTTCTTTACGGCCGTAACAGCCTCCGCCCAACAGACGGTAAGGCTCGACATGGAGCGCGCCTTCCAACTGGCTACCGACAGCAGCATCACTGCCGATCGCTACCGCAGTGTGTTCCAGGAGGCACACTATGCCTGGCTCTCGTGGATGGCAGGCCGTAAACCGCAAATAGACCTCAGTACCATGCCGCTGCAATTTGAGCAAGACATGACCCAACGCTATGTCAGTGATACCGACAATGACGAGTATCGCGAGCAGAAGCGGCTCATGTCCAGTGTCATTCTGCAGGCTGAACAGGTGATGGAACGATGGGGGGGGGCCTTCTATGCCTCCACGGGACTAGCCTATCTGGGCAACTATGGTGACTACATCCAGCATCAGTTTGCTACCACGCCCGTCCGGGTCGGTTACCGGCAGGAACTGTTAGGATACAATCCTTATCGCTGGAGCCGGCAGACAGAACCCATGCGGCTGAACGTTGCCCAGCAGCAGATGAACTATTCGGTGGAGCAGACAGGCGCAGAGGCCGTCAGGCGGTTCTTCACGCTGGCGGTGGCACAGGAACAACTCTGCATGGCCCGAGAGCAACTCCAGTCGTGCGACAGCATACTTGCCATCGGCGAGCGGCGCTTTCGTATCGCATCTATTTCCAAGGCAGAACTCGAAATTCTGACACTGCAGCGCTCACTGGCCACCACGGCACTGAAGAGTGCCCTGCTCAACCATCAGAAAGCCGCCAAGAGCCTCGCCGTCTGGCTGGGGATGGACGAATTGACGCACCTGGAACTGATTGTACCCTCCATTCTGCCGCAGTTCAGCGTGACCGTCGACGAGGCTGTCAACCAGGCTGCACAGCACAATCCTAATTATCTGTCGATGGAACTCAAGGAAATGGAAGCCCGACGCGACGCAGAACAACTCAAGCACAAAAAGGGCCTGAATGCCAGCATCGATGCGTCAATAGGACTCAACCAGGTGTCTGAGCGATTCGAATATGCCTATCGCAGTCCGTTGGTGCAAAATCAGGTGACGGTTAACCTGACCGTGCCCATCAGCGACCATGGAAAAAAGCGCAATGCGTGGCTTGCGGCACAGAGCAAAGCAGAGACGGCTGCCCGAGAGCGTCAGGAACAGCGCCGTGATACCGAACTGGATATTGTACAGACGGTGGCGGAGGTCAATCAGCGACAGGAGATGGTCGACGACACCCGCCACTCGCTGCAGATTGCCGAAGATGCCTACACCGCCATGCTCCAACGCTTCATCCGCGGCCAGGCCACCGTGAACGACCTGTCGCTGGCTCAACAATACTGGCAGGAAGCGAGGCGCGACCAGATCACAGTCCTGCAGAATTTCTGGAACAGTTATTACCACCTGCGCCAACTGACGCTCTACGATTTTCTCAAGCACCAGCCAATCCGCCACTGACATCCCCACCTGCGCCAACTGCAATGTGTGAGGGGTGTGGAGTGAGATTACTCGGGGGCGGTGGTACGCGAATAGTCTAAGTGCAGGGGGACCTGGGTTATTTCTTGTGGCTCTGGTAGTAGTCGAGGGCGCGGCGGACGTTCTCGATGACTGCCTCAGAACTGAAGGTGGCGCCGGTGACGACATCAACCTGCATCGTCTTGGCTTCCTTCACCTTCTTGCCGTTCCACTTGTCCTGAAGTGCCTTCTTCACTTTCACGTAGTACTTGGGTGTCTCCGTAGACTTGAGGAACTCGATCTTCTCCACCTTGTCGCTCTTGATATACACCTTCAGCGGGGTGGTACCCTGATAGCCTTCGACATCCTTTCCCAATTCCGTGGTGTTGATGACGAACGAACCGTTCTCCTTGATCATCGTCTCGTCAGCGATGAAACTCATGAGGAGAACCGAGAACATGAAAAACCAATATCTTTTCTTCATATTATCTAACATATAATGGTCATGTAATTGTTCATATCATGCTGTGCGCAGCAATTAATGGAAAATTCGTGGTTATTCGTGAAAATTTAAAAACTTGGTAATTCAGGCATGGACTGTGCCTTGACGGCCGTGCACTCCATCTCGATGAGCCAGCCCGGACGGCAGACGCCTGCGTGGACAATGACGTAGGGCTTGTCGGGGAAGCGCTCTTCGAAGAGGTGGCGCACCTGTTCGTAGTCGGCGATGTCGCGCAGATAGACGATCATCTCGCTGACATCATCGAAGGTGCATTCGGCCTCCTGGAGCAGGGCCTCGACATTCTCCCACATGCGGCGGGTCTGTTTCTCCACATCCTTCGGATACATGATCTCACCCTTGTTATTAATAGATGCCGTGCCGGAGATAAACACATGGCGGCGGTCGGCATAGTCTACCCGGGTGCCTCGCTCGAAGGAGACACCATAGTCGCTGGTGCGGTTGAGGTGGGTAGAGGCGTAGAGGTATCTGATCTGCTCCTGGCGGATGCCGGCGATGGCGTAGTTGTCCATCTGAGACAGTACATTGGGATCCTGCTGGCGGCCGCCGATGCCCGTGGAGGCGATGAAATGGGTGTGGACAGTGAGTCCCTGCGTGAAGAATACCTGATTGCGGGCTCGGACGACGCCACCGTAGTTGAGGTCGATGTCGTTGACGAAGAGCCAAGTGCGGATGCAGTTATCCGACAGTTTGCACCCTTCCTCGGCCAGTTGCATAATATACTCATTGAAGAGCAGTCGCATCTGGTACTCAGAGTTGGCAGCGAGGTTATGGGCGGAGGCATTATAGAGATGGCGGAACGCTCCGTGGCGGACTTCATAGAGCCCGCTCTTGGTTAAGCCGGTCTGCACGTTCGACATCAGGTTGACCCACAGGGCGACCTTGGTGCCGTCGAGGGGCGCCTGCTGGATGATGCTCTTGGCGCAGTCGGTCACATCGGCGACAATGATTTCGTCTGCCTGATTGGCAGCATCGCTGAGGAAATAGCGCTTAAAGACGGCCTGCGTGTCTGCAAACTGTGTTCGCAGATGGTCATACGCATTCATCACGGCCTCAAGTTGCCGGGCAAAGGAGAGCCGGGGGTTGTTGACATGGATGATGGCGTGGTATTCCCTGACCTCGGTGCCATTGTCGAAACAGGTTACTTCAGCAGTGGCGTTCTCGAAATCTATGCGTGACAGATGATGGTTCATTCTTCAATTTTCAAATTTTATTAATGTCTACGTAGCCGTGCATGACCGCGTAGATCGTAAGGGCGGAGACACTCTTGAATCCCAACTTGTCCATGATGTTTTTCCGATGGGTGATGACCGTGGCGAGGCCAATGTTCAGTTGCTCGGCGATCTCCTTGTTGATGTAGCCCTGCACGATGAGCGACATCACCTCTATCTCGCGGTCGGAGAGGATCTTGCGGTTGATGATGTCCGGCATGGGCGGTATGTTCTTCCCATGCCCATGAGCGTGCTGCTGAAGGGCCAGGATGGAACGCACAAGTTGCTTCTCGGGAACGTTGATGCACAGGCTGTGGAAGTCGGAGAGTGGCGATGTCGTGTCGAGACTGAGGGTGAGCACAATCGTCTTGCGCTGACGGGCTAGAAAGAAATCCTTATGCTCCAGCACGATGCTCATCGCCACAAAGTAGTGGAAATAGGCATCGGGCTGACTCGACTCTAACTCGCTAAAGGAGCCGAAACTGTCGACCGTCATAATCGGAATGACGTTCTGAAGGATCTGTTTCAGTCCCATCACCGACAAGGTGTTGGGGTCGATAATGGCTATTTTTGGACGATTGCTCAAATCTTCGTGTCTTCGTGTTCCTTACTGTTTATGACAAGAATCCAAGCAGTGCGCCTGCTGCGACGGCAGAGCCAATCACACCAGCCACGTTCGGGCCCATGGCGTGCATGAGCAGGAAGTTGTGACGGTCGTACTCCAGTCCGAGATTGTTGGAGATACGGGCGGCCATCGGTACGGCGCTCACACCGGCATTACCGATCAGTGGATTCAGTTTCTTGCCTTCAGGCAAGAAGAGGTTCATGATCTTCACGAAGCACACACCCGAGGCTGTGGCAATCATAAACGCCATGGCGCCGAGGGCAAAGATCTTAATCGTGTTGAAGGTCAGGAACTCAGATGCCTGTGTTGAACAGCCAACGGTCAGACCCAGCAGCATCACGACGATGTCGTTGAGGGCTGCGCCGGCAGTCTTTGCCAGGCGTGTAGTCTTGCCACTCTCCTTCAGCAGGTTGCCGAAGAACAGCATGCCGAGCAGAGGTAGACCGGACGGCACGATGAACGTAGTGAGCAGCAGTCCGATGATGGGGAAGAGGATGCGCTCTGTCTGCGACACCTCGCGGCCGGGCTTCATCTTGATGACACGCTCCTTCTTCGTGGTGAGCAGTCGCATGATAAACGGCTGGATCACTGGCACAAGAGCCATGTAGGAATAGGCACACACGGCGATGGCACCCATTAGGTTGGGTGAGAGTTTCGATGAGAGGAAGATGGCCGTAGGACCGTCAGCACCGCCGATGATGGCGATACCGGCAGCCTGGGAGGGCTCGAAACCCATGGCCAGTGCCACCATGTAGGCCCCGAAGATACCGAACTGGGCGGAGGCGCCGATGAGCATCAGTTTCGGGTTGGCCAGCAGGGCCGAGAAGTCGGTCATCGCACCGATGCCGAGGAAGATGAGCGGCGGATACCAACCCTGACGCACACCCTGGTAGAAGATGTTAAGCACGGAATTGTCCTCGTAGAGTCCGATCTCCAGACCAGCATCGGCGCGGAAGGGAATGTTACCTAAGATGATACCCAGTCCGATGGGGACGAGCAACAATGGTTCAAAGTCTTTCTTAATGGCCAGCCAGATGAAAAAGGCACCTACTGCAATCATGATGAGATTGCCCACGGTGGCATTGGCAAAGGCCGTATAAGTCAGGAACTCCTGAAAGTTCTGTATGATAAACTGTCCTAAATCCATTCTTTTTTCTTTTTTCTATTGTTATCCAATCGTCATCAGCACAGCGCCTTCCATGACGGTCTCACCCTGCTTGACGGTGATGGAGGTGACGGTTCCGGAGAACTCCGACTCGATGTTGTTTTGCATCTTCATGGCTTCCAGTACCAGTACGATATCACCCGTGTTGACCTTGTCGCCTACATTCACTTTCAATTCGATGACGGTTCCTGGCAGCGGAGCCTTGATGGCTGAGCCTGCGCCGGGAGCCATGGGCTTGGCCTCGGCAGGTGCGGCGGCAGGAGCCACAGCGGGTCGGGCTACTGGCTTGGGTGCCTCAACATGTACCTTCTTCAGGGTGCTGCTCGGATTGATGGGTTGCTTCATCTCTACGTCGAAACGGACGCCATTGACGTTAACCTTGGCAACGTTACCCTCTACTTCTTCAATCTCTACGTCGTAGTCGACGCCTTGTACTTTATATTGATATTTATTCATGTTACTTTGATCTTTAAACTTTGAGTTTTATGATTACTGCTGCGGTAGCAAATTATTCACTATTCACTTTCCCCTTTTACCTTATTTCCGGGGTCTTGGGAATATTGGGCGCTTTGTGCGAGGTGGGGATGACGGGCGTTGAGAAGTGAGTCATCTGATTACCCTCATCCGACCATCCGGTACGCTGTGACTTGATGGTGATGATGCCACTCTCCACATCGTGCACATCGTCCTGATACTGTTTCAGTGCCATGGAAATAACGGCGATGTAGACCTCTTTGTCAATACCTTTCTTGTCCAAACCGTCCTGCAGGATATTACCTGTGGCATGAGCAATGTCATGGGTCACCTCGACCGTCTTCGTGATGGGCTTGATGGGCTGGGTGTTAACCACCTTCTTGGCCGTGTCGATATGAGCCATAATCAGTCCGAAGAGCCAGAAGAACAAAAAGAGGAGTGCCAGGCAGAAGAACACGATGCCCATGGCGAGCAGGGTGATGCCAAAGCCGTGGGGGTCTTCGCGTTTCAGTTTGGCGTCTTTCGTCTCGTCGGTCTTGATGAAGTTCTCTATGCCTGGTGTGACGTTCTCTGCCGACTTCACACTCCATTGGTTTCCGTGACGGGCGTAACTCTGGTCTGCGGCTAGTGCCGGCACCGTAACGGAGTCAATCAGTTCGACAGCATTGCCATTGTAGAAGCCAATCCAAACAGGTTCTGACACGGGAACCTTCAGCGAGAGGTGCAACTTGCCCTGAGCGGGATTCGAGTTGCAGAAGAATACCAAATGCTGTCTCCCTCCAATCTGTGTACGAGGATCACCGCTGGGGATGACACTCATCCTCTTAATGCGCTCAGGTACACTCATGTCGGGATTGAGAACGGAACGGTCGGTAGTGAAATACATGCCACGGATATTGTAGGTGGTAAACGAGGTGTTTTCCAACTCTATCCATGCCTCCCGCTGTCCGTACTCGTCTTCGATGTTGGCGGTATTATTGGTCAGCACCTCATTGATGCGGATGTTATTGGCTCCCTGAGCCATCACCACCGTCGTACTTGCCAACAAGAAACCGCTGAGCAGAAGTCTGAAACTATACATCTTGTTTTCTATTGTTTATGTATTATTATATATTTTGTATCATTATCTTTGTCGTTTGCTGTCCTGTTAATCATTACCCGCAGAAGAACAGGATGATGATCTGCGCAGTAAAGATACGCAGGAACATCGATAGCGGATAGACTGTCGAATAGCCGATGGCGGGTGCTTCCTTCGAGCAGATGCTGTTGGCATAAGCCAAGGCGGGAGGATCGGTGTAGGTTCCGGCAATCATACCTGCGATCGTGAAATAGTTGAACTGATAGCGGATTCTTGCTATTGGGCCGACAATCATGATCGGAATGATGGTAATCAGGAAACCTGTCAGCACATAGAGCAGTCCGTCACCCTCAATGACCGTCTCGAAGAAGCCTGAGCCAGCCTTGATGCCCACCGATGCGAGGAAGAGCACGAGACCGATCTCACGAAGCATCATATTGGCAGAGGTGGTGGTGTAGGTGACGAGGTGAATCTTATAGCCATAGCGCCCGATGAGGATGGCGATGATCAGCGGGCCGCCAGCCAAACCTAATTTCACGGGTACTGGCATGCCTGGAATGGCCAAGGGGAACGAACCGAAGATCAGTCCGAGGAAAACGCCAACGAAGATAGTGGCGATATTTGGCGCATTCAGACGACGTACAGAGTTTCCCATCTGGTTGGCTACACGGTCGACGGCATCTTCTGGTCCTACTACCATGATTTTATCCCCGACCTGCAGAGGCAGACTGGCAGAGGCGAAGAGGTCTATGCCATGTCGGGTAAGGCGGGTGACGTTGACACCGTGTACACTTGAAAAGTGCATGGATGCCAGCGTTTTACCGTTCACTCTCGGGTTGGTGATGAGGATACGCTTAGATACCAGCGGCTGGTCCTGCTGTTCAAAGTCAATGTCAAGTTTCGGACCGATGAAAGCCATGATAGCCTCTTGGTCAGCCTCTGCACAGACGATGAGCATCTGGTCGCCGACATGGAAGATGGTGTCACGGTTCGGGATACAGAGTTCGCCCTCATGGACGAGACGAGACACGACGAAATCGCGGTTCAGGAAATCATGTACCTGCAGCAGCGTCTTACCCTCGAGGTACTTGTTCGTAACCTCCAGGTGCATCTTGTATGGCTTCTTATTGGTATTGGTCTCCTCCATGGCCTTCAATTGCTCTTCTTCTTTCTCCAGCCTTATTTTACACGCGTACCTTATTAATATAGTGGCACCGATGATGCCCAAGACGCCAAGGGGATAGGCGCAGGCATAGGCTGATGCAATCTGTGGGGCTCCGCCGTGTGGGAATACCGTGTTCAGTGCTTCGTTGGCAGCACCCAGTCCGGGCGTGTTCGTCACGGCACCATAGAGTGTGCCCACCATCATAGGCAGGTTGGAAGTGTTGCTTGTATCAAAAAAGATGTAGTAACAGGCAAACATCACTATGATATTCAGCAAGATGGCGGTTGCTGCCAAGCCATTGAGTTTGATACCTGCAGTACCGAAACTCTCAAAAAAACCAGGACCAACCTGAAGACCTATCATAAATACAAAAAGAATAAGTCCGAAGTCCTGCATGAAAGTCAAGATTGTTGTAGGGGCGGTGAAGCCGATATGACCTGCCAGAATACCCGCAAAGAGAACGAAAGTTACACCTAATGAGACACCGAAAACTTTGATCTTACCAAGGTAGACGCCAATGGCAATCACTATTGCATAGAGCAACACGATATGCGCCACCGAGTCGGTGGTCATAAACAGGTCTTTCAACCATTGAAAAGATTCCATATACAAAAACTAACAATTACAAAACTCAAATTCGTGTGCAAAGGTACTTAAAAAATGCTCATTTAATGCAATTATGTGCAATTAATTTTGAATAAAATCCGTTTTTTTATTTCTTTCACAATTCAAAACGATAAATTGAACAAAAATGTTGTAACTTTGTAGCCCGTTAAGTGTAACTTAAAACATTACTTATATAATATTTATCGTAAATTTATGGCAAATAAAGAGAAACTCTTTACCGAGTTCACTGCACCGACAACTCAGGAATGGCTTGACAAGATTCAGGTTGACTTGAAGGGTGCCGATTTTCAGAAGCGCTTGGTATGGAGAACAAATGAAGGTTTTAATGTGCAGCCCTTCTATCGCAAGGAGGATCTGAAGGATTTGAAGACGCCCGACGCTCTGCCAGGCGAATTCCCTTTCGTGCGTGGTAACAAGAAGGACTCAAATGTGTGGTATGTTCGTCAGAACATCGAAGTGAGTGATGCTAAGGAGGCCAACAAGAAGGCGCTTGACATCCTGAACAAGGGTATCGACTCGCTGGGCTTCAGGTTGAAGGGCAACATGGTCTCGAAGGAGACGGTGGAGAGCCTTCTCGACGGTATCTACTGTGACTGTATCGAGGTCAACTTCTCCACCTGTCCGCGTCATTCCTTAGAACTGGCTGAGATTCTCGTGGCTTATTTCGCCGAGAAGGGTTACGATAAGGAGAAGGTGGTTGGCTCTATCGAGTTCGACCCGATGGCGAAGATGGTGATGAAGGGTAAGGATGTCACGCCGATACTGGAGATTGCTCCGAAACTCGTGGAGGCACTGAAGGACTATCCCAACTTCCGTTGTATTGCCGTCAGCAGTGATGCCCTGAACAATGCCGGTGCCTACATCGCCCAGGAACTGGGTTATGCTCTGGCTTGGGGTAATGAGTATCTGCAGCAGTTGACGGATGCCGGTGTCGATGTAGACCTTGCTGCCAAGAGCATCAAGTTCAACATGGGCGTTTCCGAGAACTATTTCATGGAGTTGGCAAAATTCCGTGCTGCCCGTCTGCTTTGGGCTCAGATCGTGAAACAGTACGAGCCGAAGTGCGACTGTGCATGTAAGATGATTGTCAACGCCACGACATCTACCTATAATCAGACACTGTTCGACAGTTATGTCAATCTGCTCCGCTCACAGACAGAGGCTATGAGTGCAGCCCTTGGTAGTGTTCACTCGATGGTTGTGACCCCGTTTGATGCACCCTACGAGCAGGCTACGGACTTCTCAGAGCGTATCGCCCGCAACCAACAGTTGATCATCAAAGAAGAGAGTCATTTCGACCGTATTGTTGACCCAGGTGCTGGCTCTTATTATATCGAGCACCTGACAGACGCCCTGGCTCAGGAGGCTTGGAAAATCTTCCTGAAGGTGGAAGAGGAGGGTGGCTTCCTCGCTGCTGTCAAGGCTGGTACTGTTCAGGATGATATCAACGCTACCAATGTGAAACGTCATGGTGATGCCGCCAAGCGTAAGGAGTTCCTGCTGGGTACGAACCAGTTCCCGAACTTCACCGAGAAGAGCGAAGGCAAGAAGGCCGTTTCTGCTTGTTGCTGCGGAAAGGACCACGAGGATTGCGAACATCCGTTCAAGGCTATCGAGAGCACTCGTCTTGCTGCCGACTTCGAGGATCTGCGTATCCACACCGAGGAGACGAAGGTGCCTACCGCCTTTATGCTGACCATCGGTAATCTCGCCATGCGCCAGGCCCGTGCTCAGTTCTCTTGCAACTTCCTGGCTTGTGCCGGTTATAAGGTGATTGACAACCTCGGATTCAAGACTGTCGAGGAGGGTGTTGATGCAGCGCTTGAGGCGAAGGCTGATATCGTAGTCATCTGTTCTAGCGACGATGAATATGCTGAGTATGCCATCCCTGCCTTCAAGTATCTGGACGGCCGTGCGATGTTCGTCGTAGCCGGTGCTCCTGCTTGCATGGAGGACCTGAAGGCTGCCGGCATCGAGAACTACATCCACGTAAAGTGCAACGTGCTTGAGACTTTGAAAGAATATAATCAGAAACTTGGTATTTAAAGAATAGGAGACTTGAATTATGCGTAAACAGTTTAAAGATATTGATATCTATGCAGGCATCAAGGCTCAGGATGGTGCCAAGTGGATCAAAGACAATGGAATCGTAGAGAATTGGAAGACCCCCGAGCACATCGAGGTGCGTCCGGTCTATACGAAAGAAGACCTCGAAGGGATGGAGCACCTCGACTTCACGGCTGGTATTCCTCCCTATCTGCGTGGTCCGTATTCGATGATGTATCCGTTCCGCCCGTGGACTATCCGTCAGTATGCCGGATTCTCTACGGCTGAGGAGTCGAATGCTTTCTATCGCCGTAACCTGGCTTCCGGTCAGAAGGGCCTTTCCGTGGCCTTCGACCTGCCTACACACCGTGGTTACGACCCCGACAATGCCCGTGTCGTGGGTGATGTGGGTAAGGCTGGTGTGAGTATCTGTAACGAGGAGAACATGAAGGTGCTCTTGGATGGAATACCATTGAATAAGATGTCTGTATCTATGACTATGAACGGTGGCGTATTGCCTATCATGGCATTCTACATCGTTGCAGGTCTTGAGCAGGGTGCAAAACTTGAGGAG
>JAEEGL011343288.1_pt1 | contig 11507 bp, 9 predicted proteins | sample 9134231 | NCBI WGS metagenome assembly JAEEGL01 (sample SAMN16246548, study PRJNA631951) | gut metagenome | biome: gut microbiome; feature: rumen; material: fiber-attached | host: Bos | place: Iran: Karaj | collected 2018-10
GCGGACCGCCCTCCGACAAGGGAGTAAGACGCTTGTTGCGAATGGAGTAGATATAGTGTTTCGCCGTAAAAGAATGACGGTATATACGTTCCGTAGCCGTCTGAATCAGCAGCCGCTGTCCGTCGGGGCTGACCGTATATCCGTCGATACGCTCCAGACTGGCACCCTTGGCAGTGGTTACATCAAACAGCGTGCCGACCTCTTGACCTGTCTTGAATGCATACTGCACGATGCGGCTCCCGTCACTGCTCAGCTGGGCATACGACTCACCGTCATTCAGCGGTGTCACCGCAGCCATCGACTCACCACGGAACTCCCCATTGGTAATATCCCTCAAACTCAGTTTACCCGCTGCCCCAGCCGACACCGTCAGCATAAACGACAGCATGATGATTGCTATTTTATTCATAAACCCTTAACTACTTAACTTCCTTAACTTCTATCAATACGCCTGTTCATCATGAACAAAGATGGTCTTGAGCGTCATCCAGATTATACGGATGTCGAGCCAGATGCTCCAATGCTCAATATACCATATATCACGCTTAACACGACCTTCCATCTGCCACAGTTCCTTGGTCTCGCCACGGAATCCCGTCACCTGTGCCCAGCCCGTCACGCCGGGTTTCACGAAGTGGCGCACCATATATTTACCTATCAGCTGCGAGTACATCTCCGTATGAGCCAACATGTGCGGTCGCGGCCCCACTATCGACATATCGCCGCACAACACGTTCCAAAACTGAGGAATCTCGTCAATATTTGCCTTGCGCATGAAGTTGCCAAAGGGATATTTCCTGGGGTCGTCCTTAGTGGCCTGCACCTTGTCGGCATCGTCATTGACGTGCATCGAACGGAACTTCAGCATATTGAACGTATTGCCGTCCAGTCCCGTACGCTGCTGCTTGAAGAGCAAGGGACCCGGACTTTGTATTTTGATGATGAGCCAGATAATCGGCATGAACGGCAAAGTGAGCAACAATGCCAACAGCGACAGCAGGATGTCGAACAGCCGCTTCACCAGTTTGTTGACAGGGTTCTCCAGCGGGTTCTCGTAGCTGGTAAATATCTCGATATCGTCCAGCATCTCACGTTTCAGGTCAATGCCCAGCGTCTCAACCGACATAGGCACGAAGTAGAACCTGATAACATTCTGGTCGCAAAACTGCGAAATGCGGCGGATAGTCTCACGTTCAGCACGCGACAGGCACACGTAGAGTTCGTCACCTACCTTCAGCCGCTCCGGCCGCTCCAGGTTGTCCATAAACTCCTGCAGCGTCCCCAGCCGTGCAAGGCAGATGCCCACAGTCCGCCCGTCCTTTCTCTCCTGCTGCGCCAGCTCCTCGTCGGCATAGTAGCCCAGCACCTTATAGCCCTTTGACGCATCATCGTTCAAGGCATGATAGATGTTCCGCAGTTCTGTATCATTACCTATAAACGTCACAAAGCGCGTATTACGGCCCGTAAAGCGATAGTGCTTCACTATCATGCGTTCAAAGAGTCGCGCTATCAGGTCTATCAGCAGGAATATGCTGCCAATTCCCACCAGCGAATAGCCTGCCGGGAAGTGCTGGTTCATCAGCTTCATCAGCAGGTAGGCCACCAGCACCATCGTGACGCTGAGTCTGATGATGCGTTGTAACATGTCGGCGGCATTCACCTTGCGATAGTGGATAATGGTCGAGTTGTAATACTGGCTGATTAGCAGTCCCAGATTGGTGAAGATAGAAAACGCCCTGATTTGGGTCATATTCCAGTCCTCCATCAACGGATTCCACTTGACAGCAGCCAGCAATATCACGTTCAGGAGCAGAAAATCCGCCAGGATTATCAGCCCCTTCACCATGTTGCCTTTTGTATTGTTGTTCCCCATATGTCAGATATTTCCATACAATAGTCTCCACAGGAAATGATACACCCTGAAGACAGGTTCCCACAGACACTCGGAAGGAAACGTTCGCAACAGCCGCAGGTCGCGGCGAGTCCTGTCAATGTTCTTCCCCAGTTTACCCAAGTCTTTTATACGCCGTTCGTCAAACTTCCCGAAGTTGCCTGACAGCATAATATCCCTGTAGAGCAACTCGCCGGCCTTCCTGTTAACAGGAGCTATCAGGTATGCTTTGTCCAGCCCCAGCAGTTCCGACTCCACATACATTACGGCACCTGCCATCTTGTAGAGTCCGAAGCGTTTCAGCAGCTGAGTCGTCCTGTCGCGATCCACATCCCTGGCCTTCTTCAACAGCAGGTAGTAGTCGATAATCTGACGCAAGCCTATGCCCTCGTAGAAGAAATGGTTGTTGATGTGGCAGAGCTGGTAGATAACGTTAAAATCATCCGTCGGCACATAGATTCTCCCAGCACCCTTGGGCAGTTCTACAGAGTGAGAAAACTGGCGTTCGTACTCCTGATCAAACCATTGCTGGAGGCGGTGGTTATGTATCAGGTTGTTCATAAACGACGGACGGGTGTGAACCTCCACCAGCACATCATGATACTTGCCTACCTCAATATGACGGTATGACTTTTTCTTCACGCGCAGCCGCTCGTCACCCAGCCACAGCTCTCCGTTACGGACGACGACTTTCCGGCTGTCTATCCACACGTCAATATCGCCGGGAGTCCTGCTGAACGGGTTGGAGTACAGCAGCGCATTGCCCTGCCCTTTCAGGATGCAGTTGCCTATGCCGGCCTTCTCCAGCAGAGTCGTAAGCTCAACAGCCACAGCGTTGGTCTTCTCATTCTTCTTACGCCTCTTCTCAGCCAGCATATACCACCTGAGCTTCATCTTCTTGTCCGGTTGCAGTTCTGACGGCAAGCGCTCAATACCGTGATACATCACACCCGTCAGCGTCTGCCTCTTGGCCTGTGCCAACAATTCCTCCCAGTCCGTTTCCCCCTTGGCGGGAGCCACAGCCTGTTCGTCGATTGAGAATCTCAGCAGTTCCAGAAAGTCCATAACTATTTATGCTATCCGTGTGCAAAAGTACACATAAAATCCCATTCTGCGAAAGAAAAACGCAAAAACATTGTTACCTCATCGCATCATACACCTCGCCGACCTGGCGGGCTATGGCGTCCCAGTCATACTTGCCCATGTCATAATCCTTGCGCTGCAGGGGCTGGCTGGCCATAGCCTCCAGCTTCTCCGTCAACGCCTTCACATCGCCCACCTCGTGGTAGCACTCGTCCGGCAGTCCCACCTCTTTGTTTGCGGGAATGTCCGACACCACTACGGGCAGCCTGTATCTCATGGCTTCCAGCAAGGCAATAGACAATCCCTCATGCGACGAGGGCAACACATAGCACAGCGCATTCGTCAGCAGCGAATGGAGTTTGCGCCCCCTGACAAATCCCGTCAGCACCACGCCGTTTTCACGTGCCTTCTGCTTCAGCGCCCGCGAGTAGTCATCCTCAAAGTCCGCATCGCCAGCCAGCACAAGTTTGATGGATGACGGAAGATGTTTGATAGCTGATGTATAGGCATCCACGAGGTCATGTAGATGTTTTTCAGGCACGAAACGACAGACACCCAGAATGTACTTTCCTTCCTCAATGCCCAGTTCACTGAAATACTCAGGCTCATGGCAGAACTCCGGCTCCGGCCCTCCATTATATATCAGATGCACATTCCTGGTCCTCCCGCACTGTCTGGCTATCAGCTCCCTGATGACACTGCTAATGACGATGACGTGGTCGGCAAACCTGCACCCCAGCCACTCGCCCAGCCTCAACACGGCCTTGGCCACCGCTCCCCACTTGTCTCTGTCATAGTCAGGGCCATGATGCGTAAACACCACCTTCATGCCTAACAGTTTGGCGTAGGGTGCCAGCAGCGCCGGCCCTACAGCATGGATATGCACCACGTCTGTCCCCATCCGACGGGCTTTGTTGATAGCACGAAATGTGTGCACGATAGCCTCCAATGCCTTCTTTCTCGGCATATCAATGTCCACCAGGTGTACCCCTCGCCACTCTGTCAACCGGTCCCCGGCGTAGCTCTTCCTGCGAATGACTGTCACGTCATAACCCAGGGCGACCATCCTCGGGAATAATTCCTCACTATGTGTCTCCACACCGCCCATAATGTTAGGGATACCACGCGTTCCCGTAACAACAATCTTCATTTTATGTTCTTTGTCCGGATTTGTTTTCCTAACATCTGGCGTTATACTGGAACCTATCTTCTCTTTAAAGATATTCCAAAGGAACAGAGGATTACCAATGATATACCTTCGCCACATCCGCCGAGGTTCTTTCATCAGCCGGTACAGCCATTCCAGCGAATGCTCTTGCCACCAAAGCGGTGCACGTTGTATCGCTCCTGCATAGAAATCGAACACTGCTCCAACGGTTCCCGCATGACAATGGATATTCAACTCCTGCCAATGCTGGTAAGTCCACTTTTCCTGTTTGGGTGCTGTCATGCCTATCCACAGCAAATCCGGACTAGCCTCATTAACAACATGGACAATAGCAGCATTGTCTTCTTCTGAGAAGGTGGGTTTATACGGGGGAGAGTATGTTTCAACCCTAATATTCGGATAGTCCTTCGCTGCCTGCTCCTTTATCCGCTGAAGTATCTTTTCGCTGCTTCCCATAAAGAAACACTTTCCTCCTTTTCGGTTAAGCCTGTCCATCTCTATGGTAAACAAATCCCAACCTGCGACACGTTCTTTAGGCTGCGATATTGCCTTTAGCCACCTGCATGCCTTAACAATACTTGCGCCATCGGGTATAAGATAGTCTCCTTTGGCCAAAGCCTCAGCGAAGAGTTCATCTTTCTGGGCCGTATTATAAGAATGGGCGTTTATCGTATTGATCAATACTTTCCCTTGGGGAATACTTTTAATTGCATCCCGACTTTCCATAAGTTTTAGGGTTCTCAACAAGAGCATCATTTGATAACGTTAGGATTAGCCGTCCCTTTCACTATTTCTCAGATTTTTCCGGGCAAAAGTTTGGTGTTAAGCGTATTTGTTTGTAACTTTGTCGGTATAAAAAAATAAATATGTCTATATTACACCGCATTCATCAGCTTTCTCAGATTAACCCTCTGAAGACCGTTTACTTCAATTTCCATTATCTGCCATTCAAAGATGCCATCCGAATGCCCATTTTCATATTTTGGCGTTCAAAACTCGCCAAGATGAAAGGCAATATAGTGATTGACGCGCCCATACATACCGGAATGATAAAGTTTGGATTGCCACGGTTGGGCACACAAGATTTCTTTTATGAGAGAACCCTCTGGGAAGGTGCTGGCGGTATGGTAGTTTTCAAGGGGAAGGCAGAAATAGGCCGGGGCTGCAAGCTCAGCGTTGGCCATAAGGCAACCCTTACTCTTGGCGAATACTTCTCAGCCAGCGGAAAATCAGAAATCATTTGTCATAAAGAAATAACGTTTGGCCACCATTGTCTCCTGTCATGGGATATTCTGGTGATGGATACTGATTTCCACGATATCATTGATGAAGACGGAAGGGTTATTAATCCTCCGAAACCGATTACTGTCGGTAATCATGTATGGGTAGGATGTAAGGTTACTATCTTGAAGGGCGTGTCTGTGGCCGAAAATTGTGTCATCTCAGCAAATTCTACGATAACCCGCAGCGTTGACGAAAAGAACTGCATTATCGGGGGACACAACAAGTCTATGGAAATCCTCAGGAGGAACATCAACTGGAGGGATTAAGCTCTTTCGCTATAAGGTGATTTCCTTTTAGCATATCTGTAATTCATAAAAACAGTCTCAGCTTTTGAAGCAAAGGCATATTGTCTCATCTTCACCCATACAGCATTCAGCAGATCCTTCCATCTGCTTAAGGGCTGATACGAATAGCCCGAGATGGGGGAGCCAAGATATTTCTGATACACCTCAGACAAGACTTCTGCATAAGGTTTAATAAATCCCTCGACAACACCTTTTTCAAAGTATTTACTATGAACCAAACACAAACAGCCATCCTTCACTTTTACATTAAGTCCGTTGTAGTGGAAGAATACGACTGGCCATTCTTTTCCTTTGTAGTTTAAGGTATTATTTATGAAATTATATTCATACTTTTCCTGATTCCAGTTTGCGATACCTGCCCCCCTATTCTCAACATCCACTACTCCTTTAAATTGTCCGTGAAAATAATCGAGGTATTTCTGGTCACCATATTTTCCCTCTTCTAATTTAGAATAGCACCATTTCAGACACTCATCCCTCCACCATCGAAGACATTTTCTCCCTTCTTCATTATTCTTGAAATACACATATTGGACGCAATATTTCCCGAAGATTGGATTATTGATAAAATGAGGTGACAGTCCTACGGATGCATTTTTCTTCTTGAACTCATCATATAAAACTATGGGCGAACTAAAAAACAACAAGTCGCTATCCAAATAAGTGATGTCAGGCAAGTTGTACTTGTTCAGGAAATAGTCTGTGACAAAAGAGCCACAAGTCCAGCAGAACTCAGCACGCGAGCGATTGTTTTTTGCTTCCGCCAGCTCTGGCGATGCTACATCTTCGATGCATTCCACTATCATGTTACCGAATCCACATGTGTTCAGCAACTCCTGGCATTTTCTGTCCATTCCCATCACATACAGTACAAAGTCCTCCGTTTGTTTCATGAGGGATAAATACATGGCTATGCCCTTGCCTGCATAGTTTGAATCAAAAAGCGTGCAGAAAACCATCATCTCTATCGGAAATTATTCAGCACCCTGACCACTTCTTCTGCCTCTTCCTTAGATACCACCTGGTTCATCGGAATGGACAGTTCCTGGTTATGGATTTTCTCGGTGACGGGATAGCTGCGCCCGTTCCATTCCTTATAGCACGCCTGCTTGTGTGGGGGGATGGGATAGTGTATCAGCGTCTGAATACCATTCTCCTTCAGGTATTCCTGCAACGCATCGCGACGCTCACAAAAGACAGGGAACTGATGGTATACATTGTTCTCGTCAGCTATGCGTCTGGGTAAGGTAATCAGGGGGGTGCTGATGTGGGCATAATAGAAATCAGCCAACTGCTGCCGTTTCCTGTTATCTTCGTCCAGGTACTTCAACTTGACAGCTAACACGGCTGCATCTATCTCAGACATGCGGCTGTTCACGCCTACATACTTAAAGACATATTTCTTCTGACTGCCATAGTTGGCCAAGGCTCGGATAACCTCTGCCAGCTCTTCGTCGTCAGTGGTCACCGCACCCGCATCGCCCATAGCACCAAGGTTCTTGCCCGGATAGAAACTATGTGCGGCAGCATCGCCCAAGGCGCCGGTTTTCACCCCTTTCCAAGCACATCCGTGGCTCTGGGCACAGTCTTCCATCAGTTTCAACTTATGCTTTTTGCATATCGCCCCTAACGTGTCGTTATAGGCGATACGCCCGTATAGATGAACGGTCATAACCCCCTTCGTCCTTGGAGTAATGGCTTCTTCTATTTTGTCAATGTCTATCTCCAGATGCTCGAAGGTGGGTTCTACCAGCACAGGAACGAGCTGATTGCGGGTAATGGCTATGATGGTTGCAATATAGGTATTGGCAGGTACTATGATTTCGTCACCGTCCTGCATGATGCCCATTTCCTTGTAGCCTCTTATCAACAGGTATAATGCATCCAAACCGTTGGCTACAGCAATGCAATGCCGGGTTCCTATATACCGGGCATAGTCCTCTTCAAACCGCCGGTTCTCATTACCCTGAAGGAACCAACCTGAATCTATCACACGGTTTACCGCTTCCTTATATTCATCACCATGCAAAGCCGTGATAGCCTGTAAATCCAATAACTTGACCATTAGCGTTGCGTCTTTATGTATTCCAAATAATCATCGTAATTACGAATGTAATCGTCTGCATCATATTCCTCTGAAGCAAGAACCAGGCAAATGCTTCCTGAAGAGAACCCCTGCTCTGAAGCCCATATTCCCGGTGGGATATGGAGTCCCCAAAACGGACGGTTCAGCAGTACGGTGCGTTTGTTGATTCCATCATCCAATACCACCTCAAAACTTCCACTGGCAGCAATCAGGAATTGATGACACTTCTTATGGGCATGCGCCCCTCTATCCTCCCCGCCAGGTATGTCATAGCTATAGAATACCCTGTTAATGGGGAAAGGCACGTGCACATTCTCATAGATAAATGTCAGATTCCCCTCCGGGTCGTGCATTTTGTTCAATTCGCACAATGAACAGTCAAAAACACAATTGCCCTCGTTCAGCATCTGTTTATTCACCGGGGCATTCATTTTCACCGACGTCTTGGCATCTGGCGAATAGGTTGCCTTCGTCTTGTCCTTCACCCATGACTTGTATTCTTCATAATCCATGATGTAGTCATGCTCGTCATAAGCTGTCGACGACAGCACCAAGGCCAATGAGTTGGTAGAGAAATTTGTCATCGTACGCCATATGCCTTTAGGGACATGCAGCCCATAGTATGACCGGTTCAGCGGATACGTTTTCCTCTTTGGTCCGTCATCAACTACCACATCGAAACTTCCTGACAAAGCCACAATGAACTCTTGCGTCTCCCGGTAAGCATGTCCGCCACGGTCGCAACCTCCCGGCACGTCATATATCCAATGCACCCGCCGTATCTCAAACGGTATCTGCCGAGTCTGCTCAATAATCGACAGGTTCCCCCTGGGGTCTACAATCTTCGGCAGTTGTATGATTGCAGTTTCTATACTATTATCTAATGTACTATCCATAGTCTGTTTATCCGTTATTGTATGACTGGTCAGAGTCATCGTAACATGTTATATTTTGGTAGATTTCATAAACTTTCCCGGCCTTTTCCTTCCACAACAATTCTTTGAGGGCTTCCCGGCAATTCTGTGACATATTGTAGAGCGTCTGCCTGTCATGGTATAATGACATAATCTGTTCTGAAAATTCTTTTATAGACTGTTCGGGGGTGGACAGATTGATTGTCCGGCCTATTTTTTCAGTCACTAAACGCCCGAAGCCGCAAGCATTGAAACAGACTATCGGCAGGCAGTTGTTAATGGCCTCTGGAATCACGGTAGATGTGGCTTCCGACACAGAAGTAAAAAAGAACAAGTCGGCATTGCGCATCATCTCATGAACCCTTGCGTTGTCCAATCTTCCGTGCCATGTGCATATTTTCTCCAATCCCATCTTATTACTCAATTCCCTGTACTCCCTCACTTCCTTTTCGCTCCCAGTTCCCACAACATGCAGATGAAGTCCTGGCGTATCCTTTATCTGTGCTATCGACTTCAAGGCAATGTCCAATCTCTTCGTATACAGGAACCGGCCAACCCATAGTATATGAAACTCCTGGCGCTGACGTTTGTCTGCTATCACTGTTTGCAAGTCGTAGCAGCCTGTCTCTGGTATCAGTATCGAGCTTCTATGCTTTACCTCCTGAATCCTTCTCTGTGCATCGGGGATGGCAGCGATTAATGCGTCTGAATGCACTGTCATTTGATGGATACGCGGAGAATACTTTAGCTGCATCATGGTGATGAAGTCCTTGACGGTTAACAGAAGCCGTGTCTTGAAGGGAGCCTTGGCATAGTAGTTCTTGTCGACAACACCCAACCCTCCTATGGGGCCCCATACTAATGGCTTACCCAGCTTCCAGAGGTATCCAGGTTCGCGAAATCCCACCATGTTCAATTGGTGAACCACGTCTATCGTTGTCTCATTACATATCTCTCGCGCTTGGGCCAATGCCCTCTTCTGCCATTGTTTGTAATACCAGTAGAAGCGCCAGTCTCCTTGATTGTCGCACATCTTCCTGACCTTTTCGGGTAAGGGTAAGAAGAAAAAATGTATACGTTCCCTGTTGCGATGTGAGGCTACTGCTGTTTCTATCTCTCTCCGCTTTTCGCCCTCTGTAATGATAAACAGGTTGCAATAATCAGACAGCTCTGATATCCAATTCCATCCGACACCTTCTTCACTGCCCTGATTCGGACCGACTGCATAGGCGTTGATTAACACATTCATATAGGTAAAGTGCTAAATGTCTTTTTTATTTTCTTGCGTAGTCCTATCATCCTTACATGCCAAAAGTCTTCGGCATCATACTGGGCTTGCTTCCTATCAACTACATAGGAGTCATTATATCTTAGCGGCCATGAAAGCTTCTCGATTGTTGCACCTTCATAAGGATTCTTATCGCCCTTTTCATAATGTGTGCCTTCCTGCATACCGATATTGATAGCGAGGTTCACGCCGGGCTTTATCACAAGGCCTTCGTTTATCAACACACTAAGCATCCAGCGGGTAGCCCATGAATTAAAACAGCCTTGCTGTATCATCCGATAGGCCTGCTTGAAGTAATACATCATCATTACTCCTTCAAATAATCCGAGTCTGCTGATAAGGAATCTATAGGACAGGCGGGGCGTGGCTGACATCTTCATATCCATTTTCCTCCATGCTCGCGCCCAGGAAGCCCAACCCCAGCAGTCCTCACGAAGGGAGTATACATAGCTGTCTGTGATGTCGGTTCTCCGGCTGTGGTTCATAGCCACGATTTGCATGACGCTTTCCTTGTCCTTGTATCTGGGCAGCAGTTCTTCGCATAGCTTGAAAAAGTCAATGCTCAGAATGATGTCGTCCTCACATATAATCCCGTATTCTTCCTGTGAAAAGAACCAGGTAATAGCATCGCTTACAGCGTTGGCACAGCCGAAGTTCCTGTCTCTGAACAATGTTTTAACGTCACACGTCCAGTCTACGGCATCCAACATGGTTTTCCGGGTTTTGTCCACCTCCTCCTGCTCGCCCTCTTTTTGGGGCCTGGCGCCGTCACACGCTAAGTAGAGCTTGTCAGGCCTATACTTCCTGATGGCTTCCATCGTCTTGGCAACATGGTCGGCACGGTTGAATGCCAGCACTAAGACAGGTATCTTCTTCATCAGCTAGTACGACTGGATAAAACGTTGTTCTCGCACAGTATATTCTTCAGGCGCATAGTACCATTCTCAAATAAAAACTCGCTGTTGTACAGGGCGACGATTTCTTCTTTGGGAATGCTAAGCTGTTTCAGCCTCCTTAATTGTGCTTGAAAAGACTGAGGGTCATCATAGGTCATCACGATGCCCTTCTCTATAAAGGGCTCATAGCCACGAGAGGAAACAGCATGGCACAAGACAGGGAGACCTGCCCTTAAACCGTCCATTACACGAAGTTTTAATCCTCCGCCCAAAGATGTCGGGCAAAGATAATACCGGGCGTCTGACAGGATAGCATTCATGTCTACAGGGCTGTCTATCACTTTGATACCCTCTTTCCGGGCGTATGCAATCAATTTTTCTGAAGGCGCATTGCCTGCTAACGTCAACGTTGCACTGGGGAACTCTCTTTTCAGAAGCGGATAATAGTCTTTTATCCAAGGCAGGAGGGAGAGCTCTGTTTGGGTCGCTCCTAAATTTCCGGTCACAAGGAATTTGTCCTCCGTCACCGTTCTTTTTACGAGCTCTGTTGGACGGCTGTATTCAAAGACACCTAATACTTTGATAGTCTCCC
>JAEEGL011368426.1_pt1 | contig 11507 bp, 10 predicted proteins | sample 9134231 | NCBI WGS metagenome assembly JAEEGL01 (sample SAMN16246548, study PRJNA631951) | gut metagenome | biome: gut microbiome; feature: rumen; material: fiber-attached | host: Bos | place: Iran: Karaj | collected 2018-10
ATGAAAAAAATCCTAATGTACAGGTGGAAAGCCTACAATTACCGGGACATCAAATTCACATTTGAAAAACTTGGTTACACCATTAAGGAGGTCCAACAGGACCTTCTTAATTATGATGTGGATGAAGCTTTTGCCCAGAAGCTTAAGACTATAATCCAAGCCGACACCTTCGAATTTCTATTCAACGTAAACTACTTCCCTCTAATTTCTAATGTGTGTGAGGAGTGCGGCTTACTTTACGTATGCTGGAGCTGCGATAATCCACTAATCTCCCTGTATCACAAGTCTGTTTTCAACAGTGTAAACCGAATTTTCCTCTTTGATTTGACCAATGTTGAGGAGTTCAAAGGAATGGGGGCAGAACACATTTACCATCTGCCATTGGCTGTGGATTGCAATCGAATCCAGCATATTTTTTCACATTCAGATGATTTGGTCTCTTACAAAAATGAAATAAGCTTTGTAGGCTCTCTCTACGAAAAAAATTCCTATGACAAGCTGGAGTTCACCTTGCCAGAATACCTGAGAGGTTACTTTGAGGCCACAATGGAGGCTCAGAAGGATCTGCAGGGAATAAACATCATCGACAGGATGCTCACACCAGAGATATTGATGGAGCTTGAAAACTATTTTGAATTGGATAAATCAGAGGATTCTCTGTCGGATTTGAATTTGATTTTTTCAGTAACCACACTGGGCTTTAAGATTGCTCAAAAGCAGCGCCGAAGCATCTTGATAGAGCTTTCCAAGCATCATGATGTGAGCCTTTATACCAACTCCAATACCAACGATTTACTCAGTGTAAATTACAGAGGCAGCGTTGATTACTGGGAGGAAATGCCCAAGGTTTTTGCAGGCTCCAAGATAAACCTAAACATGACTATTCCAAACATAAAAAGCGGAATTCCACTTCGTATATACGATATTTTAGGAGCAGGGGGATTTTGCATTACTAACTTCCAGGCAGAGCTTCCTATGTTTTTCGAAAATGAAAAGCATCTGGTATGGTATTACAATGAACGTGATTTATACGAAAAAGTGGATTACTATCTTAACCATGATGAGGAGCGACAGCGGATTGCCCAGGCAGGCTATGAATTTGTAAAAGAAAATTGCTCCTATGAAAATCGAATAAGAGAGATGTTGGAAATTATTGAAACCACCTAGCAGTATTTGTGCTTTACTAGGTGGTTTTTCTATATCTAGATTAAGTTATCAGACAATATTACTAAATCTAGTAGGTTTTCAAAATATTTATTTTATGGTATTATGATATTACCTATAAGTGTGTAATTGTGTCCCGGATGCGGCAAGGATTGCCGAGGGCTATGAAATCAAGGAAGAAAGGAGGGACGTCTTATGGCACGCATTGATGCAGCGTACAATTATTTCATGACCACCTATGGCGCCAACATAGGTTCTCGTTACGAATCCCATAAGAAAAGTGAGCTACGCGACACTTACAATAGAATAGTTAAGACGAACAAAGACTCTCCTCTCTACAAGATTAAGGACACAGAGGACATGGGTCAGTTTGCTATCGATATTAAAGAGCATGCCAATTCCATGACTCTCTCTGTTTCGAACCTTTCTTCCGCAGGGGACGACATTGAATCAGTATTAGATAAGCGTATTGCATCTTCATCAGACACAGATTCTGTAGAAGCCCTTTACGTAAGGGATGATGAGGACAATGCAGATGATTTCACTATAGAGGTTGATGCTTTGGCGAAGCCTCAGATAAACACTGGTAACTTCCTTGAACGAGGTGGCCACGACTTTGAGGCCGGCCAGTATTCCTTCGATTTGGATATCAGGGGCCATTCCTATGAGTTCCAGTTCAATGTAAACGAGGGCGAGGACAACCAGACGGTTCAGAACAAGATTGTTCGATTGCTGAATACCTCAGACGTTGGTCTTGGGGCACAGCTTATTTCAAATAGAGTTGGAGCCACAGCTATTCAGGTTTCATCAAAGGCTACAGGCATTTCGGAGGATGAAAACCTACTGTTTAACATTTCCTCTAATATTTCCAGAAGAGAGCTGGATACTTTGGGAATAGCCCGTATTACCCAGGCACCTTGTAACTCAGACTTTAAGCTGAATGGCGTTTCCCACCAGTCATTGTCCAACACCTTCACCGTAAACAAGGCTTACGAGCTTGTCTTGAAGGCACCTTCTCAGGGTGAGGTAAGGATTGGTCTTATGAACGATACTGAGGCACTCACCGATGGCGTTCAGCAGATGATTGATAGCTACAACGGAATGGTCAATGTAGGTCTCAAGTACACTGGCGCCCATCAGAACAGGACCTTGTTCAATGAGATTTCTTCTATCGGAAAGGGAATGAGTGAGAGCCTGGCTTATGCTGGAATTACCACCGACAGCCTAGGCCACTTAGAGTTGGATTCTGAGAGATTATCAGAGGTCATCAACAGTGATGAAAAGGCTCAGGCCTTCACCACCCTGAATCAATTAAAGGCCGCCATTAGTAAGGCAGCCTCTAAAGCGTCGATTAATCCGATGGCTTATGTAGATAAAGCCATTGTGGAGTACAAGAATCCTGGTAAGAGCTTGTCCGCACCTTATGCTACAAGCCAGTACTCAGGAATGATGGTTAACTACGGCCTGTAATGTAGATTCTTTCTATATTTTCTAAATAAGTGTCTAAGTTATTGAATGCTGCAGCACGTTTTCGTGCTGCAGTTGCTTTTTGTTCATAAACCTCAGGCTTATGTAAAAGCTCTGTGATTACAGATGAATAAGCATAGGTATCACCGCAGACATATCCGCAGCTCTCATCCACGATTCCAGAAAGTCCTCCTACACCTGAGCATACAACCGGCTTTCCTAAAGCCATTGCCTCTAAAGCAACAAGCCCGAAGCCTTCGAAAACAGAAGGCATAAGGAGAACCTTTGTAGACTTCATATATTTGTAAACATTATCCTGAAATCCCTCGAATGTAATCTTAAGATTATGATCGCTGGCGTATTTTTTACAATCCTCCAGCTGTTCCCCATTTCCAATCATTCTAAAGGTGAGGCTGTCATGATTTGGAAGTGCTTCAAAAATCTTTATTGCTCCAAGTGGATTTTTAGCTTCGTTGAAACGTCCACAATAGAGAATATCCGATGGTTCTACCTTTTCATCCTCAGCTAGTGCTAAAACCTGCTCCGCTGAAAATGGATTGCCAATAGTAGTGACAGGACACTTCATTCTTTTTCCATACACGTATTCATCCATGACAGAGTCAGAAACTGTGATAATCTGGCTGAACCAACGGCTGGAAATCCAATATGAAAGTGAATTTGGATGGAGTGGGTTTTTAAGCCAAAGTGGATTGCAATGAATGTGAGAAATCACAGGAACTATGCCCTGAAGTGCGTAGCCACAAAGAACGCTGGCAGTGAAATCGTGGGCATGAACAGCCGTAGGATTAAGCTCAAGGACCGCTTTTCTAATCTCTCTTACAGTAAGCTTGTTGATGCCCCTGTAGCAGTGGTAAAGGCCCATGGATTTTAGCTTTTCTTCGATAGGTCCGTGAGGAGCCATGTAAACAAACTCCTCACGTCCAGAAAGACCTTTGATAATCTGGCAGACAACATTTTCTGCACCAGAATAAATGTTAGATTTGATGACATGTAGTATCATTATATTATTCGTCCCCCGAAGCAACATACCTTGTGGTAGTGCTGCCATATTCATAAGTCTCAAGAAATTCTGAAAGCTCTTTAAATGATTTTGGAAATTTCATACCAAACTTCTCGGCTATTGCTCCATTATAAAGCTTTACAGAATTATCTGAATCAATTGTGCCAATCTTTATTGTCTTGATGTCGTCCTCATTGAATACCTTTACTGCCTTTTTGCCAGCTGCATAACCGACGGCATATGGGTCAGAAAAAAGTGTAACCAGGGCGTTTTCACCGATGGTGGTATCTCCAGCCACAATAGTTACTCCTGCTTCTGTGGCTATATTTCCTATTATATCCATTTGATCAGAAAGAAGACTGCCAAATGGAATATATATTGCAGAACATTCTGTGCATGCTTCTGTAATAAGGCTCTCTAAAGTGATTTCTGGCTCAGCATCTTCCTCATCGGAGTTAGCTGCGTTTCCCTTGGCTGAGCTGTCGGAGTTCTCTGTTGATTCTCCATCCTCAGTTTCCTCATTAGCTTCCTCAATTGCCTTTGGAAGAATTTTGCCACCAGTCCAGAAGCTTGAAACAAGTGCTGTCCTGGTAGATGAAGTAGAGTTAAGACCGAGAATAGTGTTTTCGCCCAAGGCAACTACGTCATTGTCCATTCCCTGCTTTGCAGAAAAAGCGACATACTTACTAGGTGTAAGGGCTGTAGAGCGCTGTTCCTCGCTCACTTCTACGGAAGTGGTATCGGAAGCAGGAATTGAGTACTCCTTCCAAGGGATGCCTGCCTGATCCAGATAAGCTTCGAAAATCTCATTTTGATAAATGGCATCTGTGTCCTCTGGCGAGAAAAGAATGCCAACTGTCTGCAAATCGTTGGTGGCTTCTATCATAAGTGAAACCTGGTCAACAATGCTTGGCTTTGAGCTGACACCAGTAACATTTGTGCCAGTGGTCTTGTCCCAGGACCTACCATTTAAACTGGCGATACGAAGTGTGCCCTTAAAATCTATAATGCCAGTGGCAATGATAGGAATGATATCTGTCTTTGATTTTGCAGAAAGCAGAGTAGACTTACCAGCTGTAAAAATCATATCAGGGGACTTTGCAACTGCCCCGGCAGCAAGCATATCACTTGTCTTGTCCTCAGAAACACTGTAGGAGGTGATATTGATGTGCTCCTCACCCAGATAATCCTGAAGACAATCTGAAAAGCCCTGAAGAAGAACCGTATTATAAGTATTGTCTTCTGATAAAAGTGCTGTTATATTATAGCAATATGAATCCTCCTGGGATTCTTCTTTTACCTCATTTTTAGGCTGTTCATCAGTCTTTTTACCGCAACCAATCATGCTTAGCGCCATTGTTGCGGCCAAAATCATACTTAAAAATCTTTTTTTCATATTTAAATCCTTTTCAAAAAGTAACTAAATTTTAAAGAGAAAAGCATAATAAGTCAAATAGGAGTATAAATGAATATACACATAAAGAAGATTATAGCCCCGATAATTGGATTATTATATCCAAAACGTTGCGTGGCTTGTGACAAAGTTTTATTGAAAATAGAGAAAGAAGTGGGCTTTTGCAGGGCTTGTCAGGGTAAAATTCGTCTGGTGGGAAATGTGACCTGTATGAAATGTGGGGCGCCTATATCAGATGACAGGAAAGAATTCTGTGATACCTGCGGAAAGAACTCTCACATTTTCACGCAGAATAAGGCAGTCTACAGATACATAGGTGAAATGAAAAATGCCATGTACCGCTTTAAATATTCCAATAAAAGGTGCTACGGAAAGGTCTTCGCCACCCACGCAGCGAAGTGCTACGGTCCATGGATGAGGAAAAATGGCATAGAGGCAATCATACCGGTTCCCATGTATAAAAGGAAAGAAAGGCTTCGCGGATACAATCAGGCGGAGGTTTTTGGAAGGGCATTGAGTGAGGTGACAGGTATCCCGCTTGAGAGTGAAATTGTCAGACGAGAGACAGATACCACTGCTATGAAACAATTAAATAGCCTGAAAAGAAAGAAAAATCTGTTAAATGCTTTTAGTTTGCAGAAAAATGTTGTACAATTTAGAAAAGTGCTTATAGTTGATGATATTTATACAACTGGGACAACAATGGACGAGGTCGCGAAAGTACTTAAGGCAGGGGGAATAGAAGAAGTTTTTAGCATGAGTATATGTATCGGTGAGGTACAATAATCTAGGAGGTATCATCTATGGATGTACGTAATTGTAGAACTTGTGGTAGACTATTCAACTATCTAGGCGGACCGAATATCTGCCCTGCTTGCCGCGACGAAACCGAGAAGAAGTTCCAGGACACTAAGGAATACATTCGTGAAAATCCACGTGCTTCTATTCAGGAGATTTCTGAGGCTAACGAGGTTACTACAAACCAGATTCGCCAGTGGATTCGCGAGGAGCGTCTTCAGTTCTCTGATGATTCTCCAATCGGCATCGAGTGCGAGATTTGTGGTGTAACTATAAAGACTGGTAAATACTGCGATGCTTGTAAGAACAATACAGCAAATGCTCTTGCTAAGTCTATTGAGAAGCCACAGGCTCCTGAGGCACCAAAACCAAAGCCAAAGAAGGAAAACGCAATGAGATTCCTTCAGAAATAATAAGGATGACTTCACACACCTACCGTGTTAATTCGGTAGGTGTTTTTTTTAGAAATACTTTGTGCTATACTGATTCTGAATTATTGTGCGAAAAGTCTATTTTAGTAGCTTACGAGAGGATAATTTATGATAAATGAAGAGAGAGTCAGGCATATGACTGCCATGGCCATTTTTGAAAAAGAAATGGGTCCAGAGTACCAGCCTATGCTTCGCTATTCAAAAAGAGAATATGTTGCACTCCACGGATGGGGAGGATTCATTGCAGGGACTCTTTTCTTTGGAGCTATTTATGCAGGAATAGTGGTCTATCTGGTTAGTAATGTCATTGAAAATCTAACTACCATGTATCTTTTAATTATAGCTTTAGCAGGGTTATTGGTTTACGCTGCCTATATCATAATGCACGTTCATGCAGTCAGGGTGAGAGCATCCAGACGATACAAACACGGAAAACGCCTCATTAAGGAGCTTGGCTCTAAATATTCAAAGCTTAGCAGCATGTATGAGAGTGAAGCTCAGCAGACAAAGCCGTTACTTGCAAGAGAGGATAGTTAAATGAACGCATTTATTAGATTTCGAGATGATGTGCGCAGATTTGTGCTTTCAAGAGAAATGTTATTTATAAAGCTTTGGAGCGCCTTGGTAGCCTTTGTTGGTTTACTTTGCATCAGAGCTAATTTTGGTCACAACAAACAGATTAGTCAGATTTGGGTTTCTATAATAATCTCCATTGTCTGCGCATTTTTTCCAATACAGGGAGTTGCACTAGTGCTTACCATAGTTCTTTTAGTGGACCTGGCGTCCTTAAGTCTTCAGGTTGCCATCGTCGCTTTGGGATTTGTCGTGGTAGGCTACCTTGTTTGTGCATATTTCAGAAGCAGAAATACCTACAATATGGTCATGGTCCCAATTTGTTATTCTATTGGGGCTCCTTATGTTATGTCCTTAGGAGCAGGACTTATGTCTAGTATCAACGAGCTCACATCGGTGGTGTGTGGCTCGGTTATCGCATTTTTCCTCCACATGATTAAGGATAACACCACAGCCATAGTTGACGAGACCTCTGAGGTTTCAGTTATCGCCCTTATTAAGGAGCAGATGATTGGTAACCGCATGTTTTGGTTCTTTATCATTGCTATGGTTGCTATGTATTTGATTGTTTACCTGCTTAGGCAGGCTAGCATAAATATGTCTTGGATTATTGCAAATGTTGCCGGCGTAGCAGTTGAGTTTATCATTATGCTGGCAGGCTATTTGCTCACCAGTCAAAAGGGTGAAATCCCTGGACTAATCCTGGGCAATATCCTGGTTCTTCTGGTTGGAGTTATTTTGAATTACTTCATCCTGGATCTGGACTACTCTCGAATTGAAAAGGTTCAGTTTGAGGACGATGATTACTACTATTATGTCACTGCGGTTCCAAAGATTCGAATCGCCGAAGAAGATAAAGAAGTCAAAAAAATATAATTCCTAAGGGATAGCGAGGACAATTAAAATTGGTAGATTTTGTCAACGCTGTTGATGCCTTCATCGATGACTATTTCAATGTAAATATTCCCGATGTTTCCGTCACAGATGTAATCGAAGTTTTCATAATTGCATATTTCATGTACCACCTGCTTGTTTGGGTTAAGAACAGCAGGGTGTGGATGCTTATCAGGGGCGTGCTTATCATTATGCTGTTCTTCGTGATAGCAGCTATCTTCCAGATGAATACCATTCTGTGGTTGGGAGAGAGGCTGGTATCCGTTGCGGTTACGGTCCTTATTGTGGTGTTCCAGCCTGAGTTGCGTAGGGCATTGGAGCAGATTGGCCGTAGAAAGATCACCTCTATTTTTTCATGGAATATTCTTAAGACTGCCAGCAAGAGGTTCGACGACTCTACTATCGTTGGTCTTGTTACAGCCTGCTATGAAATGGGCGCAGTTAAGACAGGTGCCCTAATTGTTGTCGAGAACGACATGCAGCTCACCGAGTTTGAGCGTACTGGTATCGGCATTGATGCCCTTGTCACTCGTCAGCTTTTGATTAATATTTTTGAGAAAAACACTCCACTTCACGATGGAGCTGTCATAGTTCGAGGAGACCGAGTGGTTTCCGCAACCTGCTATTTACCACTGTCAGACAACATGGCCCTTTCAAAGGATCTTGGTACCAGACACCGTGCAGCAGTTGGCATCAGCGAGGTTTCAGATTCACTTACTATTGTTGTTTCAGAGGAGACTGGTACAGTTTCTTATGCTCGTGAGGGACGCATCGTCCGTGATGTAAAGGAAGATGAGCTTATTGCAGAGCTTAAGAGATTGCAGAATGCAGAAAATACCACACCAGTTTACGAGACAGCAGAAAAGGAGGGCGGAGCATGAATCAGAAGATAATTGATGCCCTCACAAAGGACGTAGGTCTGAAGATTTTAGCTATTGTTATTTCATTCCTACTATGGCTTGTTGTGGTCAACATCGATGACCCAAAGCAGACCAGGACATTTACAGCAGTTGTCACTGTCACAAATGAGGATGTCCTCACCAATCAGGGCAAGCTATACGAAATCAAGGACGGTATTAACACCGTAAGCTTTAGAGTTACAGCCAAGCGTTCAATCATTGAAAAGCTGGCTTCCTCAGATTTCTCTGCAGTTGCAGATATGAACAATCTGGAAAATGAGGAGCGTATTCCAGTTACACTGGCAGCTCGTTCCTACGCAAACAACATCACGATTTCCAGCAGGCAGAATTACCTGTACGTTGTGCTTAAGGATTTGAGTACCGAGCGTTTCGTAATCAGCGCCCAGACCACTGGAGATTTGGAACAGGGACTTGCGGTTCAAGAGGTCACCTGCAGCCCTACTGTGGTTACCGTCACAGGCCCACAGGAGGTAGTAGACAAGATAGAGACTGTTGTCGCTACAGCAAACGTGGCAGGTGTTAGCAGTAACTTCACCGAGAATGTTATTCCTAAGTTCTTGGATAAAAATGGTGATAGCGTAGACATCAAGAAGCTGAGCCTATCAGTATCTACTGTCAGCGTCAGCGTTAAATTTGAGAACACTAAGACTGTTGATATTGCTGTCAAGACCAGCGGTACATTGCCAGCTGACCTTATACTTGGCTCTATTAAGACAGACCCTTCATCAGTAATGATTATCGGAGAGGCCAGTGCTCTTAATGATGTTAGCAATATTACTATTCCAGAGTCAGTTATCAACCTGTCTAATTTAACAGGTTCATTTACCACTACCGTGGATATTAGCTCTTACTTGCCAGAGGGAGTATCACTTTTCGAGGGTACATCTCCAAAGGTTTCAATATACGTCACAATGGCAGGAGAGACAGCTTCCACCATCAACGTACCAGCTTCTAACATTGAGCTTAGAAATGTTAACCAGGGCCAGGCAATCACACTTGATGTGGATGAGGTAACCGTTAACGTATTCGGTACAGAGGAAGCATTGGCAGCCCTTAACACAAATGATGTTATTGGCTATATAGATTGCTCGTCACTTGCCCTTGGCGAGGGTCAGAATGCAGTGCTACAGTTTGATAATCCAGAAGGAATTACCATTCAAAATACATCAGTCACAGTTTCCGTTATAGAAGATCCAAATGTTACAGCAGAGGAACCTTCAGAGGATGGAGAATAACAGTGATATAGAAAGAGGTTTAGTTAATATGGGAAGATTATTTGGAACAGACGGAGTCAGAGGAGTAGCAGGCTCAGAGCTTACAATAGATTTGGCTCGTTCATTGGGACAGGCAGGAGCTTACGTTCTCACAAAGGAAGCTAGTCACCAGCCTACAATCATCGTGGGATGCGACACACGTATTTCTGGAACAATGCTTGCATCTGCTCTTATGAGTGGTATCTGCTCAGTAGGTGCCAATGCAGTTTATGTAGGAGTTCTTCCTACACCAGCCATTGCTTACCTTACCCGTAAGCACAAGGTTGATGCCGGCGTAGTTATCTCTGCCAGCCACAATCCAATGGAGTTTAATGGAATTAAGTTTTTCAACGGAGATGGCTTTAAGCTTTCTGATGAGCTTGAGGATGAGATTCAGGCACTTATCGAACACAATATGAGTGGAGTAAATCTCCCTACTGGCGCTGAAATTGGAAAGGTTGATTACCGCTTCGATCTTGGACGTGAGTATGTTGATTTCTTAAAGCATACAGTTCCACTTGATTTATCAGGTCTTAAGATTGTTATCGATTGTGCTGAGGGTGCTTCTTACCGCACCAGCGTAGCTTGTCTTTCAGAGCTAGGTGCAGAGCTTATTACAATCCACAACAATCCAGATGGAACCAACATCAATAGTAACTGTGGTAGTACACACATGGATGAGCTGAAGGCCAGAGTTGTTGCAGAGAATGCTCAGGTTGGTCTGGCATTTGATGGTGATGCAGACAGAATGCTTGCTGTTGATGAGCATGGACATCTTGTAGATGGCGACCAGATTATGGCAGTGTGCGCAAAGCACATGAAGGACAAGGGTACTCTTAAGAAAGATACCTGCGTAGTTACAGTAATGACAAACCTTGGCTTTACTCTCATGGCAAAGGAACAGGGCATCAGAGTTGAGGCTACAAAGGTTGGCGATAGATATGTTTTGGAAAACATGCTTGCCAACGGCTACAACATCGGTGGTGAGCAGAGTGGTCACGTTATCTTCCTTGATGACAACACCACAGGTGATGGACTTCTTTCAGCACTTCACCTACTTCGCGTAATGGTGGAGACAGGCAAGCCACTTTCAGAGCTGGCTTCCATCATGACAGTCCTTCCACAGGCACTTGTTAATGCAAAGGTGCCAAACCACAAGAAGGAAAGCTACATGGAGTATCCAGAAATCGCTGCAGCTATCGAGAAGCTTGGCGAGAAGTTTGCCGGGGAAGGCCGTGTACTTATCCGTCCATCAGGCACAGAGCCACTTGTTCGTGTCATGATTGAGGGTAAGAATCAGGCGGAGATTGAAGCTGATGCGAAAGCGTTAGCAGACTTAATCACCAAGACTATTTTGTAAATTAGGAGCAAAGCTTATTTAACAATCTAATACTTCTCTGAAAGTGACATGTAGTCACTGTAAGAGAATGTATTGATTGTTAATGTAAAGCTTTGGGCATAGAGTATAGAGTTATGGTATCAAAAAAAGTAAAGATTAAGAATGCGACAGGTTTACACTTGCGTCCAGCGGGTCTTCTATGCGAAATCGCAATGAAGTATGCAAGTAAAATA
>JAEEGL012606896.1_pt1 | contig 11507 bp, 9 predicted proteins | sample 9134231 | NCBI WGS metagenome assembly JAEEGL01 (sample SAMN16246548, study PRJNA631951) | gut metagenome | biome: gut microbiome; feature: rumen; material: fiber-attached | host: Bos | place: Iran: Karaj | collected 2018-10
AAAAATAACTTACTAATATCTTACCCATACAATTCTCCTTTATTCTTCTATATTAATTATACTATTCATTTCTTAATGCAACAACTGGATCTTTCTTTGCAGCCATCTTAGATGGAATTCTTCCAGCTAATACATTTAGGAAGACACTTAATAATATTAACATAATTGCACTACCAAATGGAAGTTTAGCTATATTTGATACTCCTAATGTAGCATTAACAATTATATTTATTGGAAGAGATATAAGTAGTGCTAAAAGGATACCCATTACTCCAGCAAACAATCCTTCAATAATTGTTTCAGCTTTAAATACTCTTCTTACATCTTTCTTACTAGCACCAAGTGCACGTAATATTCCAATTTCTTTTGTTCTTTCTAGAACACTTATATATGTAATAATAGAAATCATTATACTTGAAACAACTAAACTAATTGCAACAAAACCAATTAATACTATTGAAATAATATTAATAATTGATGTTAATCCCCCTACTATTGTTTTTAAATAATCTGTATAACTTACAACATTATCTTCTGTTCCATTTTTCTTCTGTAAATCATTATACTTATCAATAAAAGAAATAATACTTTCTTTTGATTCAAAATCTTTTGGATATAAACTAATTACAGTAGGATTATCCAATTCAGCTATTCCTAGTTTACGTGTTACTTCTTCATAATTAGTATTTGATTTTTCAAATGAAGTACCAGTTAATACATTTATCTTTTTATTAGATGTTTGCTCTTTATATACACTTGTTTTTGATACTTCGTTAATTACATATTCAACTAATGCATTAGTGTATCCTACTCTAGCATTTGTTCCTTTATCTTTATCCCTTAATATTCCTACTATTTTTAAATCTAAGCCTTTATCTACTAATTTCTTTATATAATTGTAGTTTCCTGAATAATCAACATATACACCATCTTCTTTTTTATAATAGTCTGTATTAAGTACCAATTTATAACTATTATCCATTAATTCTTCATAAGTATATACTACTGATTTACTAAATGAAAGTTTATCACTAGTAAATTTATTTTCTATTTCATTTCTATTTTTTATATCCAAAGAATATAAAACAGTATCAGAAATAACATTATCTTTGGGAACAATTAATACTACTTCATTATATTTTTCTGGAAGTCTACCACTTAATACATCATATTTACTCTTTAAAGTATCTTTATTATTTAATAACTCCACAAATACATTTTCACTAGAAGTATAAGAACTAATCATATATTTAGCATCTTCACTTTCAAAATCATCATCTTTGAAAATACTAAATGTATTTGGATTAACTTTAGTATAATTCTTTGAATATATTTGTAAATCAATATTATAACCATATTTAATTTCTGCAGTATATTGTTTTATTTCTTCATTTGATTCTAAATATTCTTTAAAATTCTTCAAGTTATTCTTTTTTATTAGTCCATTAAATAGCATACTTATTTGAGAAACAGTATCATCTCTAGAACAAATTTTACCTTTTTCACAATCTACTTCTTGTTTTTCGGGTGTTGAAAATAATTTTGAATAATCAACCGAGTCTCTTTCTATCATAATTGGGAACTCACTTAATGAATCTCGTTCCATATTTGAAACATAACCATTTACTCCATTAGTCAAAGATAAAATTAATGCGATACCAATTATACCAATTGATCCTGCAAAAGATGTTAAAAAAGTTCTACCTTTTTTAGTAAGTAAATTATTAAACGAAAGTCCTAAAGAAGTCATAAGAGACATAGAAGTCTTTTTTATTTCCTTTTCTTTTACTTCTGTATTTTTTAACTCATTTTCATTTGAATCTTTTACAATTAATCCATCTTTTAGTTCTATAATTCTAGTTGAATATTTTTCTGCTAAATCTGGATTATGAGTTACCATAATAACTAATTTATCTTTAGCTATTTCCTTTAATAATTCCATAATTTGAATACTTGTTTCAGAATCCAATGCTCCTGTTGGTTCATCAGCTAATATTATTTCTGGATTATTTACAAGTGCTCTTGCTATAGCAACTCTTTGCATTTGACCACCAGATAATTGATTTGGTCTTTTATTAATATGATTCTTTAATCCAACTTTTGTTAATACTTCAATTGCTCTTTTCTTTCTTTCAGATTTTGACACACCAGAAAGAGTAAGAGCAATTTCAACATTAGATAATACAGTTTGATGTCCAATCAGATTATAACTTTGAAAAATAAATCCAACACGATAATTTCTATAACTATCCCAATCTCTATCAGTATAATTTTTAGTAGAATTACCTTCAATTATTAAATCTCCACTATCATATCTATCTAATCCACCAATGATATTTAAAAGTGTTGTTTTACCACTTCCAGAAGCTCCTAAAATAGAAGTAAATTCATTTCTTCTAAATTTAACATTTATACCTTTAAGAACTACTTGTTCAACATCACCAATAAAGTATTTCTTTTTTATATTTTTTAACTCTAACATACTTCCTCCAATTTCTTATCAATTGTATTCTATCACGAAGATAAATTGTTTACAATTTAATTTTTTTACTTAGTTTACAAATAAAAATAATTAAAAATACGTATAAAAATAATATCTGTGATAACATTATATAAGGAGATGATAAAATGATTTTAACTAACGAAATATTAATTATTTTATTAGCAGTTCATATAGTCTGTTTAATAGGTTTTATGAAGTATATATGGTTTATTTCAATAGGTTATGGATTATCGATTACAACAATTGGGATAATGAATTTAATATTATTTAGAGATAATATGAATTCTGCATTAATAATATCTAGCATCATTCTAATATGTTATGGAATACGTCTAGGAGGATATCTAGCAATAAGAGAATTAATAAGTAAGGCATATAATAGGAAAATAAAGAAAGAGATTTCAAAAGGAAATAAAATGCCACTTATTGCTAAAATAATGCTTTGGATAAGTTGTGCTATTTTATATTTCCTTATGACTTCTCCAATTATATTCAGATTTGTAAATAGCGATTCTTTTGATACTTGTTTTATAATTGGAATGATAATATCTCTAATAGGTATAATAATTGAATCTACATCTGATTATCAAAAATCAAAAGCAAAAAGAAAGAATCCAAATAGATTTTGTGATAAAGGATTATTTAAAATTGTTAGATGTCCCAACTATTTTGGAGAATTAATAATTTGGACTGGAGTATTTATATCAGGTTTTACAACACTATCTGGTATAGGTCAATGGATTATTGCTATAATTGGATATTTAGGAATTGTTTATATAATGTTTAGTGGTGCTAGAAGATTAGAATTAAGACAAAATAAAAATTATGGTGATGATAAAGAATATCAAAAATATGTTAAGAAAACTCCTATACTCTTACCATTTGTTCCATTATACAGTGTTGAAAAATATAAATGGTTAGTTGGATAAAAAAAGACAATATATTGTCTTTTTTATTTTTTAGTTATTTTTCCTTTACTATTAACCTTAGCATTTACACTCCAAGAATTAATATCATTAATTAATCTTTCCTTTTCACTTCCAGTAAGTAAATCAGTATACATATTTTTCTGTTGAGCTGGATATATATAGTATTCCATTTTTTTGTTATTAGAAAGTTTTATTTGAAAGATTGCCGTATCTTCAACATTTCCATTAAATATAAAATCTCCTAAATTATATATAATTGGTTTATCTTTATAAAACTCAATTCCCTGTAATACATGAGCATGATGCCCTACTATTACATCACTACCAGCATCAATATATTTTTTAGCACTTTCAACCTGTTCTTTTTCTAAATCATGTGATCCTTCTTTTCCAAAATGCATTATTGTTATGACAAAATCACTTTCTTTTTTTACCTTTTTTATTTCTTTAATCATATTAGTTGGATCATAACATCTAAATACACCAGAAATATCTTCAGTTGCTCCAGGAGTTAAAATATACTTTTCTGCTCTAGTACCATTTAAAAATGCTATTTTATAGCCATTAATAATAAAGTAATATGCTTCCTTTGCTTCGTTCAAATTATGCCCTGCTCCAATATGAGGTATCTTATATTTTACAAATGCATCAAGCATATCTAAAAAAGCATCTTTTCCAAAATCATAAACATGATTATTAGCAAGTGTTACTAAATCGACACCCATCTCATCATATATTTTAAGTCTTTCAGGTTTAGCTCTAAAAGTGTATTGTTTACCGCTCATTTTAGTTCCTCTATTACTTACAGTAAATTCAGAATTAGCAACCATCAAATCACTTTCTTTCATAATCTTTAAAACTGATTCAGAAAGAATTCCTTTAATTCCACCACGTTCATCATATTTAGGCATTATATACCAATTATCTGCAAGAGAAACATCTCCAACAAAACTAATAGTTGTTTTGTCTTTCTTATCAAAAACAGTAACATTTTTCATACTATCATACTTATTATTATAAAAATCATTAAGTACAATATATGAATATCCTGTAATATCATGCCATAATTCTTCATTATATTCTTGATTAGTTATAATATTATACATTTTCTCAAGAGAACCTTCATAATTATCATTAACCCACACTAAAAAATTCATATCTACGTTATTAATCTTATTTGAAAGTTCAACAACATAATTAATCTTTTCATCTTCTACTAATTTTTTGTCTTTTTTCTTTTTTTCAGGTTTATTACTAATTAGTATAAATAATAATACAAGTAGAATTATAACTACTACAAATAATAATTTACACCAAAGTTTCAATTTTCTTTTTTTCATAATTACCTCTTAAAAAAAGTAAACCATTTATTTTATTTTTTATATACCGGATTATCCATTTCTATAGTTATACCTTCAATTATGAATTTTAATACTTTCTTATCTTTTGGAACTAAGAAACCAACATAGCCTTTTAAATTTTGTCCACTTTTTAAAGTTTGGCTTTCAATATTTTCATATTTTTCTTTTCCTTTAACAACCTTGCTAAAATTTGGAGTAACCTCTGTTTTAGTTCTTTCAACAGGATAATCATCTGCAGTTAAATCTATAATATGGTATAAACTTTTAGAACTATCTGATTTATTTTCTAAAACAAAATGAAATGCTATTTTCTGATATCCTTTTGGAGTATTATAACTTTCAAAATTATCAGATTTATACTCAAATAACTCATAATTATCTAAAGTAACTACAAAATTATTAACCTCACCTGTTTCTTTATATCCAACTTTAACTATTTCCTTTTTATCATTATCTTCAACATCACTAAATGGTTCATCTTTAATGCCATTAGGGAAAGTATCGTCCCTATTAAAATTCTTTGAAATTTGAAAAAAAGCAAAAGCAAAAATAACAATAAAAACAATTGAAATTATTGCTGAAATAACTTTAGAAGTTTTTTGAAAATCATTCATCATTTCTTTAGCTGAATTAATCTTTTCTTGTGCTTCTCTTTTTTGCTCTTCTTCTTGTCTTTTTTGTTCTTCTTTTTTTTCTTCTCTATACTTTTTAATTACGTTAGTACAATTTGCACCACATTCTGGGCATTTAACATCATCTTCACTAATAAGTGTATGACAATATTCACATTCAATTTCTTTCTTACTCATATCCTCACCTATCCAAAATAATTATATATTTATTAACTAAAATAGTAAATGTTATTCAGGCATAATTTTATATTTCATTTTCTTAGCCATAAAATAACAAGAATATTGATCAATATCATCTTCTTCATCATAATCACTTTGATTAACTAATACAAAATAATTTGATTCATTTTTAACAATTGAACAATCATACCAATAAATATCATCTCCTAAAGAATTTTTATAAATGACATCATCCTCAAATATTATCTCCAATTTCATTCCCCAAATTTTATCAAAAGTAACGCTCATCCTTTTATCATTTCCATTTATATTCTCAATATAAGAATCATGAAAATAACATGTTAAAAGTAAAAGATTATTTATATCATTATCGTCATTTATTTCAATATACTCATTTAAATCAATATTTTTTGAAGACTTTTTACATTTATTTTGCTTATCTTTAGATATATTTTTTCCATCAATTATTTTTTCTATATCATCATCAGTTAAATAATCTACATGACCAAATCCTTCTTCATCCAAAATCATATCTTCTATATCTTGATTTAATTCCAAGACAATAGTTTCAATCTTATTAGAAGTTTCATATTTATATACTTTAATAAGTTTTTCCTTTTCTTCATCAAATACAATATAAAATGTATCCCAGACTTCTTTTGAATCTGTTTCTTTATATATTCCAAATACTTTTGACGTATAATACTTCTTATTTTTTAATCTTATAATTACATCCATAATAAGCTCCTATAAATCCTTTTTTGAAAATATTTTTAAAGATACTTTATATGAAATATAATAAAATAATATATTACCAAAAAAGCATATTAAATTACTAAAAATCATAATTGTCTTAATTACTATTTTAGTAGCTAAAAAAGGAAAAATTAAGATAAGTATTGTTCCAATAAGACCTGCTAAAAGAATTAATACTACAGGTACAATAACCGCTTGCATTCTACCTTTTTCAACTCCCCATTTATAAATACAAGGAATATCAGCACATATTAAAAATGAAACTCCAGTAAACATCAAAATAATATTTCTCATGCATTCTTCAAAATCAACTAACTTTCCTAAGGTTAAAAAACTAGATAAAACACTTATTAAAAAACCAAATACAGTAACTATCAAAGCATTTAAGAAAGCAAATATATACTTACTTAATACAACCTCTTTTCTATTTAAAGTAAGAGAAAGAATATATTTATCTGTAGAATCAACTTCATCATAAGAAAAAGTTGAAATACTATTAATACCATATACAAATAAGAAAAAAGAAGTACCATAAAAAAGCATATTGTATTCTGTTGATGCCATAAAAATTATACTTATATAAACAATAGTACTTATAATTATATTTTTCTTATAATTTTTAAAGATTAATAAATCTTTTAATAATAATCCTTTAATCCTATTCACTATTATCAACCCCTTTTATAAACATAAGCATAAGCTCTTCTAATGAGTTTCTTCTTATCTCATAATTATATTTCTTAATAAACTTATCTTTATTATTTATTAAAAGAAGATAATCATCTTTATACTTTAAGTATTTAGTATAATAAGACTTATCAATTTTAGTAAAATCTTCTTTATCACATTTTGCTATTTTATATTTATCAAACAACTCTTTCTTACCCATATTTAATAATATTTCTCCATCATTTATAAATATTATCTCATCTGCAATATGCTCTAAATCTGTTGTAATATGTGTTGAAATTAAAATTGAAACTTCTCTCTCCTCCACTTCTTTTGATAATAAATCAAGAATATCATATCTAAAAACAGGATCTAATCCATTAGTAGGTTCATCCAATATTAATAATTTAGGATTATGTGAAAGAGCGCATATTAATTTAACTTTCATTTTCATTCCACTAGAAAACTCTTTAATAATCTTATCTGTAGGTAATTTATAATCCTTTATGTATTTAAAAAATTGTTTTTCATCCCAACTTTTATATAGCAATTTCATTATCTTATTAATATCTTCTAATTTATATTGAACAGATAGAAATGAATCATCTAGAACAACTCCTATTTTTTCTTTATCATTACAAGTTAATTTCTTACTATCTTTACCAAATATCTTTACAGTTCCATTACTTAATTCAATTAAATTAAGGATTGCTTTAATAGTAGTAGTTTTACCACTACCATTTTCTCCAATAAGACCAATTATTTTTCCTTTAGGTACATTTATATTAATATTCTTTAAATAAAAGCCATAATAACTTTTATTTAAGTTTTTAACTTCAATTACATTTTCCATAATTCACCTACTCATATTATCTATTATTATAGCATAAGAAAAAGTAGAAAAGTCTACTTTCTTTTTTTGTTATTCTTTTTTAATGATTCTTTATTATCAGCAGCATTTTTATCTTGTAATTCACGATAATTTACTTTACCAATCTTCGTAATAGGTAAACTTTTTCTAAATTCATATTCATAAGGTATAGCATATTTAACAATATTCTTTTCACAATATTTTTTTATTTCATCTTTTATTTTATTAGTTACCTCATATTCATCTTTTAACACTATAACTGCTTTAGCAACTTCTTGTTTTATTTTATGCTTTATACCTACAACAATACAAGATTCAACATATTCACATTTAGAAATAATCTCTTCCAATTCAAGTGGATAGATATTATAACCATTAGAAATAATCATTCTTTTTAATCTTGAAGAATAATGAAGTACTCCATCACTACTCAAATAACCAAGATCTCCTGTATGAAGCCATACATCACCATCATAATGTTTTCTAAGAACTGATTCAGTTTCTTTGTCTTGATTAACATATCCAAGCATTACACTTGGTCCTTTAACACATATTTCTCCTACTTCATCATATCCTTTTTCAATATCCGTATATGGTTCAAATATTTTAATAATATTATCAGGATTAGCAATTCCTATATTATCTCTATCTTTAACACTTTCACATGTTGCTGAAATGAAAGCCGTTGCTTCAGAAAGTCCATAGCCTACTTGAATTTTAGCAATTGAACCACAATTTCTAAAATACTCCTCAGTCTTTGTTCTTAGTTCACTACTTAAATAATCTCCTCCAGATAATATTACTTTAACACTTTCAAAACTTTTTGGACCTAAACTCTTACTCTTTATTATTACATTTAACATACTAGGTATAACAGGTAATAAATTAGGTTTCTTTTTCATAATAGTTTTGTTGATCTTAGACATATTTATCTTTGGAATTAATATACACTTTAAACCAATAGAAAGAGGTACGTGAATACATACACATAATCCAAAGCCATGAAATATAGGTAATGCTGAAAAAATAGAATAACCTGGTTTTGCTTCCTTACAAACATATTCACATTGTTTAGATATAGAATTAAAACACAAATTTGATAGAATTATTCCTTTAGTTTTTCCTGTTGTTCCTCCACTATAAATGATAACAGCCGGATCATTTTGTGACCTATTAGCATGTGTATTAACTATCTTTTCACCTAATTTAGTAAAAGTTTTCCAATCAATAACACTATCTTTATAACGCATATTCTTTTTATTTTTAGTGTTATATAGAAACTTTAAAATCCCATTCATACTATTACTTACATTACAAGATACAATTTTAACATCTAAATTTTTTACTTGTTCATATGAAACATCTGTTATAAAAATTATTGAAGAATTAACTTCTTCCATTGCATCTTTAATATCTTGTTCCTTACTAAGAGGATGAATTATATTACAAATTGCACCTATTTTATTAACAGCATAAACAATAAATATTGCTTCTGGAATATTTGGCATACAAATTGTAACACACTCATTTTCTACAACATTTAACTCTTTTAAAGCTACTGCTACATTATCTATATTTTTAATTAATTCTTCATAATTATAAACCTTATCAAAATACTCAAGAGCAGGAAAAAATGGATATTTTATTGCAATATCAGAAACAGCATCATACATCGAACCATTATAATATTCCAAATGTTCAGGCATTCTATCATAATATTTTAACCATGGTTTTTCTTCATTAGTTTTTGATTTATTGATTTTATTAACTATCTTATTTATATAATCATTTACTATTCCCATATAAATACCTCCATTTAAATAAAACCTTAAGAAATTATTTTATCACAAAAAAATAAAAAGTACAAAATGATGTACTTCTCTATTTTATTTTTATAAGTTCATAATCTCTTGATCCTATTCCAAGTTTTTCTGCATATTCTATAGTGTGTTTTCCATGTCTTGAATTAACTCTTTCCATAAAATGTTCTTTCCCTGGATCATTTGAATTTTCAACCAAGTCAATACACGCTTGATCAATTGCAACTGGATCAGTAGAGATAAGAATTCCCATATCTTTTATACAAGGATCTTCAGCGATTGCACAACAGTCACAATCAACACTCATATTAGCCATTACATTTATAAAAACCATATTACCTTTAAAATAATCAACAACACTTGAAGCTGCTTCAGCCATACTTTCTAAGAAATCATCTTGTTCTGGTAAATGATTCCATAAAGTATTTTGATCCTTATTAGTACCTGCTGAATGAATCCATGATTTACCAATACTTGAAGCACATCCAATTGATAATTGTTTTAATGCTCCTCCATATCCTCCCATAGGATGACCTTTAAAATGTGATAATACAAGCATTGAATCATAATTTTTCAAATTCTTGCCAACATAATTAACTTTTAAATGTTTTCCATTTTTAACTTTAAGTTCAATTTCTCCAGATTCATCCATTAAATCAAAAATATATAAATCATTCCATCCATGCTTTTTAATAGTTTTTAAATGTTTTTCTGTTGTATTTCTTTCACCTGGATATGCTGTATTACATTCTACAACTGTTCCACCTAAATAATCAAATAAATCTTTCATAAAATTAGGTTTTAAATAATTTTGATTTCCTTCTTCTCCAGAATGTACTTTAAGAGCAATATTACCTTTTAATTCTTTTCCTAAAGTTTTATACATTTCTAATAACTTATCACTACTAACATCTTTACAATAATAAACTTTTGATTTCATAATATCTCCTAATTATCTTAAAATTATATATAACATATACGAAAAATATATTGTTAATAATAAAATTCCCCTATTTTTATTTATCTTTCTTCCTTTTAATAACAACATATATACAAATACTGTTATTATAAGAACAAATATTAAATCAAATAATGACTCTATACCATATGTTATAGGACTAGCAAAACTAGATAATCCAAGTATAAAGAAAATATTTAAAATATTCGATCCAATAATATTTCCTATTGCTATATCATTTTCTTTTTTCTTTGCAGCCACAATAGTAGTTGCCATTTCTGGAAGTGATGTTCCAATTGCTACTACTGAAAGAGCTATAACTCTTTGACTTATTCCAAAATCTGCAGCTATATTAGTTGCGGCAGAAACTACTACGTCTCCTCCAATAACTATACCAACTATTCCAACAATTATATATGCTAAATAACCAATATCAAACTTAATTTTTTCTTCTTCTTTAAGTTTATTACTTTTAAAACTATTAAGTAAAATATAAAAATATGCTATAAGAGATACTAATAATACTAGTCCCATAACTCTTGAAATTTCTCCGCTATCACCACAAGAAAAATAGAAAACAGCAGGAACTAATAATAAAACTATTGAATAAATTGCTATTGGAAAATCTCTTCTCAAAGAAGCTTTTTTTGGTCTAACAATACCAAATAAAGAACATGTTCCTAAAACTAATAATAAATTACATATATTGGATCCTAAAACATTTCCCAATGATATTTCATTTACACCCTTAACTGCTGATGTAATACTTACTGCAGCTTCAGGAGCGCTCGTTCCAAGTGAAACAATTGTAAGTCCAACTATTAAAGA
>JAEEGL012923729.1_pt1 | contig 11507 bp, 12 predicted proteins | sample 9134231 | NCBI WGS metagenome assembly JAEEGL01 (sample SAMN16246548, study PRJNA631951) | gut metagenome | biome: gut microbiome; feature: rumen; material: fiber-attached | host: Bos | place: Iran: Karaj | collected 2018-10
GCCAAGTTCGCCACCAGCGGCAAGAAGATCCGCAAGACCGTTGCGCAAAGCGAGAGCAGAGGGAGCTTGCTCACTATGCCGAGCCAAAGCAACGTGACTGAAAGTAAAGACGGCGGTATGAGTGCGAAGAGCTACGCCTACGTCTATGTAGCGCAGGTGGCTATGGGCTCCAGCCCGGCCCAGTACTTCAACGCCATCAAGGAGGCCGAGGCCTACCACGGCCCGTCGCTCATCATCTGCTACGCACCCTGCATCAACCACGGCATCAAGATCGGTATGGGCCGCACGCAGAACGAGGAGAAGAAAGCCGTCGAGTGCGGCTACTGGCACCTGTGGCACTTCAACCCCGCCGAGGAAGACGCCGGCAAGAACGGCTTCCATCTCGACTCGAAGGAGCCCGACTGGAGCAAGTTCCGCGACTTCATTATGGGCGAGGTCCGCTACAACTCGCTGATGAAGACCTTCCCCCAGGAGGCCGAAGAACTCTTCGTCGCCACCGAGCGCAATGCCAAACTGCGCTACGAAGGCTACAAGAAACTCTCCGAAATGTAATCTAATACAGATTGCAAACCCAAGTTGTGGAGGTCGAGAGGCCTCCACAACTTCTAAGAAACTAATAAAAAAAATAATAATGAAAGCAAAACCATTCGTCAAGTGGGTTGGAGGTAAAGGCCAACTCATCGAACAACTGGAAGCATTGCTTCCTGCTGACTTTGATAGATGGGAGAATGTTACTTACATTGAGCCATTTGTGGGAGGAGGAGCTATGCTCTTCTATATGTTACAAAGCCATCCTAACATAACGTCAGCAGTAATTAATGACATTAATGAGGATTTAACAACCTGCTATAAGGTAGTCAAAGATAATCCTGACAGACTGATTGAATCATTAAAACAAATACAAAAAGAATACTATTCCCTGCAATCAGACGATTCGCGAAAAGATTATTATTTGAGAATGAGGGATGAGTATAATACCAAAGCATTGGATTCTATTAGAAATACCACTCTTTTTTTCTTCCTAAATCGAACCTGTTTCAATGGGCTATATAGGGTGAACAAGTCAGGTCTATTTAATGTTCCGTTTGGAAGATATGAGACTCCTATGATATGTGACCCCAACACCATCTATGCCGATAGCGAACTTCTACAAAATGTCGAAATATGTACAGGTGATTATCAACAAACATTATCCAAAGCCAAAGGTACGACATTGTTCTATTTCGACCCGCCCTATCGTCCACTAAGCAATACCTCTAGCTTTAACGACTATACAAAAGATGCTTTCAATGACCTGGCACAAACACGGCTGAAAGAGTTTTGTGACCAAATTATGCAAGCTGGTCATTCTTTTATGTTAAGCAATTCTGACTGTTTCAACACACCATTACAAGATCGGTTCTTTGAAGACTTATATTTAGAGTATATTATTGACAGAGTTTGGGCATCACGCAATGTGAATGCAAACCCTGCAAAACGAGGTAAGCTACAGGAGATACTTGTACATAACTACCCACGCACAAAACGAATGTTAGCAGTATAAAATGAATAGGGATTTTGATACTTTCATGTCTCAATTGAAAGAGACCAACGCAACTCTCGACTTCTATTGTGATTTCAGGAAAATTGCAAAGAATGTTGATAATATTGCAATAAGTCTTAATATGCTCAATTATCTGATTGGCAAAGAGGATTTGAGAACGGCCGTTGAAGCATTGTGGAAACGGGACAAGACTGTGTTTGACGTGATGGACATCCTTATTGCAACTCGCAAGAAAGACAATAAAATGTTCTTTGATGAGGCCGGACAATTTCGCAAAGTGCATTCGCTATTTCAAAGTGTTGATGGAATAATGGAGTTTCTTGAAGGCACTGGACTCGCCAATATGTTCCGTAATAAAGAAATCAAAGATCTTGAAGATTATGTATTCGGCGTGGAAACAGGATTGGATACAAATGCTCGCAAAAATAGAAGCGGTGAAATAACAGAAACACTTGTGGCAAGAATATTCAATAATACTGGAATTCACTTTAGAGAACAGGTATCATCAAAGGAGTTTCCTGCCATTGCAGACGTATTAGGTGTAGACCAGAAAGTGTTTGACTTTGTAATATCAACTGATGCAAAGACGTATTTGATTGAAGTCAACTTTTATTCGGGCGGTGGTTCCAAACTCAATGAAGTGGCTCGTTCTTACACAGATTTAGCGCCTAAAATAAATGGAGTAAAAGGGTTTGAGTTTGTATGGATAACAGACGGTATCGGCTGGAATAGTGCTCGAAACAAATTACAGGAAGCGTTTGCATCTATTCCATCAATATATAACTTAACATCAATCACAGAATTTATTAACGTATTAAATACAAAGAACTATGGCATGTAAGAAAAACCACTCACTTGTTCAACAAATCATGAGTAATCTTCCTTATGATCAAGGAGGCATTGGACGCCACAAATGTGCAGCATGTGCATATGAAGAAGGGTATAGGCTTGGACTACAATTGGCAAATTCTTTTGATATTGGCCAAATAATTGATAGTTTAGAGGAGAGTCAAGCCCAAGAGCAACGACACAAAAGTCCTCATGCAGCATTCGCTCGAGGATATTATAATGGTGTTTGTGCTGCCTATGGAGAACAGGGTATTGATTGATAATTTCAAAATCATTCAGGGCGACTGTATGAATCTTATCGGGAGTTTTCCCGACAAGTCTTTCAATGCCATCTTCGCAGATCCTCCGTATTTCTTGAGTAATGGAGGTATAAGTGTTCATAGTGGCAAAGCCGTTTGTGTCGATAAAGGAGAATGGGATAAAGGCGGAACACCAGAACATATATACCAGTTCAATAGACAATGGCTTTCATTGTGTAGAGAAAAACTGACGGACAATGGCAGTATATGGATTAGTGGTACCTATCATAACATCTTTGCTGTAGCCAATTGTTTGACAGAACTAGGCTATAAAATACTGAATGTAATCACTTGGCAAAAAAGTGACCCACCACCAAATCTAAGCTGTCGTTACTTCAATTTCTCAACTGAATACATCATTTGGGCACGAAAATCAGCAAAAGTACCCCATGTGTTCAATTATGAGGTAATGAAGCAGATGAATGGCGAGAAGCAGATGACAGATGTGTGGAAGATACCTGCAGTGGGAAGTTGGGAAAAGCATTGTGGAAAACACCCAACACAAAAGCCCTTGCGCTTACTTTACCGTATTATCCTTGCTTGTACAAACGAAGGAGATACCATCCTTGACCCATTTGCAGGAAGCTGTACAACAGGCATTGCTGCCAGCCTTCTAGGAAGAAACTTCGTAGGGATAGAGCAAGAGCAAGAGTTTGTTGAGTTAGGAAAACGTCGCAAACAAGAAATAGATGACCCTGTTTCGGCACAGAAAATCCTCAAAAAAATGCGAGAGAATCCGGAGGAAGTTATGGTGCTGGTCAATCACGCACGAAAAGAGTTGCGTGAGAAGATGATTGCAAATGGAATTTGCTATATGCGCGCTGGAGAATCCAAAGGTTCTCTACAAGTGGCACCAGGATTTGAGAGAATGAAATATTTGCTTCTCCACACCAATGGAGATAATCCACAACTTTTCCAACTAAAAACGCCTGGGAAGTTCAAGATATGGACAAAAGAAACATTAGAAGAGCATGGCTTCTCTCCAGAACATGCAAAATACTATGTCATCTTGGAGTTTGACAACAAGCCAATTTATTTTAAGAAAATACCACAACTTAAACAACGAAGTAATACTTATAAAGCAAAAATCATTCCATTAAGCGAAATAATGGACCTTCGCTAACATTTTATTCATACTAAAACCAGAATAATAACGTTATCAAGGTATGACAAACAACAGGAAATTAGCAAACAAAAAACTCAAGTCAGTACCGAAGATAACCCAGGACAATGTGCATCTGCTATTGCCCAACAAGGTGGCTCAATTGGTCAACCGCCTTTTGCAGAACGGGGAGGCCAAAGATATAGCAAACGCGCTAACGATGATATACACTTCACCAGTATATGCAAAATTAGAGCAAGAGAAGACCAAATACTGGTGGCTCGGAATAAATGCACTCTATCAGGAAATCAAGGATATTATTTAAAAACAAATACTGGATATTATGAAATACAAATGCACCATTTGCAAGTATGAGTACGACCCGGCTCAGGGCGACCCCACACAGGGCATAGCCCCCGGAACACCTTTTGAACAGCTGCCCGCCGACTGGAAATGTCCGCGCTGCAAGCAGGGCAAGGAGAAGTTCGAACCCATTGAGGAGCCGAAACCCGCCAACCCCTACGCCGGCACACAGACCGAGAATAACCTGCACGCCGCCTTCGCTGGCGAGAGCGAGGCCCGCAACAAGTACACCTACTTCGCCTCGAAGGCCAAAAAGGAAGGCTTTGAGCAGATTGCCGCCCTCTTCCTGCAGACCGCCGAGAACGAAAAGGAGGATGCCAAATTGTGGTTCAAGGAGCTGAACGGCATCGGCACCACCGCCGAGAACCTGGCCGCTGCCGCCGCAGGCGAGAACTACGAGTGGACGGACATGTACGAAGGCTTTGCCCGCACCGCCGAGGCCGAGGGCTTCCCCGAGCTGGCCGCCAAGTTCCGTGGTGTGGCCGCCATCGAGAAGCACCACGAAGAGCGTTACCGCGCCCTGCTGCACAACGTCGAGGCCAAAGAGGTCTTCGCCAAGAGCGAAGTGAAGGTGTGGGAATGCCGCAACTGCGGCCATATCGTGGTCGGTACCAAGGCCCCCGAGGTCTGCCCCGTCTGCAACCACCCGCAAGCCTACTTCGAAATAAACCAGCAGAACTACTGAAGGAAATAGGACCAGCCATCTCTGTGGTTGGGGGCTTCCTCGACAGCAATTTGTGAATGTGCTAGTCTTAGATGCGCCATAGACTAACACATTCACACGTTCTAATGTTCAATCAATAACCGCAATGACCGTAAAAGAAGTATTCGACCTGCGGAAGCAGGGCAAGATAGAAGAGGCTTACGAGGCCATTCGACCGATGTATGCCGTTCAAAAAGGGAAATACACAACGCTCTGCATGTTCTGGGTGGGGAGCGACATCATGAAAAAACGGTTGCAGGAAGGCCAAACCGCCGAAGCGACCAAGATTTTCGAAGCACTGCTGCATGTGGCCCCCAATATCGACGACAAGGACAACAAGGTGCATGAGGCCGTGCTGCACAATGCGTTGCGGCTGAAAGAGGCAGTGCCTTCCTTTAGTCTGCTTGACTTTATGAAACTGTACGGCATTGACCACCTGACCGATGCCGACTGGCAAGGCAGCATGTCGGTTCCCAAGGAAGGGACCACCGAGCGACCACATCCATTGCCCTCCACCGCACAACGCATCGTGACTCACTGCTTCCACGAGTTGCAGCAACACCCCGATGCCGACCATGCACAGATGTCTATGCCGCTGTTGCAGGAGGCCATGCGTCGTATGCCCCGCGACAAACACTCTCGCCGCTATATGGCCGTAGCCTATCACATCGCAGGCGAGGACCAGAAAGCTGCCGACATATACCGCAGCCTCTTGAAACGTCACCACGACAGCTATCTCTATGCTGAGCTGGCCGAGTTGACTACCGAACCAGGCCCCAAGGCCGCCCTGCTCTGCCAAGCCATACTACACCAACGACAAGAGAAATTCTGCACCGGCTACCATCTTGCATTGGCTCGCCTGTTGGTCGGTCGTGATGACAATCGTGCCACCTACGAGCTGCAACGATGCCTCGCCATCCGCAAGGCCGAAGGCTACAAACCCACTCACGACTTGCTTCGGCTTCAGCAGCAACTCATCAATGCCCACCCCGTCACCGATGCCGACCAACGCAACTTCTACCGCCGCATGGCTGCCAAATACCCTGTATGATACTTTTAGATGGCTATCAATCACTCTAAACTATATATCATCTGCATGGCCGAAGAACTCTTAGTCACCACCGAACGCAACCGTAGGTCATGAGAACCACTGAAATCATAGATAACGCCTAACTGATAAGAAACTTTCGGTGCTGTAATCCAACATTGACACACTAAAACTAAGAAAGCCGAGGCCAGCGATGGTCTCGGCTTTCATTTTTCCTGCCGCGTGGGAGCGACACCCTGCAGAAGACTGCTATTTCCATTATGTCGGTTGCTGATTTATCCCAAATCGGTCATTGGGGTTTATCGCATTTCCGTCAGATTGATGCTGTCGTTCCCTGCCTTGTGCCGGGCAGTTGATTCACTTGCAGGATTTGCCATCTGGGTGTTTGTGTAGGGGACACATTCACTCATATACAATTACAATGTCAACACTGGTTGTCTCGACCAAGCCGAAATGTGCCTTTGGTTGTTATTGGTCGGAATCTTTGTGGGTCGGCTCTACGTGGATGGTGACGTGTGTGTCTGTGCCGAAGCGTTGTCTCAGGGCTTGCTCTATCTCGTAGGTGCGGGTGTGGGCGATGCTGAGGGGGGTGCTTCCGTCCATGCGGATGTGCAGCTCTATGGCGTAGCGGCTGCCGATGCGGCGTGTGCGCAGGTGGTGAGGGTCTTGCACATCGGGAAAGGTGTTGACTATGGCGAGGATTTCGCTCTCCACCTCTTCGGGCAGGGAGGCTTCCATCAGTTCGTCAAAGCCCTGTCGCAACAGTTTCCAAGCCACGCGCAGGATAAAGAATGTTACCACCAGCGAGGCCAGTGGGTCGAGAACGGTCCAACGGTGGCCCAACAGTATAGCGCCGCCGATACCCACCAGAGTGCCGAGCGACGAGAGGGCGTCGCTGCGGTGATGCCAGGCGTTGGCTTCCAAGGCTGGGGAGTCGAGCCTGCGGGCGTCACGGACAGTGTAGCGATATACCATCTCTTTGAGGATGACAGATACGAGGGCGGCCCACAGCGCCACCATGCCCGGGGCGGGCAATGTCCCACCTTGCCACCAGTAGAGAAGTGCTGTCACAGATTTGTAGCCGATGCCTATGGCCACTGCCGCCAAGGCAAGACCGATGATGGTGGTGGCAAGTGTCTCGTACTTACCGTGTCCGTAGTCATGGCTACAGTCTTCCGGTTTGCTGCTGATGTGTACGAATATCAGCACTACGGCATCGGTCAGCAGGTCGGAGAGCGAGTGGACGGCGTCTGCGGTCATGGCAGCGCTATGCCCCACTACGCCAGCGATAAACTTGAACACCGTAAGCACTACGTTCGCAGCACTTCCGATGATTGTTAGCTTGACTATCTCCTTTTCCCTGTCCATGGAACAATAATTAATCTAATGGATAACGTGCATCGCAGGGAAATATTGCATCGCAGAAGCCCTTTGTACAGCTATAAGCGTGGATGGAATTAATCCAGATGGATGTCGGGGGAAGGATTGACTGTTGTTGCAATGGCACTCCCCACCCCGGGCCGGACAATTGCTGCAGCCACCCGGACATCCGCTTTTGCCTTTCAGGGTGCGGAACAAACCGCGTCCGGCAAAGCCCACTGTTGCCGCCACAATCGCCAGTGATGATGATAGTTTGTACCATGTTTAAACCCAAATCGGCCTTGTCTGCCAATGGTTGGAATTGGCAGGGCTCTTTCACCACCGCCACAACAACCCTTATGCCGTGCGTAGGGACAACCGCCACTCTGCCAAACATTTCTACAAAGACTTAGTCAATCTCCTTTTTTTCTGCAACAAAAATTCCTATATTTTCACCGTGACTTAGAAGTGGCTTCCTCTCTACATCAATACTTTATCATTATTTCAACCGTAGAATAACGCTTCTAAAGAGTCGAAATACCGTTGAAATATCGTCGAACTAGCGATGATATAAGGAAGAATCATCCGAGGTGGTAGGAAAGTGGACTGGGAAAGTTTGGGAGCTAAAAGCAACTATTTTGTATATGTCGCGTAAAAGTCGTATTTTTGTAGGCTGAATTATAAGATAAATTAATTAATAATTATAAAATAACAATGTGATTAGCAACAATTTCACTCCGAGACACAACGGTGTCTCCAAGTCTGTTGACGAAGAGAAGATGCTGAAAGAAATCGGTGTCAGCGCGATGGTCGAAATAATCGACAATGCCGTTCCCGCCACCAACACCTCCTTGCCCGACTTATACGCTGTAATATAACACAATAAAACATGGCAATAAGCGTTATGAATACCTTATGAAGAAAATAACTCTACTCTGCACTATCGTCTGCGCCATCGGACTGTTAACCGCCTGCACAAGTGGGGCACAACGTCACACTGCAATCGATTTCGCCAATATCCAAGAGTACATTGCAGCCGATGACGAGAACTATAGGGTGGACTCCATCAACGGCTACTCCACCTTCTCGGCTGACAACCGCATCGTTATCGTTCCCGAAGAAATCACCAAGAAAGAGTATGAAAGTTTGCTCACCGACAAGTATACCTTGCACCCCGTCACCATCGATACTAATTCTGCTCTCTATGCCGCGTTGGACAGCCTCTCCCGCCCCAATGCGAGACACCTTTACCTGATGAGAGGCTATACTCCTGACGATGAAATGTTACAGGAAATACGCGGAAATGAAGAAATCAGAGCGGATTCCATCTATTATTTACCCGAAACAAAGCAATACGAGTTTATGATGTGGGTCCCCCTGTCAACAGTGTCGTTCATGATGACCGAGGACGGCATCGTCGACACCACCTTTATGCAATCCGAAACACGCACCTACGGGACAAACCGCATATTCGTCGGACAGGAGGGGCACGACTGCGACTTCACCGGCTCGCTATGGTTCTACCACTACGATGAGGAGAACCACCACATGGTTCCCCTCTGCCACTATCTCGACTACCGCTGGAATGAAGAATGCTACGGCTTCAGCCTCTGCTGGATAAGCGACAACGAACTGCTGGTCTCAGCATGCTCCAACGGCAACAGCCAATGGGGATACGCCGGCGGCTACAAACCCACAACCCTTGCCCCACACGGCACACCCGTTTATTATAAACTGACAATCACCATTCAATAAACAATACATCCAATGGAACCCCTATACTGTGTAAAGACAGTTCTCACCGAAGAGGAATTTGTGCGGTTCAACCGCTTTGTTGCTCACAGCAATAAGAAGAACATGACCATCATCATTGTGTGTGGCTTGCTTATACTGGCATTTGCCATCAACGACCTTGTGACAGGCAACAATGTACCCAGAGCCGTAGGATTTTTGGCAGGAATGCTCGTCTGCGTGTGGCTTTTCACATTCGGTGTCGACCGCACTGCCAAGAGATACTATCTCCAATACGTAGTGAAAGAAGGCACTGAGCAGACCATCCTTTTCTTCAACGACCACTACGAGCAATCGACTGCCAATGCCAACGCCAACATCACCTACAAGCAACTCACAGCCATCCATTTCACCAAGACCAACATCTACCTGATGCACTCGCCAAAGGTCGGTGTAGTCCTACCGCTCGCCTCTTGCCCCAACGGTCTGGCAGAATTCATGAAAGACATCAAAAAACAAAACAACCTGTAATAGGCATGGGAAAGATAAACCGTTGCACCTATTTCGTACATGAGTTCACGATATGATGATTTCCGTCTGGTCGTTGCAGACGATGGGCAGCTTGAAACCATCGTCCCCTTTCCATCGTTGGCAAAACCGTTGAACCCAAATTATCACCCGAACCGACATCATTTCAGCACGACCTCTCCATTATGCCCAAATGGGAGCAAGACATTATCGGAAATAGCTCCTAGGTGTTTTTGAGGAAAGCCTCCGCGGGCAATGCCGTATTTATTTTACCCCTCACATACAAAAATCGGAACAATCACGTTATCTGATATAAAAGAGCTTATTCTTGTCTTTGCTATTAGAAAACAAATAACAACAATATCATGAAACGTTTTATCATTCCCCTGGCTGTTTTGGCAGCTTTTGTTTTCACCTCTTGTGCCACCTCGAAGTTCTATTCGCAGAATGCCTCTACGGTCCGTCCGTTGGCTCTTGTGCAGCCGTGCAGCTATCTTACCGATGCCATCGGCGACTTCCCAACCGACTATTACGGTCCGGTGTCGATGGTCAACAACACCATCCTCATGGAAACCATTCCTACGTTGGGACTGCCCATCGAAAAGGTGATTCCCTTTGAATTCAACTGTGCCGACAAATCGGATGCCACTGTCCGCTGGATGCGCCATCTGGCCGATGTCGGTGCCGGTGGTGCCAAGAACATGACTGTACCCTCCGACCTCCTCAATGCGGTCAAGAGCAGCGGATGCCGCTATGGTATGGTGCTTTCCAACATAGGATATGTGAAGAATGCACGCCAGTACGATATCGAGAAAAGTATCGAGATGGGTATAAAGATTGCGGATTTGCTTATCAACAACCACCTTGAAATCTCGGACGAAACCGAGGCTTATCTCAATGGCATGTTCTCGGTAATTTTTGATGCCCAGACGGGCGAAATCGTGTGGTTTGGCACTGCTCCCCGCAGCTACAAATTCAACCCGATGGATGTCAAGGATATGAAGAATCAGCTCACCAAGCTGTACAAAGCCTTCCTATAACTTTACGTGAGTTCGGGATATTATAATTGCAGAATGGTGCAGTCTCACTCAGAAACAAGGTGCAATAGTAAGGCTCGCCTATGGAAAGGCGTTTGACATATGGAGCCGGAAATGAGGCTAAGGCTTAGAAAAGTGAGAGCTGGTTGGTCGTGACGACTTCGAAACCAGAAAGAGCGTGAGGCTTGTTGTCATAGAAACAATAGGCACCAAGCGCGGACACGAGGTTCATGATGAAGTTGTTGATGGTGCGGTGACGCGAGTGGACAAACATCTCGGTTTAGTGTCAGCGTTCTTTCACTTTCTGGAAGCGGAACATACCGTCGCTGTCCGTATCGCTGCTGTCGGGGTCGTTGGGGGCGTGGTGACGGCTGTTGAAATACTCCACAATATGGAATCCGCAGCGGTTGACATAGAAGTGGATGTTGCGCTTCTCGAAGTAGGGGGTCGTCGTCTCCCACACGGTCACCTCGGGGTGCAGCTGCTCGATGACTGGAAATGTCCGCGATGCAAGAAGGACAAGAGTTTCTTTGAACCTGTTGAGGAGTCGAAACCCGCCAACCCCTATGCTGGCACACAGACCGAGAAGAACCTGCACGCCGCCTTTGCTGGCGAGAGCGAGGCCCGCAACAAGTACACCTACTTCGCCTCGAAGGCCAAAAAGGAAGGCTTTGAGCAGATTGCCGCCCTCTTCCTGCAGACCGCCGAGAACGAGAAGGAGCACGCCAAGCTATGGTTCAAGGAGCTGAACGGCATCGGCACCACCGCCGAGAACCTAGCCGCTGCCGCCGCAGGCGAGAACTTCGAGTGGACGGATATGTACGAAGGCTTTGCCCGCACCGCCGAGGCCGAGTGCTTCCCCAAGCTGGCCGCCAAGTTCCGTGGTGTGGCCGCCATCGAGAAGCACCACGAGGAGCGTTACCGCGCCCTGCTGCACAACGTCGA
>JAEEGL013074412.1_pt1 | contig 11507 bp, 15 predicted proteins | sample 9134231 | NCBI WGS metagenome assembly JAEEGL01 (sample SAMN16246548, study PRJNA631951) | gut metagenome | biome: gut microbiome; feature: rumen; material: fiber-attached | host: Bos | place: Iran: Karaj | collected 2018-10
ATTAAATGAATCAGTAAATGTTTTTAAAATGATCTCTTCTTCATTATTTTTAAGAATTAAATCATATGTAGAAGTACTTGGTAAATTACCACTTATATTTAAGTGTTTTCCATAGATAGTAAAATTATCTATATTAACTGTATTCTCCCCTACTTCTGTTAAAATATCTTCATAAATAAATCTATTTTTTTCTTGTATATTTTTGTAAGTAGTATAACCAAAATATATACCAGCTACTAAGATAATTAAGAATAATATTTTTTTCATTAATTAGTCACCTCTTCCATTATTTCATAAAATCTCTTTGGTGCATCAACTTCAAATTGTATATGTTTATTATCTCTTGGATTATTAAACTCTATTTTCTTTGAATGTAATAGTTGACCAAATTCTTTATCTATCTTTTCTTTACCATAAACATAATCATTTACTATTGGATGACCTATATAAGCCATATGTACCCTTATTTGATGAGTTCTACCTGTTTCTAGGTAACATTCTATTAAAGTATGATTATTGAATCTTTTAAGTACTTTAAAATGCGTTATAGCGTCTTTAGAATTAATATCAGTAATTTTCATTTTTTCTCGATATTTATCATCTCTTCCAATTGGTGCATCTATAGTACCTGTTTCATGATTTATAACTCCACTAACAAGAGCTAAATATGTTCTTTTAACATCTTTGTTTTTTATCATTTCTGCTAATTTATCATGAGCCCAATCATTTTTAGCTACTAACATTAGTCCACTAGTATCTTTATCTAATCTGTGTACTATTCCAGGTCTTTCTAAATCGTTTGATAAACTGTATTTACCAAGTAATGCATTTACTAAAGTATTATCATAATTACCAGGAGCTGGATGAACTACCATACCACTAGGTTTATTAATAATTAATAAATCATCATTTTCATAAACGATATCAATAGGAATATCTTGAGCTTTTATATGAATATCAAAATCTAATTCATCATTTACTTTAATTAAGTCATTAAGATTAACTAAGTAACTACTAGATAATACTTTATCATTTACTAATATTTTTTCTTGTTTAATTAGTTTTTGTACTTTACTACGTGATATATCTAGTTTATTAGCTAAATAAGTATCTAATCTTATATTATTTTCTTCGACTAATATTTCTTTCATGATACTCCTTTCTAATAGTTATAATAGCCATAATTATAATACCAATAACAATAAATGTATCGGCTAAATTAAATACTGGATAATTATAACCAAATATTCTAAAATCAATAAAATCTATGACATAACTATATATTATACGATCAAATAAATTACCGATAATACCACCAATAATCATTCCATATGATATGTTTTCTAATTTACTTAATTCTTCTTTATTCATAAACTTATTTATTAAAAATAATACAATAACAGATATTATTAATAAAAGTATTCTTTGATCTTCTAATATACTCCATGCTGCACCGAAATTTCTAACATGAGTAATATAAAAGAAATTATTAATTATTTTAATACTTTTACCAAGTTCTAATAAATTACTAATTAATAACTTACTAATTAAGTCTATTATGAAAAATAAAAATGCTATAATATATGGTCTTTTCTTCATTTCTTCACCACAAGTATTATAGCATTAATAGTATAATAATTAAATATATTTCAGTACTTTTTGAAGTTCTTTACACTCTATATTACTACTTATTAAATTATCTTTGACTAAGTTATTTGGACCAATAACTAACACGTTATCACCAACCTCAACTAATTCATAAATATTTAATGCATCAACTAGCTGTAGATTATCACATCCATGACTACCATGATTAAATGGATATGTTCTAGCTTCGCCATTTTCAAATCTTTCATAAGCATCATTTGCTACTTCAGAAAAATATTCAGGTTTTTGCCATCCAGCATCATGTAATCCTTCATTACCATTATATTGTATCCATACACTAACTTTATTTTTTTTAGTTAATTGATAATTTGTTAGACGATGTCCTATTTTATATATTCCAATATCTGTTTGCATTTTCTTACGACCACTAATCATATGGGCGCGATATACTTCTTTATTATTTTTAAATATTTTAACTATTTGTCTTCCTAAATCAACAAGTACAAATGTATTAGTTAGTTTACTTGTATCAATTGGATCAATATAACCAATAACACCATCAACCATTACTTTATAATATCCTTTTTCTTCTTTTAAAACATTAACATTCTGATATTTTGGTAATCTTGTTAAATAAGTACCATAACAATCACTATAAAGTGGTGAATCACAATTTAAGTAAACTATTTTTTTTATTTTTAAATCTCTTTCATTAACTATTCTTTCTTCAATAAAATCACTTTTAATATAAGAGATATATCCATGATAATCTATTTTATACCATTCATTTTCTTTTTCTAATATTTTAAAAGAATCTGTTATATCTGCAAAACCAATTATATTATCATTACTAATATTTGGAGTACTTCTGATATTAATATTATTACCTACTACTTTACCTATTAATACATCTTCATTAGTATCATTATCCATTGTTTCAATATCTTCGTTTATTACTAATCCATATGTATCACTAATATATGCAAATTCACCATAATAATCGATTAAATACCAATCATCAATATGTTTTAGTAAAGTAAATGTATCTCCTTTATTAACACGTCCTATAATATTGTTTTTATTGGATGTAGTTGGTTCAGTTCTAATATTTACATGATTACCTATTACTTTAACAACTTTTATATTATCAGCCATAACAAAAGAAGAATTAGAAAAACCAATTCCAAATGCTAATAACAAAGACATTATTTTTTTCTTATTGAATTTTATGTTTTTCAAAAGACATCACTTGATATATATATTAAATCATTAATAAAAAAAAGATAACTAATTTGTCATCTTTTTGTCATATTATTTGTCTTTTTTATATGTTTTATGAGCTTCTTGATATTCTTTTATTTCATTTATTGTTGGAATATAATCAGTTAAATCAAATAATTCATCATTATTTAATTCTTTATCAAAGTCTATTATTTCATATTTTTTATCAAGACCAGTTACTTTTAAATATAAATTAATGGTATCTGGATCAATACATTCTAACTGTTCACCATATATTTCATATAATAAGTTAGCTACTTCATTAATAGATATTTCAGTTTTTTCTGGTCCATATACTTTATTATTTGTTTTATACTCAGAAATCCATTTAGGATCTAAATCATTAAATTCTTTAATAAATTTTTTGTATGTTTTTGGAAATAAAATTATATCTCCTGGTTTAATTATCCTTGGATATTTATTTATTTTAGCTAATAAGGGCCAATATTTTGTAGTTATATCAATTCCAAAATGACTACAAATTTTTTCACTAATACGTGATAAATTATCTCCTTCTTTAACAATATATACACCATATGTACAAGTATCATCCATTTCTACCCATTTAACAAATGTTCCTGGATCATAACTATTATCTGTCTTTGCTAATCCTTCTATTGGTGCAAATGCAATTCCTCCTGCTAATAATAATGCAATTAGCTTTGGTGAAATTCTAATTTTTCCTTTTTCCATAAATACTCCTTTATTTATCAAACTTACGATGAGTTTTTAATCTAAAGCATCTTGGACAAGCAACTGTATATGTTACTTTACCTTCACCATCAATTGCTACACTATCACCTTCAGTTTGTACTTTACCATCAATTAAGCGAACATTAAACATGGCTTTATGACCACATTCACAAATAGTTTTAACTTCTGATAATTCATGAGCAATATCTAATAATCTTCTAGCTCCTGGAAAACTATTACCCATAAAATCAGTTCTTAATCCATAACACATAATTGATATATCTAAATCAATTACTGCATCCATTAATTGATTAACTTGTCTTTCTGTTAAAAATTGTGCTTCATCAACAATAATTAAATCAACATTAGTATATTTTTCAACAATAATATCATAAATATTAACATTAGCATCAATTAAGTAATCAACTTTTCTTTTCGAACCAATTCTAGATACTATATGACCTTCTCCTTTAGTATCTATCTTTGGTTTCATAATAATCGGTCTCATACCTTGTTCTTCATAATTATAAGCACATTGAAGTATTCTAGTAGTTTTACCACTATTCATTGCTCCATAAAAGAAATATAATTTGGCCATAGATCACCATCCTTATTTTTATAGTATCAAAAATAATACTTAAAATAAAGGATTTTGACAAATAATTTACTTAACAAAAAAAGATGATATTAATCATCTTATCTTGTATAATCATCCTCATCTTCTTCATAAAAGTGAACTAAATCTTGTTCATACTCTGCTTCAACTTGTTCCCTTGTTAGTTTATAAGAAAGAGTTGTTCTTTTGTTTGATAATATTACAGCAGTATGTTGATTTTTTTCATCATCTTTTGAAAAAGTAATTTTATCTCCAACACGTTTTCCTAATAAATTTAATCCTAAATCATCTGTAGCACATATTATATAATCTTCATCTAGATCATCAATCTCTGGTGAATTATCAGTAAAATCTATTCCTTCTTTATCAGTTATACCATCGTAATTAGATAAATAGTAAAGTTCTGGTTTACCACCATCTATTGATAATACTACCACGTCTTCACAATAAATAACATATTTTTCATTAGTATTCTTATCTAATCTATAAGCCATTTCAGTTGCTATATCAAGATATTTAATAACATTATTTATTTCTGAATCAAAATTTAAATCAAGTCTTTGATCATTTTGATAATGACTGTCAATTAGAATTTTAAATATTTCTATAGCATTTTTTTCAATATTATTTTTTTCTTCCATAATTATCTCCCAATTATTTTTTATTTGCGGCAGTTATATTTGCCATAAATTCATACGCGCTATTATTTGCTGATAATTCAGTTGTAATACGTTCTAGTATTTTTGCATGATGTTGATTTTTATCTTCATTATTAACATAGTCAACAGTATCACCAACACATTTATCAATTAAATGTAATCCTAAACAAGAATATGCATAAATTGTTTCATAGGTATTACTTTCGTATGTTAATCCGCTATGTAATCTAACTTTACTAGTGCTTTCACTATAATAATTTGGATTAGTAGTTATTAAATATCTAGTAGGTTCACCATTATCTATTGATAAAATAACAAGATCTCCACATTTTACTAATTTGTTTGAGTTAATAACATCATTTTTAACAGTTTTATGCATTTTTAAAACTTCTTCAGTTGATATCTTCATAATATCACTAACTATTTTTTTATGTTTTTCTTCATTGATATTTAATCTATCTGAATCATAATATATTTGAATCATTGTTGATGCTAAATCAACAATTTTCTCTTCAAGAGCATTCACTTCTTCGTTCATAATTTACCTTTACTTACTTCTTTCATTATCTTCGATTTCTGATTCTACTTCAATTGGACTTATTTTAAATGAACTTTTAGTTTTTCTGGTATCAAGGATAACTACTTTATGAATGTTTTTATCATCACCAGTTGCATACTCAATTTCTTCACCAATATGTTTACCAATCAAAAGACGGCCTAAATCACTAAAAATACTTAATGTATGATCATTTTCATAGTCAAATGTTTCATGAATATCTGAATCAAGATATTCTATTATAATGTTATCTTCATCACTATTTTCATCACTATCTTCATTACTATCATCTTTACTTTTTTCCAAACATGTTAATAAATATCTATATTTTTTTCCATCAATAGAGATTGATATAATATCTTCACAATATAATTCATCATTTAAATAATGTGATGTTTTTTTATCTAATTCAATAGCTCTTGCAAATGCTGTATTAAAATATGCTTCTTCTTTATAGATATCACTTCCATAATTAGGATCATAGGTTTCATCATCATGAAATCCTGCTTCTAATAGTGATTTATAAATTTCAAGAGTTGTTCTAATAATTTTATTTTTTCTTCCTTCCAAGTCTTTCATTAGTTTCTCCTTCTTTTTCTTTTTCTTTTTCTGCCTTTTCTAGATTTTCTAATATTTCAGCTTCTACTTCATCACGACTTAGTTTATATGAGTTTTTAGTTTTACGAGTAGCTAGAATTTCTATTTTATGTTGATTTTTCTCATTTTCTATATTATAAGTAATTATATTTCCAACATGTTTTCCTAATAATTGAAGACCAATTTCACTATATACACTTATTATTTTATCTTTATGAAATGATGATCCAAGATTTGTATTTGGAATTTCTGCTCTAATACCATATTCACCAGCATCTATACTACTTAGTAAATATCTTTCTTTTTTACCATCAACAGATAATGTTACAACATCTTCGCAATATACTTCGTTATCAAAAATATTTTTAGTTCTTAATTCAATTACTATTGCATCACTAATTGCTTGATCTAAAAACATCTTTCTATCTTCTTTACAACCATCACTATCATAATAATGAAAATCATGATGATATCTTGCTTCTATTAATTTTGTATATATGTCTACTACTGTTTGTACAAATCTTTCTTTTCTATTTTCTAATTCTTCCATTTTTACTCTCCTTTAATCTTTGATTTTTCTTTATTTTCTTCTTTAGCTAATTTATATATAATTTCTGCTTCTAAATCTTCTTTAAAGACTTTTCTAGATCTTTCTGTTCGATAATGATTAACTACTGTATAATGTATTTCATTCTTTATATCACCATCGCTAATAATTTCAATGTCGTCCCCAACATGACTTCCATTTAATTTCATTCCTAAATTTGAATGTGCATCTAGTACATTATAGTAATTAAAATAAATACCATTTAGATCTTTAATATGTCCACTTTGATTAGCATAATAACATGGATATTGTGCTAATAAAAACTTCTCATATTGACCTTGATTAGTTTTTAGTAAAACAATATCTTCACAATATATTTCATTATCATCATTTTGTTTACCTTTATCTACTAATTCCGTAGCTACTTCATAGGCAAATTCATAAATCTTTTTTACGTTTTTAAGACTATCTTTATTATATACATCAAAAACATAGGCACCATCTCGATAACGTCCACTAACAAGAGACTTACCTATTTCAATAGCACATTTTAAGATTTTCTCATCTCTGTTTTCCATAATACCCCCTACAAGGTCGTTTATTATACCATAAATAGTGTTAAAAGTCAATTTAAAAGGATGATATAATCATCCTTATTATTTTGTTTTATAACCTAATTCTGCTTGTAATTCATATTTACTAATTTTTTCAGAACGACTTGTTTTTCTACAAGCTAGAATTTCTACTGTTTGTTCATTTTTAACATTATCATCAACACTAGCATAAAATTTATCACCAACATGTCGACCCATTAATTCTTGACCTAGTTTTGAATATGCATCTATAATCTCAAAATCTGTTACATATTTTCCATTTCTTGGTTGAATTACTCCACGTTCATTTTCATCTCGATTAATATAGAATCTTCTTGGGTTAGCTTTATTTATTGATAATACCACTAAATCACCACAATATACTTCAGATTCTATTCTAGCTTGAGCTTCATCATGAATTTTGAATATAATTTCTTTAGATTTTTTTAATATATCTAAATATTCACTTTCTATATAGCTATAAGTATTATTTGGATTTATATTTCTTTTTTCAAATAATGTATTAGCTATTTCAACTATTGCTAATTCTAAGTTATTATTTTCCATTTTTTTCTCTCCATCTTTCATCTACTTCTATTTCATAATCATTGTATCTAATAGAATGTGGTGTTTTTACAATAGATAGTATTTTAGCATTATGTTCATTTTTATCATTATCTTCATCATAATAAACTGTTTCACCGATATGTTTATTTAGTAGTTTTTTACCTAAATCAGTATATACTGGCAAATTAACTAAATAATTACCTAAATCACATGGCTTAAAACTATATCGATTAATATAATATCTTTCTGATTCACCACCATCAATTGATAAAATTACTAAATCACCACAGAATACTGTATCATTATCACTTATTTCATGTTTTAATTTTTTAATTCGATTTTTACATATTCTCGTTGAATAATCAATAATACTATCGATTCGATCTGCGTTTCTTTCAGTTAGATATATCGTATTATATTCATTTCTAAGTGAATGATCGGCAGCAATAATTCCTGATGCTAATATCATACTTTCTATCATTAATAATTCATCATCTGTCATAATTTATCTCCTATAATAATTTTTATCATCAGCTTTAAGTTCTTCAAGTGAAAGATCTTCTGATAATTCAGTCTTTCTAATTGATAATATTTTTACAGTATGAATGTTTTTTTCATTTCCTTCACTATACGTAACTTCTTCTCCAACACTTTTTCCAATTAAAGCTAGCCCTAAATTAGAATGAACATCTAAAGTTTTAAAATAATATTCTTTTGCACCACCAATTACATCAACTTCTTGAAGTCCTAATAGAAATCTACTTAATAGATATCTTATTGTTTTATTATTAGCTTGTTTTACTAATACTAAGTCACCACAAGATACCTTCTTGTTTAATTCTTTTAATGTTATTTTATTTGCTCTTATGGCTTCTTTAACTGATAAATCAATAATTTTATCTAATTTATTTATATGCCATTCTTTTTCAATACCAAATCCTTCATAAAAATCAGTTTTATTAATTAATGCATTAGCAATTATCATTGCATCAGATCTAATTTTATCGATGTCTGTTATCATTATATAACCCCCCTACAAGGTCGTATATTATATCATAAAAAACTTAAAAAGTCAAAAAAAAGAGGTTATTCCTCTTTAGTAATAAACTCATATACTTTATTAATAGTATTATCAAAATTATCAAAATCAACATTAAACCAATTAACTTTCATTTGATGATTAAAGAATGTATATTGTCTTTTTGCATAATTACGAGAGTTTTTCTTAATTAAATTAATTGATTCATCAAGACTTATTTCTCCACGAAAATATTTATATAATTCTTTATATCCAATACCTGTTTGAATGGCTTTGGTATTTATTTTATTATCATATAATGACTTAACTTCTTTTAATAAACCTTCTTTAATCATGATATCTACTCTATTATCAATTATTTCATATAATTTATCTCGATCAGTAGTTAAACCTATTACAACAATATCATATATTGGTTCATTAATGTTACTGATATTAGTACTATTATTTTTTATTTTATTTAACTCACGAACTAATCTTTTACGATTATTAACATGAATATCTGTATCATGATGTTTTTTTATTTCTTTAAGTATTTCTTCATTAGTTAATTCATTAAATTCTGAATGAAACTCTTCATTTACTAATTTATAATCATATAAAGCTGCTTTTATATATAAACCACTTCCTCCTACTAAGATAGGAGTTTTATTTTTTCTTAATAGTTTATTTATTATTGTTCTTGCATCTTTTTGATAATTATAGATAGTATAGTTATCATGAACATCACATATATCAAACAAGTGATGTGGAATATTTTCTTTTTCAACGTCTTTTATTTTAGCTGTTCCAATATCAAGATTTTTATATACTTGCATACTATCTGCATTAATTATTTCACCTTTTAGTTTTTTAGCTAATTTAACGCTTAATTTCGTTTTTCCAACTCCTGTTGGACCAGTTATCACAATTATCTTTTTCATTAGTCTAACGCCCTCTTAAACATCTTTTCTAAGTCATATTTAGTATATTTAATAATAGTTGGTCTTCCATGTGGACATGTATATGGATTATCAGTTTTAATTAAGTTATTTAATAAATATTCCATATCTGGAAGAGTTATTGCATCATTTCCTTTAATACTCATTTTACATGCCATAGTCATACTTATTCGATCAGAAAACTTAAGTTCTGAGAAATCTTCTTCAGTAATAATTATATCAATTATTTTTCTAATAGCTTCTTCTAAGGCATATTCTGGTAACCATAATGGATGAGATCTAATAACAATTGTATTAATACCAAATTCTTCATAAATAAAACCAAGATTATCTAAAATATCAAAATGTTTTTTTAAGATAATATATTCATTATTAGGAAGTTCAATAGTTATTGGTATTAATAAATCCATTTTATTTTTCGAATGACTTAAAATAGCTTTATAACATTTTTCATAATTTATTCTTTCAGCAGCCGCATGCTGATCAATTATATATAATCCATCTTCATTTTCACCAATAATATATGTTCCATGAGCAGCACCTATTGGTTTAATTGGTTTTATTTTAACTTCATGAACCGGAATAATTTCTTCTTTCTCATCAAAGTGAACTTTTTCTTCTTCCTTTTCTTTAACATTAAAATATAATTTATTATCTTCATTTACTTCAAAATCTAGGGTTACTTCTTCAAGCTTTGGTTTATAATATTCTTCATTTGTTTTAGTATTTTCAATTTTTTCTAATACAAAATCAGTATTATTATAACCTTCTTGAATTAATAAAGTTTCTTTTAATTTCTTAGTAATAGTATTAGTTAGTAATTCTTTTAAATCTTCTATTTTAGAGAATTTAACATCCATTTTAGTAGGATGAACATTAACATCAATTAAATATGGATCTGCAATAATATTTAAAACAGTTATCGGATATTTATTTTCAGCCATAAAGGTATGATAACATTCATGAATTGTATTAATAATTTCAAAGTTTTTAATTACTCGATTATTAACTAAAATAGTAATATTATTTTTATTACTTCGATTAACTTCTGGATATGTTGTATAACCCATTATATGAAAGTCATCATTTTCACCATCAATTTCCATCATCTTTTTAGTAACAGAAAGTCCATAGATAGCATTTATTACTTTAAGTAAATTACCAGAACCATCGGTATTTAATAATTCTTTATCATTATTAATTAAAATAAATTTAATATTAGGATATGCTAAAGCCATTTTATTAACATAATCAGTTATATTAGCAAGTTCAGCATATAAACTTTTTAGATATTTTAGTCTAACTGGTGTATTATAAAATAAGTTTTTAACGGAAATAATAGTTCCTTTTCGAAGATCACAGTCTTCAATACTTTTAACTTCACCACCATCGATTTTAACTAATGTTCCAACTTTTCCATTACTTGTTTTAAGAGTAACATTAGATACACTAGCAATTGAAGGAAGTGCTTCTCCTCTAAATCCAAGAGAAGTTATATTAAATAAATCATCTAAATTATGAAGTTTACTTGTAGCATGACGAGAAAAACATTTAATAGCATCATCCTTATCCATTCCTATTCCATCATCTGTAACAGTTATTTCAAGTACTCCACTATCACGTAGTTCTATTTTAATCATAGAAGATGCTGCATCAATTGAGTTTTCAACTAATTCTTTAACAACATTCATAGTTCTTTCAACTACTTCTCCAGCAGCTATTTTATTTGATAAATCTTCACTCATTATTTCTATTTTGCTCATATGTCACCTACTTCTTTAGTATAACATAAAATATAAAAAAAGTATCA
>JAEEGL013128655.1_pt1 | contig 11507 bp, 6 predicted proteins | sample 9134231 | NCBI WGS metagenome assembly JAEEGL01 (sample SAMN16246548, study PRJNA631951) | gut metagenome | biome: gut microbiome; feature: rumen; material: fiber-attached | host: Bos | place: Iran: Karaj | collected 2018-10
GTGCGCTCGATGCCGTCGTCCACCTCGGGCTCCGGCTCGATGTAGACGATCTCGAGAGGTTCTTCTCCCTCTTCCGCCTCGGCGGCTTCCCCGATGACGTAGGGGTCCTCGCCGGGATCCTCCCCCGCGGCGGCTGCCGCGGGCACCAGGCTCATGAGCAGCAGGATGCTCAGGAGCAGGGCCAAAAGCTTCTTAGTCATACGCGGATTCTCCTCTTCTTGCAGAATATGCTGGTGTTTGCAGTTTATCAGATCGGGCGGGGCCCGATGAGATCAGGGTTCCGGCGGCACGCTCCCGCCGCGGTGCAGCTCGATGGCGGAGGACAGCACCTTCAGCTCCGACGAGACCGCCAGGAGCTTGACGGTGTCCGTCTCGCCGGCCGCCGCCTCCGAGGAGAGGGCAACGCTGCCCTTCTCGTCCGGCGTCAGGGGGATGATGCTGCACATGCGGCCCTCCGCATACACGGCCATCCAGAGGTGCACGTCCGCTTCCTCCGTGTCCACCAGAAGGTGCTTGCCGTCCAGATCTTCGATGGTCTTCATGGCCTCGGGATAGCGGAGCACCGCCGCCATGCCGCCGTCCGTCTGGGTCAGGCCCAGGGTCCAGCAGTCGGTCACGTCGTAATCCGTGAACGTGCGCAGCAGAGCCAGACCCTCCCGGGGAAGCTCCGAAAGCTCCAGGCCATAGCTGTTTTCGTCGGCGGTGAAGCGCTGCAGGGCCTGGGGCTGGGCGGCGGAAAGGTCCAGCTCCCAGATCCCGTGGGCGCTGTCCCGCAGATAGGCGGTGTCCTTCCAGGCCGCCGAAGCGTAGATCCCCTGGGGGCAGGGGATGTCGGCGGCGGCCTCCGCAAAGTCGCTGCCGGGAGCGAATACGAGGAAGTCGCCCGCCGCCGTCGCCAGGCAGAGGCTGCCGTTCATGAGCATCACCGGCAGACTGCCCCCCGCCAGGACCTCCGGCATGGGAAAGGCCGCCGGGGAAGCAAGGTCGAATTCCGTGGTCCAGTCCGTGTGCCACTCATCGGCGGCGATCTCCTCGTCGTCAAGGAGGAACAGGGTCCGCCGCACGAAGCCCGGGCAGTCGCCGATCCCGTCGATGAAAGGATCATCCCAGGTGCTGTCCAGGTGATACCAGCTCCCGCCCAGCTCCACCATGTTCCAGGCGTGGTATTTGGTGCAGACGTAGAAGCAGGGCACCCCGGCCCGGTCCAGCAGCACCTTGAGGGCCAGGGCATAGCCCTGGCAGACGGCCTTGCCGTTCACGAAAACGCCGTAGGAGGAATAGACCGCCGTGTCCTTCGTGAAGACCTGTCCGCCGGCGGTGACGTAGTCCGCTTCGCCGTTGCCCACGTAAGGATCGTAACAGCAGTGGGTCACCAGCCAGTCATGGGCGGAAGCTGCCTTTTCCAGGTCGGTCATGCCCTCGGTGAAGCAGGCGGCCGCCGCCCGATCCACCGCAGCGGCGAAGGCTTCGCTGTCCAGGTCCATGAAGAAGATGGGCAGCATGGTGATGACCTCGTCCGGCTGATAGGCGGTTTTGTCCTTCGGCCTGGCGACCCGGGCGATGCCCGTCTGCACGAACCAGGTGGCCTCGGGGTAATCGTACAGCGCGTTGTAGTATACGGTGAAGAAATCGTCCAGCGTCACGCTGACGCCGCTGGTGTTTTTCACCTCGAACCAGTCCGGCTCACCGCCCGCGTAAGCGGCGGTCAGTCCGCGCACGATCTGCTCCTTCATGTCGGCAAAGAGGTCCGGCGCCTCGCCGTCCTCGGCGCGGGGGCCGTCCGCCTGCCGGAAGCGGGCGAGGCTCAGGTTCGGAAACCCGGCGGTGCACCCGATGGGCCCGACCGTACCGGCGGGTTCGTCGGGGACCGTGTCCGCGGCCAAAACCGGGCCGCTGAGAAGCAGGAACAGCGCCAGAAGGGCGCTCAGCATCCGTCGTTTCATGAGGTTCCTCTCTTGGGGCTTGGGATGGATTCAACGCGACCGTCGTCTGTCGTCCTTATTCGGCAGAATGGTTCGCATCCGCGCTGGCGCGAATGCTCGCAGATTCTGCCGAAACGTCCTCTCCAAATCGAACCCGCTTCGCTGGGCTTCGATTTGGCGCTGCGCTCCCGCGCAGCCATCCTTGTTCGGCAGAATGTGGTTCTTCTGTCCGTCAAATTCTGCAGAACGGCGCTTGACTGCGCCGGCGCGTATGCATTTGCGGCTGCCTCGTTCAAGCCATCCCTTCCGGTTTCCGGAAGTTCTCACGGGAAAAACCACCCGATTTTCCCGTTTTCACCCCGGAAAGGGAGATTTTCCCTTCCCGGGGCCGTTTTTTGCAATCGGAGGGGGAGGCTCTTTACAGAGCCTCCCCTTTCGATTTGCTGCGGTATTTGGCTCTCAAACCCTTTCCAAGGGACCGGATCGCTTACTGGAAGTAGCGATACAGGAAGGTCACGACCTGATATCTCAGGCACTGCTCGTTGGGGCTGAAGGTGGTCTCGCTGGTGCCGTTGGTCACGCCGTTGGTCACGGCCCACATGACGGCCTCGGCGTAGTAGGCGTTCGCATCCACGTCAACGAACGGGATATCGGCGGCCTCGGCCTTCTCGCCGGTCATGCGGTACACGAAGGTGATCATCTGGGCGCGGGTCACGGTCTCCTCGGGGCTGAACTCGGTTTCGGAGGTGCCCTTGGTGATGCCGTTCTCATAGGCCCACAGGACCGCCTTGTAGTAGTAAGCCTCAGGATCGGTCACATCCGTGAAGGGGCACTCGGTGATGGTGGGCTCGGGGCACTCGGAATTCCGCCACAGGAAGGTGACGGCCTCGGCTCTGGTGCAGGGCTCATAGGGGCTGAAGGTGGTCTCGCTGGTGCCGTTGGTCACGCCGCCGATCCAGGCCCAGTAGACCGCGTCCTCATAGACGGAGCCCTTCTCCACATCCACGAAAGGCAGCTCGCGCTTCTCTTCTTCCGTGGCCTTGAAGGTGGCCTTGATCTTCACGTTGCTCTCGGGCATGGTGAAGGAGTAGCTGCCCTTGTTCTCGGTGAACTTGACGGGGCTGCCCGCTGCGTCGATGATCTTCAGAACGTCAAACTCGTAACCCTCGTCGGGGACGACCTTGACGGTGATCCGCTCGCCGGCCTCGCTCTCGGTGGCACTGACTTCCACCTTGCCGTTCTCGGTCTCCACCACGGTGATGGTGTAGAGCTCCTCTTCCTCGTAGGCCATCAGGACGTCGATCTTGTCGGAATCGGTGCTGCCGATGGCGTTGGTGGCGGTCACCTGCACGGTGTAGGTCTCGCCCACCTTCAGCTCGGGGATCTCCACGCTGGTCGCATCGGCGGCCACGGACACGGTCTTGTCGCCGTCTTCCTTATGGCTCACGGTGACGGTGTAGCCGGTGATGGGGGAACCGTTGTCCTTGACGCTCCAGGCGACGGTCATGGTGTCGACCTCGCCGGTGGCGCTGACGGATTCAAAGGTCGGGGGGCCAAGAGGCTTCACGGCCTCGGAGGTCAGCTCGCCCTCGTAGTTGCCGGCAGAGGTGACGGTGACGGTGATCTCGGTGCCCACGTCGTCCGCGGTAACCTGATAGGTCTCGCTGGCGGCGCCCTCAATGTCAGCACCGTCTCTCTTCCACTGGTAGCTGAGCTTGTCGCCCTTGGCGTCGGTGATGTCCGCGGTCAGGGTGGTGCCTTCCACGATGGGATCGGCGTCCGCCTTGATGGCCACGGAGTTCTTGAACTCGGCGGGTTTGATGGTGAACTCGGTGCTGGCGCTTTCCGCATTGAGCTCGTAGTTCTTGATGGCGGCATCCAGCGCGGCGGTGGCGGTGTAGGTGCCCGCGTCGGTCTGCTCACCGCTGACCGTCAGAGTCAGTTCCGCGCCGTCAATGCCCTTGGCGGAGGCCTTGGGGGCCTGAGCGGAGCCTGTGTAGGTCAGCTCGGTTTCCGTCCAGGTGACGTCCACGCTCTTGGGCGTTACGTTATAATTATAGGTATGGTCTTCGGTGAAGCCCGCGTATTCGCCGTCCTTCACCGTCAGCGTGACGACAGCGGCAGCGGTGCCGACGTCAAAGACCTTGGTCGGCTCCTGGAGCTCCAGGTAAGCGGTGTGCTCGTTGCCCAGGGCGTCCTTGACCTTGATGGACTCAGGCACGGTCACGGCGTCGGCATTGGTCTTGCCGTACTCCACGTCCGCCGTCTTGACCTGGGCCCAGTCTTCAGCGGTGATCTCCAGCGCCTTGGCGACGACGTTCACGGTGACCTTGTAGTCGTTCCAGTTCTTGCTGGAGACGGTGATCGTGAAGCTGCCCTTGGTATCGGCGGCCACATCGGCCTTGGTGGAGAACTTCGCCGTGCTGGCATCCTTGACGGAGGCGGCGGTCACGAGACTGCCGTCCGCATCGCCGGCGGCGGTGATCTGGGGATCCACAAAGGTCTTGTCCAGGCCCAGAGCGGAGATGGCGATCTCCTTGTCGGTGGCGCCCTTGGTGGGCACGGTCACGTCGTAGGTGATGGCAGTGCCGGTGTAGTCGGCCTTGCCGATATCGAAGGTGGTGGTGTCGCCGGTGAGCTTGTAGTTCTCGGCCTTGGCCCGGCCGCCGGTGACGGACTCGATGGAGGCGGTGGCCGTGTAGCCGGTGCCCGCGTCGGTCTGCTCGCCGGTGACGGTGAGCTCAATGGTCTCGCCGGTGACGCCGGCGGCGGTGGCCTTGGGCGCCTGGGCTTCGCCGGTGTAGGTCAGGGCCGCGGTATCCCAGGTCACGGCCACTTCCAGAGGCTTGATGGTGAAGTTGGCGGTCACATCCTCAAAGGTGTAGTTGCTGGCATCCACGCTCTTGAGGGTGACGGTGGCGGTGCCGGCGTCGATGTTGTCCTTGTACTCGACGGTGTAGTCCGTAGTCTCCGTGAGGGCGGGATCGCAGTTCACGGTGACGGCGGGCTCGATCTTGGCGCCGGTGTAGGTCTGGTCGGCGATGGCGTCGATGGCGGGCTTGACCGCCTTCTTGGCAATGTCGAAGGTCTTGGTCTCGCCGGTGAGCTTGTAGTTCTCAGCCTTGGCGTTGCCGCCGGTGACGGACTCGATGGAGGCGGTGGCCTTGTAGCCGGTGCCCGCGTTGGTCTGCGCGCCATCGACCTTCAGCTTCAGGGTCTCGCCGTTCACGCCCTCGGCGGTGGCGGCGGGAGCCTGGGCGGCGCCGGTGTACTCCAGAGCGGTCTCGTCCCAGGTGACGGCCACTTCCTTGGCGGCTACCTTATAATTATAGGTATGAGAATCTTCGAAGCCCGCGTATTCGCCGTCCTTCACCGACAGCTTGACGGTGGCGGTGGCGTCGCCCGCGTTGTTCACCTTGTCCTTTTCCTGGAGCTCCAGGTAGGCGGTGTGCTCGTTGCCCAGGGCGTCCTTGACCTTGATGGTCTCGGGCAGGGTCACGGCGTCGGCATTGGTCTGGCCGTACTCCACGTCCTTGGTGGTGACCTTGGCCCAGTCGGCGTCCGTGATCTCCAGCGCCTTGGCGGTGACGTTCACGGTGACCTGGACGTCATTCCAGTTCTTGCTGGAAACGGTGACCTTGAAGCTGCCGGTGGCATCGGCGACCGCGTCGGCGGTGGAGAACTTCGCCGTGCTGGCGTCCTTGAGGGAGGCGGCGGTCACGAGGGTGCCGTCCGCATCGCCGGCGGCGGTGATCTGGGGATCCACGAAGGTCTTGTCCAGACCCAGAGCGGAGACGGCGAGCTCCTTGTCGGTGACGGCCTTGGTGGGCACGGTCACGGCGCAGGTGATGGGAGCGCCGGAGTAGTCGGCCTTGCCGATATTGAAGGTGGCGGTGTCGCCGGTGAGCTTGTAGTTCTCGGCCTTGGCCCGGCCGCCGGTGACGGACTCGATGGAGGCGGTGGCCTTATAGCCGGTGCCCGCGTCGGTCTGCGCGCCATCGACCTTCAGCTTCAGGGTCTCGCCGGAGACGCCGGTGGCGGTGGCCTTGGGAGCCTGGGCTTCGCCGGTGTAGGTCAGGGCCGCGGTATCCCAGGTCACGGCCACTTCCAGAGGATTGATGGTGAACTGAGCGGACACATCGTCAAATTTGTAGCCGCTGGATTCCTTGCCCGTGATGGTGACGGTGGCGGTGCCGGCGTCGATGTTGTCCTTGTACTCGACGGTGTAGTCCGTGCCCTCCGTGAGGGCGGGCGTGCAGGTCACGGTGACGGCGGGCTTGATCTCGGCGCCGGTGTAGGTCTGCGCGGCAATGGCGTCGATGCTGGGCGTGACCGCCAGCTTGGGAAGCGACACAGAGACAGAATTGTTCTCGGTGGGATAGTCGGCTACATCCCCGTTTTCGTTCGCCACTTTAAAGAGGGGAGACTTACCGGACACGCCGTTGGAAAGTATGAATTCAGCAACACCGCCGGTCACACCTTCCTTGAGCTTAAAGTGGTAGGTGATGCTCATAGTGGTCTTGGTAATTCCCTTCACTCGGGCATCCGCAGTACTGAAAACGGTTTTGTCTTCTTTGGTCTTCGCCGCAGGATTGTACTGAAGCATAGAAATGAACATATCCTCGGAGAACGACAGTCCGACAACGCCCTCATTCGGCGTGTCAACTCTTTTTTCTGCATCGAAGTCATAGTTTCCTTTTGTGCTGTCGACTGCAAACGCGGCGGGATCGTACTCGACACCCAGCGAATAGTTCGTCAGTGCCGGTGATCCATCGGGCAGAGTCACGGTAACGGTCACGCTCATGGTTCCGTCATCCGCGAGCTCCGAAGCGGTAAGAACGATGGTCGGATTCCACGCAGCCGCCAAACCGGTGACCGGAAGCAGGCCAACAAGCATCATGACCGCGAGGACGATCGCCAGGAGCTTTTTAGTTTTCATATTACTTTATTCCTCCAATTCAAATCAGCTCAGGGTATGTAAGCCCAAGTGTCGGGATCACGGTGGCCCACACAGGCTTGCAGAATCCACAAAGCATCTGTGGTGGTGATAAATCCATCCTCATCCACATCCGCCGCAAGCTCCTGGTTCGGCGTAATGTCCGGGAATTTGTCGACACAGGCCAGCAGTACGTAAAGCGCATCTGTAGTGTCGATCATTTCGTCCACATAGACATCGCCCTTCATATAAGCAACGTAAAACTTGAAGCTCAGGACCAGGGCGCTGGTCTCCTTGTTGCTGGAACGGTAGACATAATAGGTGGTGCCCGCATCCAGCTTGCCCGGATAGACCTTGAAGGTGACGGAGGTGCCTTCCGCCGTGACCTGGTCGATATAGACGATGTTATCCTCCGTGGGCACGCCCGTAGCATTCTGGGCCAGGATCAGGTAGTAGTCCCCTGCCGTCACGCCGGAGAGGGTGACCTTCAGCTGCACGGCCTTCGCGTAGAAATCGACCGTGCTCCCGTCGATCGCCGCAGAAGACTTGGTGACTGCGGTCCCGGTCTCATCCAGGGCCTCCACCGTTGCCGTCGCGCTGAAAGCGGCGTCGACCTTGACGTCGTAGATGCCGCCGTCGGTGGGCGCATCCGCGGCAAAGGCCGCCATGGAGAACAGGGACAGCAGCAGGGCTGCCAAAAGGACTGTTGTGATGATCTTTTTCAAGTTCCGCTTTCCTCCTTTTACTGAATTTTTTCGAGATAGTTGACCAGGATCCTGGCCAGCTGTGCTCGCGTTGCCGTTCCCTGAGGCGAGAGGGTGTCCTCGCTGGTGCCGGAGATGATCCCCTTGTAAACGCCCCAGTACATGGCGGGCTTTGCCCAGGCTGCAATGGAATCGCTGTCGCTGAATGCATTGTCATAAGTAGAGGTAAGCATCAGCTCCATGCCGCTCTGGCCGCCGGCGTAGTAGAACAGGATCTTCAGGGCCTCCTGCCGGGTGATCTGGCCGGAGGGATCGAAGACCGTGTCGGCCTTGCCGTTCACATAGCCCTTTTCATAGGCCCAGGCGATGGCGCTTCGGAATTCCGCCGAGAGGGTGCCGATATCCTCGAAGGGCGTCGCCGCCGCCGTCTCCGGGCTGCCGGACATGCGGTACAGCACCGTGACGAACTGGGCCCGGGTCACATTGTCATTGGGACCGAAGCGCCCGTCGGGATAGCCGTTGAAGAGGCCCCGCCTGGCCGCCTCCAGGATGGAGGCTTCGCCCCAGTGCCCGGCAATGTCGCTGAAGGAAGGCGCCGTCTCCCCGCCGGAGACCGGGTTGCCGCCCTCGGGGGGTGTGGTGGGTCCGGGCGTGGGCTCCGTGGGCCCCGGCGCAGATGTCGGACCGGGAGGAGTTGTTGGTTCAGGATCAGCCGTTGCCTGTCCGACCCAAACCAAATCAGCTTCCATCCGGCTGCCGTTTTCATCCTTGATATCGCTGTTATATGTCGAGAATGAAAGTGCAGTCACAGATTTCTTTGCGGTGAAGCAGAAGGTGGCAATGATCCCATCCCCTTTTACCGCATTTACCGACGCTCCTGCGACGATGGCGCCGCGGCGGCCTGCGGGATTCGAATCGGAAAACATTTTTTCCATGAGGGGGCCTTCGATCACTTCTGTGCATTCAAGAGCATCCTTGTCATACACCAAAGTAAAGTCCAGCGCGTTAAACCCCGGATTGTCCCGGAGGGACACCGTCACCTCAAAGGATTCCCCTGCGGCGACCGCCCCTTTCGGCACGTCGACGACAAATGCTGCTCCGGCGGCTGACGCAAACGGCGTCAGGCACAGAAGCATGACCACCGCAAGCAGCATCGCCAGAATGGATTTCCTCATTCACATTCCCCCTCGCCTATTCTGGGCAGCGGCCGCGCCGGGCGACAGCGATTCCCGGCAGGCGGACCGACCGCCAAGCGAATCAAACTATTGGAGACTATACATAGAGTCAGCATAATCCCTTTATATAAAGTAACATGAAATTGGGCGAAGTGCAATAAAAAAACCACCGGAAATTTCATTTTTTCGCTGAACAATGAAAGAAGGCCCCGGGCTGCCGGCAGAAAAGCGCCCGCGGGGGGTCATTCTGACCCTCCGCAGGCGCGGGATCGGCAGATCCCCGAAGCTCAGCTCCGGAGCTGGGGCAGGATGCCGGTGTAGAAATCCAGGGACTCCGGGTTTTCCAGGGCGTCCCGGTTGGTGACCTTCCGTCCGTTGACGATGTTGGTCACGGCGCTCTCCACCTTTTTGCCGTTGAGGGTGCGGGGGATGTCCGGCACCTGGATCATCTTCGCGGGCACGTGCCGGGGCGAAGCATTGGTGCGCAGGATGTCCCGGATCCGCTTCTGCAGGGCGTCGTCCAGGGCGACGCCGGGGACGCACTGGACGAAGAGCAGCACCCGCTGGTCCCCCGCCAGGTTCTGGCCGATGGCCAGGCAGTCGGCCACCTCGGGGATCTTGTCCACCTGGTTGTAGATCTCCGCCGTGCCGATGCGGACGCCGGAGGGCTTCAGGATGGAGTCGGAGCGGCCGTAGAAGGTGACGCCGCCCGTGTCCCCGTGGAAGAGCACGTAGTCCCCGTGGTGCCAAATGCCGGGGTAAACTTCGAAGTAGGCCGCGTGATACCGCTTCCCCTCCGGGTCGTCCCAGAAATACAGGGGCATGGGGGGCGCGGGGGCCAGGCACACCAGCTCGCCCTGTTCGTCCCGCACGGGCTTCCCCGTGTCCTCGCCGAGGCACTCGATCTTCATGCCCAGGCCGGGAGCCTGCAGCTCGCCCGCGTAGACGGGCAGGGTGGGATTGCCGATGGCGAAGCAGCCGTTGATGTCCGTGCCGCCGGCGATGGAATTGAAGTGGAGGTCCCCCTTGATGTGCTCATAAATGAACCGGAAGCCCTCGTCGGAGAGGGCGGAGCCCGTCTGGGAGACGGACTTCAGGGCGCGCAGGTCCGCGCAGGCGGCGGGATGGACCCCCTTGGCCATGAGGCCGTGGACGTAGCTGGCCGAAAGGCCGAAGACCGTCACCTTCTCCTCCGCCGCGAGCTTCCAGATGGCGGCGTCGTCGGGATAGGCGGGGTTCCCGTCGAAGAGGACGATGGTGGCCCCGGTGCCAAGGGCGGCGGCCTGCCAGTTCCACATCATCCAGCTGCAGGTGGTGATGTACAGCAGGGTCTCCCCCGCGCAGATGTTGCTGTGGAGCACCAGCTCCTTGAGCTGGTTGATCAGGAGCCCCCCGGCGGACTGCACCATGCACTTGGGCTTGCCGGTGGTGCCGGAGGAGAACATGATGACCAGGGGATGATCCGCCGGAAGCTGCTCGAACTCGAAGTCCCGGGGGTCCATCTCGTGGAGGTACTCGCCCCAGAACACGGCGTTAGGGATGCCGCCGGTGGTGTGATCCCCGGCGTAGCGGGAAATCACCACCCGCCGGATGGAGGGGATGGCGGCGGCGATCTCCTTTGCGTTGGCCAGCACGTCGAAATTCTTGTTTTTGTAATGATATCCGTCCGCGGTGATGAGCACCACGGGGTTCACCTGGCCGATGCGGTCCACCGCGGCGGCGGGACCGATGTCCGTGGCGCAGGAGCACCACACGGCGCCGATGGCGGCGCAGGCCAGCATGGCCATGACCGTCTGCGCCAGGTTGGGCATGTACCCGGCCACCACTTCCCCGGGCTTCACCCCGTCCTCCCGCAGGGCGGTGGCCAGGCGGATCACCTGGGAGTAGATCTCCAGGCGGGTGTAGGCGTGGCGCATGCCGCTCTCGCCCCGGAAGACGATGCCCACGCCGTCCTTTTTGCACCAGCGCAGCATGTTTTCCGCATAATTCAGCCTCGCGCCCACGAACCATTTGCAGCCGGGGAAGCGGCTCAGGTCGTCGCACACGGCGGTGTAGGGCTTGGAGGCGATGATATCAAAGTAATCCCAAAGGGAGCCCCAGAATTCGGGAATGCAGTTCACCGACCAGTCGTAGAGCTCGCGGTAGGAGGAAAAGCTCTTCCCGAAGCGCTCGTTGACGTAGCGCATATACGCCGTCATCTGTGCGGACTCGATCCGCACCTTATCCGGCGTCCACAGTGCCTCTCTCATGTCGTACTACCTCGTCCACTTCTTCATAGTCCAGATCGTCCGGCCTGCGCGGGCCGTCGAAGAGATACTCGCCGGGGGCGCCGCAGCCCGGGCAGAGCCCGAACTGCGGCCCGAATTCCGCAATGGCGTCCATGCCGTATTTGAATTTCCTTCCGCAGGCCGGGCAGCGATAGTAGAAGAAGCCAGCGCCCCAGCTCATCTGCGGAGACCCAGGATCTCCCGGGCTTCCGCGGGGGTGGCGACCTCGTTGCCGAATTCCCGCACCACGCGGGCGGCCCGCTCCACGAACTGCCGGTTGGAGTCCGCCAGCTTGCCCTTGGCGTAGAGCACGTTGTCCTCCATGCCCACGCGGATGTGGCCGCCCAGGGCCACGGCGCCGTAGAGCATTTCCATGGCGCTCCGCCCCACGCCGAAGGTGCTCCAGGTGGAGCCGGGGCAGAGGGATTCCATGGTCTCCTTCATGAAGATCAGGTTCTTCATGCTGCCGGGGATGCCGTTGGCGCAGCCCATGCAGAACTGGA
>JAEEGL013145580.1_pt1 | contig 11507 bp, 7 predicted proteins | sample 9134231 | NCBI WGS metagenome assembly JAEEGL01 (sample SAMN16246548, study PRJNA631951) | gut metagenome | biome: gut microbiome; feature: rumen; material: fiber-attached | host: Bos | place: Iran: Karaj | collected 2018-10
GGGATGCCGGAAAAACCGACCGCTCTTTTATCCAGCGCAATCGGGACCGTGAGTCCTTCCGTTTTTACGAATGCAGATAGTGAGGCGGCGGAATATTTCATACACGCATTGATCACAATGCCTTTTAAAGAAATCCGGCCTTCTTTATGTGCGCGGCAAAGGACTCGCAACGCTACTGCGTCATCGCAGTCGGACCACCAATCGGTTCCGAGAATAAGAGAACGTACAGATGCGTCCATAGAAAACTCCTCTGTTTTTTCTGGAATAATATTATCACAAGTCATTTGGAAAGTAAATAAATACATTGTCGCAACAACGCGATTACCGGTTCTTTTTGTAGAGTAGCATCAATCAAGATTCACACATCCTTATTTATTTTTAGATATGGATATGTTATAATATCGTTTGAGAATTTTTGTTCAATGATTCCGAAAGGAGATCGCTGATCTTGGGTTTTATTCAAACACTTCTCGGAGATTCCAACCAAAAAATCCTTCGCAAGTTGGAGCCGACCATCAACGCAATAGAAGCCTTGGAGGAAGAATACTCGAATCTCACGGATGAGGCGCTGCGTGCGAAAACGCAGGAGTTCCGGGATCGTCTTGCAGCCGGCGAATCGCTGGATGATCTTCTTATCCCTGCTTTTGCCACTGTTCGAGAGGCTTCATGGCGTTCCATCGGCAAAAAGCACTTCCGTGTTCAGTTGATCGGCGGTATGCTCCTCCATCAAGGCAGAATCGCTGAAATGCGGACCGGCGAAGGAAAAACGCTTGTTGCAACTCTTCCCGCCTACCTGAACGCTTTGACCGGAGAAGGCGTCCATATCGTCACTGTCAACGATTATCTTGCGCGCTTTCACAGCGAGTGGATGGGCAATATTTTCCGCTTCCTCGGGCTCTCCGTCGGTTTGATCGTCAATGGATTGGACAGTGTCCAACGCCGGGAAGCATATGCAGCGGATATTACCTACGGAACGAACAACGAATTCGGGTTCGATTATCTGCGCGATAATATGGCGATCTATAAGGATCAGATGGTTCAGCGCGGACACGTGTACGCCATCGTTGACGAAGTGGACTCGATTTTGGTCGACGAGGCCCGCACGCCTCTGATCATCTCCGGTGTTGCAGAAGCCTCTACGGATCTATACGAACGTGCCGATAAGTGTGTTGCCGGGCTCCGCTGTCTCCGCGTGAAGGAGTTGGAGGCAAAAGAAGATCAGGATGATCTCAACGCGGATTATGTAGTCGATGAGAAACAGCGAAGCGTTGCGCTCACGGCTTCCGGCACTGCGAAGGTCGAGCGGTTCTTTGCCATCGATAACCTTGCAGATCCGGATAATTTTGAAATCGCACACCATATTCAGCAGGCGATGCGCGCTCGCGGGATCATGCAGCGCGACACGGATTACGTCGTCAAAGACGGAAAGATCCTGATCGTGGATGAGTTCACCGGACGGATCATGCTCGGTCGTCGTTATTCCGAAGGATTGCATCAAGCCATTGAAGCCAAGGAACACGTAGAGGTACAGAACGAGTCCAAAACCCAAGCAACGATCACACTTCAAAACTATTTCCGTATGTACCGCAAGCTCGCCGGAATGACCGGTACAGCCAAAACGGAAGAAGATGAATTTCGTCAGATCTACGGGCTTGACGTTGTGGAAGTGCCTACGAATCTCCCGATGATCCGTGTGGATTATCCTGACTATGTTTTTAAGACGGTCGCCGGAAAAGACCGTGCGATTATCCGTCAAATCGTTGAATGCCATGAAAAAGGCCAACCGGTCCTTGTCGGAACGGTTTCCATCGAGAAAAGCGAACATCTCTCCGGCCTTTTGAAACGCACCGGGGTCGCTCATCAGGTCCTGAATGCCAAATTCCACGAGCGCGAAGCCGAGATCGTCGCACAGGCAGGCAAGAAAGGCGCCGTGACCATTGCGACCAACATGGCCGGGCGCGGCACCGATATTCTTCTCGGCGGCAACCCAGAATTCATGGCAAAAACCGACCTGCGCAAGGAGGGATATCCGCACGAATTGATCGCGGAATGCGACGGTCACGCGCCCACAGACGATCCGGACGTGCTGACGATCCGCGCAAGATATGCCGATTTGGTCCATGAACATGAAAAAACCACGAGTGCGGAAGCGGAAGAAGTACGCGCTGCAGGAGGGCTCTTTATTATCGGTACCGAACGGCATGAAAGCCGCCGGATCGACAACCAGCTTCGCGGCCGTTCCGGGCGTCAAGGCGATCCGGGAGCAAGCAGATTCTTCATTTCCCTTCAAGATGATCTGATGCGGCTCTTCGGCTCCGAACGAATCATGGGCATTATGGATTCACTCGGGCTGGATGAAGATACTCCGATCGACAACAAAATGCTCACCAACGCGATCGAGAAGGCACAAAAGAACATCGAAGCGAAAAACTTTAATATCCGCAAGCATGTACTTCAATACGACGACGTGATGAACGTTCAGCGCGAATTGATCTATAAACAGCGGATGAGCGTCCTTAACGGCGAAGACGTCCGGCCTGCCATTGAAAAGATGATCGATCAGGTGGCTGATCGAATTCAAAACGAGGTCTTCGGCGGAAGAGATTATATCAATCCGGAAGATCTGGCCCATCTCCGCGAGATTGCGGAACCGCTTTACGTTGACTCCGGCACGTTTGATATGACTCGGGAGCAATTGGAGGGTTTTACTGCGGACGGCTGCCGCAATATCGTCAGTGACGGCATTCGCGCACGACTTGCAAAAAAAGAAGCCGAAGTCACGTCGGAACGCATGCGCGAGATCGAGCGGATCATTCTTCTTCGCACCGTCGATATACATTGGATGGATCATATCGATGCGATGCAGGATCTGCGAAACGGTATAACGCTCCGTGCATATGGGAACACCGATCCGGTAGTCGCGTATAAAAACGAGGGCTACGACATGTTTGAAGCAATGATCTCCGACATCCGTGAGGAGACCGTTCGCATGCTCCTTTCGTTCCGACTCACGAACGGAGAGGAACTTCAGCGCAGGCAAGTCGCCAAAGAGACCTCTGCCGTTCACGGCGACACTTCGCCCACAGGCGACAAGAAACCTATGCCTCAGCCGATCCGTCACCGTAAGATCGGTGTCAACGACCCCTGTCCCTGCGGCAGCGGAAAAAAATATAAGAAATGCTGCGGTGCAAATCCGAACGCGCGCTGAACGTAAATTCGAACGGCAAAGGAGTCTATAATGCGTCCGATCTGTCTTGCTTCCGCTTCTCCGCGGCGTGCGGAGATCCTTTCCGCTCTCGGCCTGAACTTCACGATCCATCCGACTGATGCGGACGAAACGCTGCCGTCGGGATTATCCCCTCAAAAGGCCGTTCTGCTTCTTTCCCAACGAAAGGCGGCGTGTATCACCGGCTCGGATGCCCCGATCCTTGCAGCGGACACGCTTGTTTGCATGGATGGAATCTTATATGGAAAACCGACGGATGATGCAGATGCCGTCCGCATGCTTCGCGCACTTTCCGGAAGAACTCATCAAGTGTTCACCGGGATCACGCTTATCTGCAATGGAGAATCATATTCGGACGTCTGTACGACTTTCGTAACATTTCGCAAGCTATCACAGGAAGATATCAATGCATATGTGCGGACCGGAGAGCCGCTTGGCAAGGCCGGAGCATATGGGATCCAAGGCCGCGGCGGCATGTTGATTCGGCAGATCCGCGGTGATTATTTCAACGTGGTCGGTCTTCCCGTTTCCACACTGATCACGCTTTTCCTACACGCGGGAATATCCATTACCGAACTGATGAAAGGAGGCGCGAAATGATTCGAAAAATCTTTCACAACAAGCCTCTTTTTATTACACTGTGTCTGATTTTGGTCGCGGCCATTCTGACTATTGCCGGATATGCTGCAAAGGATCGCTCCGACCCGGTTTCCGGAATCATCAATACGATCGCTGCACCGGTTCGATCGGGCATTTCCGTTCTGAAAGAGCAATTAGTGACGCTTCGCGAAGTGCTGTCTCAAAATCATGATTTGAAAAATGAAAATGAAATGCTTCGAGCAAAAATCGCTGAGCTTGAGAAAACCGTTCGGGATAATGAACAGTATGCGGAAGAAAACGAATCGCTCCGCGGGATGCTCGACGTTTACGAGACCGATACGGATTTTACCTTCTGCATGGCTACTGTAATCGGTCGAAATGCACTGACCTGGAACCGTACGCTGACGATCGATTGCGGCGTCGCGGACGGCATATCCGCCTACGACCCCGTCGTAACCGCCGAAGGGCTCGTCGGATATGTCTCTTCCGTGGATGTTTCAAGTTGTACTGTTGTCACGGTCACAGATACGGCTATGTCCTGCAGTGCGATCCTTTCCTCCAGTCATGAAACCGGCGTCGCGGAAGGAAAATTCGATCTGATGAGTTCCGGCAAGCTTCAGATGAGCATGCTTCCTGCAGATGCGACCGTCTCAGTCGGAGAGGTCGCCTGTACTTCGGGTCTCGGCGGCATACTGCCGGAAGGACTTGTGATCGGTACCGTCGAGAGCGTTTTTACCGAGGTAAACGGTCTGACGCAAACTGCGGTATTGTCCCCTGCAGTAAACACGATGCAAGTCCGAACGGTTTACGTGATCACAGATTTTCGTGAAGTAAGGCAAAAATAGTCCGTTAAAGCAATCATCTTGAGAGGAGGAAAAACGTGGGACGAAACGAGCGCTTCTATCGCATCCTGTCGTATAGCTGTATTTTCCTCTTGCTTTTTTTTGTACAACAGATCACGCTTTCCGACCATGCGTTTCACGGTTTTATCCTAAATCCGATCCCTGCGGTTCTTTTTGCCCTGTTTATGCTCGAATCTCCCCTGATGTCGATCGGTTTTGCATTCGCGATCGGCCTCCTGCTTGATGTTTTCGGCGGAAACAGTTTTTTCGTTTACTCGGCTGTGATGACTCTCTCCGCTCTCCTTTGCTGCCTTGCCGCCCGTCGTTTTCTTCGCTCCAACCTCTCCTCTGTGCTTCTGATCGCATTGCTTGGGCCGATGATTTTGGATGCGCTGCGGTTGCTGTTGCTCGTCTTTTTGGAAAAAGCATCCATTCGCTCGCTTTGGGTGACCACACTGCCTGCCGCGCTATTATCTTTTTTGATCTCGGTGCCCGCGATCATAGCGCTTTTTTTGATCCATCGTAAACTGAATCTGGTTTTTCGCCGTTAACTGAAAGGAAGGTCCGTTATGCGCGCTATGAGCAATAATCGGTTGCGTCTCGTCTGCGCTTTTGTGCTCGCGGGGATCATCCTTTCTGTTCTACTTTTCTTCCTCTGCAGACTCATGATCGTAGAAGCCAACAACCAGAACAGTCTGTTCGCGAACACCGGGATCAGTTATGAGATTTCTGTGACTTCATCCCGTGGAGAGATCCGTGACCGCACCGGTCGGACCCTCATTGGCAACCTTCCAGCTTATGATATCGTTTTCTACAGATACAGTTGGGATACGGATATACAGAATGACGTTATACTGCGGCTTATTGATTTAATGAATGTCTATGAGGTCGCATACAGCGACACGCTTCCCATCGGGTTTTCTCCTTTTGTTTATACTTCAGCGGAAGAATCGACTTCACGAAAAAATCTGAAAACCTTTCTTTCAGACCGAAAATGGCCTTCTGATATCCTGGCCGATGAATTAATGGCAAAGCTGTATGCTCGCTACCAGCTGGAGAACACAGAATATTCCGAAGAACAGAAACGAGTAATTGCCGGCGTGCGTTATGAAATGGAACTCCGCGGATTCCGTTGGGCCGGCGTATTTACGTTTGCGGAAAACGTTTCGTCCGACATTGCTGCGCTGATCAACGAAAACACTTTTTCTTTTACAGGCGTCGGAATACAAGTAAACAGCACACGTGTATTCAACACGAATTATGCCGCACATCTGCTCGGTCGCATCGGCCCCATTTTTGCAGAAGAATACGGTGAATTAAAAGAACTAGGCTATGGCATGAACGACCGGGTCGGTAAGGACGGCGCGGAAAAGGCATTCGAAACCTATTTGCGCGGTTCTTCCGGTCGTCTGCGGATTTCTCAGGACAGTTCCGGAAAAACGATCGATGAAGAATATATCACCGAACCGAAGCCCGGCGGGAATGTTTATCTGACCATTGATATGGAACTGCAGCAAACTGCAGAAGACGCCCTCGCGTCCCGAATTGAAGAAATCAAAAAACTGTCTGAAACGAACAGCAAGAAATATCCGACCGACATCGGGGGCGGTGCGCTGGTTGTGCTCGACGTCAACACGTTTGAGGTGTTGGCGATGGCAAGTTATCCGACTTACAGTCTGAAAACATTCAATGCGGATTACAGTGATCTCGCACAAGATCCGCTTACGCCGATGCTGAATCGGTGTATCGGTGCAATATATCCCCCTGCGTCGACTTATAAGATGGTCGCAGCTATTGCAGGTTTAGAAGAGAATATCATCAACAAGTCTTCACTGATCAACTGTAGCGGTATTTACACATACTATAAGGATTATCAGCCCAGATGCTGGATTTTCCGTTCCACCGGCGCCGGACACGGGAGTTTGAACGTCTCGCAGGCAATCAGTCACTCCTGCAACTCATTCTTCTTTGAGGTCGGCCGATTGCTCGGGATTGAAAAACTCGACAGTTACGCACAACGCCTCGGCTTCGGCGAAAAGACCGGCATCGAACTTCTCGGCGAAACAAAAGGATATCGTTACAACCCTTCCACAAAAAAGGCGCTGCAGGATACCGAATGGTACCCGGGCGATACACTTCAGACGGCCATCGGTCAAACCACGATGGTGACTCCTCTGCAGCTCTGCTGCTACATTTCCACGCTTGCGAACGGCGGCACACTGTATCGTCCGACGATTCTAAGTAAAGTCAGCTCTTATGACAACACCGAAGTGATCTATGCTCCCGAGCCGGAAGTGCGGTCAAAACTTAAGATCCGCCGGAGCACGCTGAATACCATTATTGACGGTATGCTTCATGTTACGGAAGACGGTACCGCTTCTGCCGCCTTTAAGGACATATCTTTCACGGTCGCCGGAAAAACAGGTTCCGCTCAGGTCTCCTCCGGATCCGATAACGCGGTGTTCGCCGCATTTGCGCCTGTTGAGAAACCGGAGATCGCAATCGTTGTCATCGTTGAGCACGGCAACTCCGGCAACAGCATTGCCCCGATCGCCCGCACGGTTTTTGAGAAATATTTCGCTCAAAAGCATTCGATTGGTCAAACTTCTTCGATCGGCGCTTTCCTCGGCTGACGAAAATCTTCCCTTTTCAAAAAATCCGAAGGGAGAAACTATGCAGTGCAATAGTTTCTCCCTTCGGCTTTTCTGTTTGAAATGCAAAACACGCTTTATGCATTTCCGAAAACACGCCGTACCGCGTCAAGAAATCCGAATCCGTTCAAATCATCCGGAAGAAGGTAACTGCCCTCCGTCCATTCGTTCCAACTATTCAATGTGATCAACGGGTGTTGCTGCGGGTGACGGTCGATGTACTCTTTTGCCATTCGCAATCCGATTTCAAAATGATCCGGCGTACACTCCCGCATTACATCCGGTCGAAAAGAGCGAAACCGGGGATTATTGTCCCAGCCGATGCTGATATGCGGTGAATAAGGAACGGATGCGTTTTCTTCGATTTTACGCCATTCGCTCTCAACCTTTTCCAGCGCCTCCGGATAGGATATGTCCGGATCCAGAAAATGAACGAACTGATAGTGGGTTATACTGTCAAACAAAAGACGCCGAATCGCTTCCCATGCCGTTCCGCCCCGTTTCCCATCCACTCCGCTGACATTGACCGCGTTCTCGTTCCACACGATCATCTGAAGATGAAGTCCCGGGAACCCGGCCTTTACAGTCTTTTCACGGAATCGATCCAATGCGCGTCGGGCGGGATCCATTCCGCCGAATCCGTTAATCAAATTGGAAACATCATAAATCGAGAATACTGGACACCCGTTGACGCAGTAATACCCCGGGCTGGAGAAATACAAATCAATGACGCGGTCGCAGATCCGATCAAAACGTTTTTCGTCCGCGCAGCCGCTCCATATTTTGATATCCTTTTCAGCGATCCGTTTATCCCACAGCGAAGTTGCATCGTGATTGGCCCACATAAGATAGAATTTCATCTTCTCACGGTTGGACGCTTGCAGGAAACCATTGTCAAGGCACTGCTCCAGAAAAGGGCGGTCGTCATACCAGTACCAATCATAAATAAACACATTTACCCCGTGGGTGACTGCAAGCTCGATCTGCTGTTCCATCACATGTGGATCTGCCTCATCCTGATATCCGAGCATTGGGATCCGCGGCCAGACGTGTCCCGGGAATCGACTCTCCGCAGTTTTTACGGTTTGCCACTCGCCGATCCCTTCCGGCCAGAATTGAAGCGCTCTGGGTTCTTGACATGTATAAGACGGCCAAATATAGGCTGCGACGTCATACTTACGCATGAATCTGCCCTATTTGCAGATGTACCGAAGCATACCATACATGTTTTCGTTTAATTCTTTCTTCATGGACAGTGCCTCATCGATATTGATCGCGGTCACTTGGGAGTTTTGATAACAGACCACCATGTTGGTCTTTCCGCTGATCAAAGTGTTGACTGCGTGATATCCCATCCGAGTCGCCATGACACGATCCCGCGCGGAAGGCGATCCGCCGCGCTGAATATGTCCGATGATCGTGACGCGTGTATCGATCCCAGTGGATTCAACGATACGTTCCGCAATCTCGTTCGTATGCCCGATCCCTTCGGCGACAATCACGATGAAATGATTCTTTCCGTTGATGCGCCCCTCACGAATCTTTTCGATGATATCCTGTTCAAAATCAAAGCCGTGTTCAGGCACAAGGATTGCGGCTGCGCCGACGCCCAGGCCGACATAAAGCGCGAGGTGGCCCGCATTACGCCCCATCACTTCAACAACGGAAGTCCGTTCGTGGCTCTGCATCGTATCCGTCAGTTTATCAATCGCCTGAACAGCCGTATTGCAGGCGGTATCAAATCCGATGGAATAGTCCGTTGATGCGATGTCATTATCGATCGTAGCCGGGATCCCGCATGTACGCACACCGAATTTGCTCAGGTCACGCAGCCCGCGGAAGGTGCCGTCGCCTCCGATCGCTATAAGCCCCTGAATGCCCAGATAACGGCAGGCATCCGCGCCGCGCTTCTGTCCTTCCTGCGTCCGGAATTCATTGCAGCGAGCCGTAAAAAGCATTGTTCCGCCACGGGATGTGATGCCGTTGACTGAACGGGCGTTCAACTCCGTTACGTCACCGTTGATCAGCCCGTTATACCCGCGTCGGATTCCGAGTACCGTTATTCCCTGCGAGGTTGCCGTACGAACAACCGAACGGATCGCCGCATTCATTCCCGGTGCATCACCGCCGCTGGTCAGCACGCCGATACGTTTTATCCCGAGTTCTTCCATCTTTTTCTTTTCCTTTCATGCAGATCAAGTATTATTTTTTAGAACAACGTTTTCATCGCCGAGAAGCATTTTGAGCAACCGCAAAAGCGTTTCATCGGGACGCACCCAGTGTTCTCTGGTGACCAGCATTTTGCGTTTTGCCGGTTCGTCGTAGAGAACGACGCCAACATCCCCGTTGAATACGCGGAGCGCGGCCTGCACGCGCGGAAGCATCTCACGATTCTGATCGTTCAGGCGCAAATACAGCCGTGTTTTGTCTGCGCTTTCCATTTGCCGATCCGGAACCCCTGTTCGTGTCCCTCTGTCATACGCGTCGAATGTGGGCAAAGTGCGAAACGCATCTGCCGTCGCATCCGTAATAGGTCCGATCGCCTCACAAATAAACTTGGGAGGCTGATTCTCGCGTACATTGATCCGCGCCTGCGCGAGAATCGCATTGTCCTCCCGGATATAGCCTCCATATTGCGTCAGTATCCGAGAAAAAACGATGCATTCGGCTGATGCCGTTCCGTCGTCCAAATCCAAATAAGCCATCATTGAATTGTTTTTTGTCGTTTTCATCTTCATCCGACTGATGATACCGGCAAGCATGACTGTTTTTCCATCCGGGAACCGCTGTCCGGGTATTTCCGATTCATAGTCGTCGAGGACCTCTTGGATCTTGGTCGTATGAATGTTTTCAAGGACGGATTGGTAGGCGTCCATCGGATTTCCCGTCAGATAGAGCCCGCAGCTCTCCTTTTCCATCGCCAACAGTTCTGACATCGGATACTCTTCCATATTGGGCGCTGCAATTCTTTGGACCGGCGAAAGCGATTGATCTCCGTCCAGCATCGAGAACAGATCCGTTTGTCCGGTGGTTCTGGAACGGTTTTCTGCTGAAACGCTGTCGGAAACCTTTTCAAAAATGCTGAGCATTTGCGCTCGATTCAATCCCATTCCATCAAGCGAACCGCACTTGATCAAACCTTCAAGTGCACGTTTATTCATGTCTTTCGGACACATTCGGTCGCAGAAATCATAAAAATCCGCATACGTTCCTCTTTCCAGACGTTCGGAAACAAGCGATTCGATCAGCGAAACACCCACATTTTTCACGGCAGCCAAACCGTATCGGATGTGATCTCCTTCCACTGTGAATGAAACGTCGGAGTAGTTTACATGCGGCGGCAAAACATCAATGCCGATCGCTTTGCATTCGGCGGAATACTTCGTTACGCCTGCAGTGGAATCTTGTACGGATGTGAGTAGGCTCGCCATATATTGTTTGGGATAATGGCATTTCAGATAAGCGGTCTGGAAACAAACAACGGCATATCCGGTGGCGTGGGCCTTGTTAAAAGCGTAGTTAGCAAAGTCCAGAATCTCTTCAAACAAGTCTTCAGCGATCGCCTGCGAAACACCCGATGCAACGCATCCGCGAATGTGTTCCGTCTCATTCCCGAAAATGAAGTTCTGCCGCTCTTTCTGCAGGACATCCATTTTTTTCTTTCCCATCGCACGTCGGACGATATCCGCACGGCCGAGAGAATAACCGGCCAATTTGCGGAATATCTCCATCACCTGCTCCTGATATACGATACAGCCGTAGGTGACCTGCAAAATGCTTTTGAGCATCGGGTGCTTATACGTAATGTGTTCGGGGTTATGTTTGCTCTCCGTATATCTCGGGATCGATTCCATCGGGCCGGGACGAAACAGCGCGATAACAGCCGTGATGTCCTCAATGGACTGCGGTTTCAAGCCCATGACGACATTGGTCATGCCCTGAGATTCCATCTGGAAAACTCCGGACGTCCTGCCGGCGGAAAGCAGCGCATAGGTATCTGGGTCGTCAAAATTGATGTTATGAATATCAAACTCCGGTTCCGTCTGCCGGATCAACGCAACGGTATCGTCGATGATCGACAGGTTTCTCAATCCGAGGAAGTCCATCTTCAAAAGACCCAGTTCCTCGATTGTCGTCATAGTGAACTGAGTGATAACCGTATCGTCATTTTTGGCAAGTGGAACGTAA
>JAEEGL013784694.1_pt1 | contig 11507 bp, 6 predicted proteins | sample 9134231 | NCBI WGS metagenome assembly JAEEGL01 (sample SAMN16246548, study PRJNA631951) | gut metagenome | biome: gut microbiome; feature: rumen; material: fiber-attached | host: Bos | place: Iran: Karaj | collected 2018-10
ATAATATATTTTTATATATTTTATAATATTAAATATTTTAATATTAAAAATAATAATCTAATATTTTATTAAATTTTTTTTTTAAAAAATTATAGTTGTTATTTTTTATTCATTTTTTATATTTTTTTTCATTGTTCTTGATTAACATTTTTTTCTCATTTTATTTATTATCTTTTTTTTCTTACTTTAATTTTATTAATTCATTTTTATTTATATATTTTTTGACTTAATATTTTTAAGTCATTTTTATTATTTTTTAATTATTATTATTATATTATTTATATTTAATTATTTTTTTATAACTTCTTTTTCTTATTTTGATATTTTCTTATTATTTTGAATTCCTTTTATTCATTTCTTTCATCTTCTTCATTTAATTTTTTTACAATTTCTCTTTTAATTTCATCAGGAATCAATTTAATTAAATCTACACTTGTTTTTAAAAGTGTATTTAATTTTTCCTCATATCCTTTCCATACAAGAAAATAAATAACTATTACAACAACCAATAATACAATATATGTACTATCCAAAATTAAATATGTCTTTTCTTTAAAATCAGAATAACTTGATTTTAATTCATTAATCATATAATTAAACCAAGGTCTAATAATATTAATTTGAACTTTATTAATTTCAGCAAATTTAGGTTTATAACAAAATTTAGGTTCAGTTATATTATCTTTTTGTTTAATAAATAATACAGCTAAAAATTTATTCATTTCAAAAAATCTAGTTGAAACACAACTAAAACCATTTTGAATTGTACCTCTATAATCAGGATCATCTGAAGATACATTAGTTAAAATATCAGTAATATCTCCAGCCATTCTATTAGAAAATTCATCTAAATATTTGTTTTTTAAAAAAGATGTAGATTCATATGTTTTAGTATATAATTGTTCTATTACATCACTTATACCTAATGTATTTAAATAAAATAATGCTACAGTATCACTAGTATTATAAATTGGTATTGATGAATTATAATAATAACTTTTATAAATATCTGTTGTTATTATTAAATCACTTTCACTATAATGAGTTATATTAAATACTTCATTAAAATTTTTTATATTAGACATAATATTTCTTACATAAAAAAATTTAAAACACATATAACCTTCAATACAAGCAAAAAATAATATTATATACATAAATGCAAATAAATATTCAGATGAATTTTTAATTGATTGTTTATAATCATTTTTTTGTTTAAATTTTGTTATCATGATTATATCTTCATTTTTAGATGTTGAAGTATATTCAATTTTTGATTCTTCTTCAGTTTCTTCATTACCAAAAAATTTATTTAATAATTTATTTAAAAAAGTTTCACTTGTTGATTTTAATTCTTCAAATTTTTTTTTTTTAATTGTTAAAAATAAATCAACTGGTTTTTCTCTATCATCAATAAATCTACTAATTAATTTCCACATAATAAATGAAATAATAACTAAAGCAACAAAACTTAAAATAAAAATTATTAATAGTACAAAAGGAGTTTTTGCTTCTTCTGAAACATTTTCTGCAATAATAAAAGTAACATTTCTCATCATAAAAAAATAATCATTTAATAAATTCATCATTAATTCATATGCATTTCTGTTATCCATATTTATAGATAGATAATTATCTGTAATTGTACTTACAAAAAATATTGAAGTTTTTATCCTATTTAATGCAGTTGAATATGAAATTAATTCAGTTGAAGGAATCATATTACTTAATGTTCTAACACATATTTGTACATTATTAATATATTCATTATATTTTTCATTAAAACTAACTGTAGCATTTGAAAAAAATGAAAAATAATCATTTATAATTTGTCTATATTCAGCCATTTCATTTTTTGCATTTATAATATATTCTTCTTGATTTACTTGAAGCATTTCAGTATATTCTTTTTCTTGTGATAATATTACTTCTGTAATAAAATATTTTGTATATAAAAATGAATTTAATAAAATATATGCATTATCTAAATATTTTATATATTCAGAACATTGTTGATTTTTAATAAAAGATAATGCAAATTCTAAACTTATAACAGCTAAAATTAGAGTAAATATTATAGCAGATGATATTTTTATATAAGTAACACTTTTTTTATTAAAAATATGATTTAAAGAAAAAGAAATATCTGGATTGGCATCATTTGTTCCATTAATATTTGAATTATTATTTTGAATTTGTTCGAAATTAATATTATTATTATTTGTATTAATTTCATTATTTTCTGGAGTTATTTGATTATTCATTTGATTTTGTTGAATTTCTCTATTATGTTTTATATTTTTATATTCTGGATGTGATTTTAATTTTTCTTCTATTCTCTTTATAAAAGTTGATATTGATATTTTTATATTTGGTTCTGATATTTTTCCAGTTGGATATAGTTCTTTATTTGGTCTATGTTTTTCTAAATTAATATCCAATCCATAATACTTTAAAGAATTTATAAAATTATTAATTTCTTGAGATGATTTACTTTGAAATTCCAAAACCTTTTCTTTTGATAATTCATTATTATTTTCATCAGTTGAATTTTTATCTTCTTCATCTTCATCTCCACTATTATTATTATTTCTTTTATTTTTATTTTTTTTTCCTTTTTTATAAACTACTTCATTATTATTATCAACAGTATTAACTGTTGGAGTAATATTTTTTAAATGTGAAAAATATTCTTCATTAGGATTTTTTTTCTTTGTTACTAAATTTGTTCGTACAAAATTTAATTTTATTATATCATACATAATTAATTTAGTAGAAGATTGTTTAAAATCACTCAAATCTGTATTATTTCTTTTTGTATCAGGAATTGTAAATTTTAAACAAAATCCAATTTCTTCATCTCCTAATTTCAATTTTGTAATTAATAAATTAAAATCTTTTTTCAATGATTGTCTTACTAATTCTTCAACATTTTCTTCATTTTTTCTAATTGTATCATTTTTAGGATATATAATATCTGGAAAAACCCAAGTAATTCTTTTTGGTTCATCTTCAAATTCATTATATCTATCTAATAAATTGATTACTTCATGATTTTCAGAACTTCTTATTAAAATATTTAAATTAACTACATATTTTTTTAATAAATCCATTGTTAATCCCATTGTTAAAGCTGAAGATGAAAAAGAATCAATAGTAAAATCATCTTTTGCTAAAATATAAAATGCATAAACTGATTTTGGATCTTTACTTTCAATTTTAGTTTTTATTATAAAAGTATTTGAAAAATCATCATCATTATATACTGTAAATTTAGCATATATTGGTATTATATAACCTACTTTTGTTCTTGGAAGAATAAATATTTGTTTTTTATCACTTGCTTTATTTAATCCTGGATTTGTTTTTCTTAATATTTTTAATTTATTTGAAATTACTTTTGTATGACCATTTATAAATATACTTGGCATTAATATTTCTATTTTTTTTCCAATTAAATTTTGTTTTGTAAATCCTAATAAATTTACTACACTATTTGAACATTGTAAAATTGAACAATCTCCTTTTTCATTTGTACGACAATATATTACATAATCTTGGTCTTCTAATATAATATCTAAATTATCTGGATCAAATTTATCTATATCATTTTTTTTTGATTCAAAATGTTGTTCTTCATTTAATTTTTTTGTTATTTCATCTGCTTTTGATTTATTTCTTAATATTTCTCTTACAAAATAAGCATATAATTGTACTATTGATTGATTTTCTAAATCAATTTTTTTAGTTTTTAATTCTTTTTCCCATAATAATGATATTTCATCTAATAAAATATTTAATCTATTACCTAGAAAATATAATTTTTCTAAATTTAAATTATTAGTTAAATTTGTACTTAATACTCCCCAAAATTCTCCATATAATTTTGTTGTTGATTCTATTAAAAATTTTAATTTTCTAAATTTATGTTCTATCATTTCTTCCATTTTTTCCATTTCTTCATTTTCTCCATTTAATCCAGAATTTATTTTATTATTATTTAAAGAATTTACACTTTGTTTTATACAAAATAATATATAATCTTCTGTTATTGTATTATTTTCTTTTTCTAATTTTGCCAAATATGATTTTGCAGCATTTAAATTAAATTTATTTGAATAATTAAATTGAATAAATGTCATTACAATTGTTTTATTATTAGGAAATTTTTTTATTCCATCAATTAATAGAGTATTAATATAATGTAATAAACATGATTTTTGAATTTGATAATTACCTTGATTTTCCATATATTTTGTTAAAGGACATTCTTCATCAATACAAGTTTCTAAATGACGAGAAACTAAACCTTTTAAAAAAATATCATTTTTATCATAACCTTTTTTAGAATTTTCAATTGATTTATATTTATCTATAAATTTTCCTATTAATTTTATAACACTTTTTGTTCTAGTTATAAAATCATTTGCACTTCCTGAATTTACATTTGTTATAATTAAATTTTCACTTTCTTTTTTATAACATATTGCACAAGTAATTATTATTAAAGGCATTCCAAATAAAAATAAATAAATATTTCCATCAAATTTAGAATTAAAAGTTAATTTACATATCATTATCATAAAAGATGTCCATAAAAATAAACTATTTCTTATCATTTTTAAACATTGAATTATAAAATTATTATAAGTTGGTTCATCAAAACCTTTTTTTAAATTAAAAAGTGAACCAACTAATAAAATTGCAATACTTATCCATTCATTTTTAATAAAAATATATCTTAAACTATTAACTAAAGCTAAAATATAATAAAATAAATCTGCACTTGTATCAATTTTTGTAGAAGTATTTTTATTATTAAAAGGATCAAAACAAAATATACCAAATAATAAATTTAATAAATTTTGTCCAATTAAACAAACAATTGATAATGCTGCATATAAAAAATGAACTCCTTTATAACATTTAATAGGATCTTTTACAATACTAATTTTATTATCTTCACATTTAAACATTAAAAGTAAAAGTTCAGTACAAGGAATTAAGCCAATAGAAGTCATTAATAATGACACATATTTTCCATAATTAACTACTATTTTATATAATGATGAATTTGGTTTATTAAATTTAATTGCCATTGAAATAAGTAAAATTGAAACAAATATTAAAATTACTGATATTGCCCATAAAATTAAATAAATATTAAATGTTACATATTTTAAAATTTGTGTAATTCTTAATGCACCAATTAATGAGTTTATATTTTTTATTCTACTCTCTTTAATCTTCCAAAACTTTTTATGAGGATCACTAAAACCATATGATATAATTTGAATTGTTTCAATTATAATTAGAAGGCAAATAATAAATACATTTATGTCTTTTTTTTTTAAAATATTATAAAAATAATTGAAAATTTTTTCTTTATTATTCATTTCATCACTTGTTTGAATTAAGTCTTTGGTATTTTTTTGATTTTTTTCAAACGAAGAATCACCTAACATTTAATATGTAAATGTTTTTAAACTATTATAAATATTTATAAAATGATATTAATAGTTAAAAATAATATTATAAAATGAAAAATTAATGATTTCTATAAGTTATTAAAAAAAAAAAATTTGATTTAAATTTTTAAAAATTTTATAATTAAATAATTAGATTGTCATTATAATAAATAAATATTGTTTTTAATTTTATATCAAAAATAAAAAATAATTATTATTAAAGAAAAGAATTTTGAAAATGATGACAGAACAACAAAAAGAAAAAACTGTATTATATTTTAGTGATCTACCAATAAATATAGTTCAAAATGATTTAGAAATGTTTTTAGAACCATATAAAGAAAAATTAGCTTTAATTAACCTAGAACAAAATCCAAGAAATATAGAATTACACAAACCATTAAACGCAAGAGTTATATTTAAAGATTATGATTCAGCAAATAAATGTAGATTAGAAATGAACTTAAGAAAAATAAAAGGACATTCAGTAAGAATTATGTGGGATGAAAAAGATAGTTCAATTAGATATAATACAAAATCAAATTTATATTTTAAAGGAATTCCTCAAAAAATAACATCAAGAGAAGTATATGAATATTTTATGAAATTTGGTGATATTTCATCTTTAAAAGTAATTGAAGATGAAAATGGAAATCATTATGGTTATGGTTATATAACTTTTTATAATCCTGATGATGCAGAAAAAGCAATTTCTGAAACTAATGGTAAAAAAATATTTGATGATAAAAATATAATTGAAATTACACATTTTCAAAAAAAAATGGAAAGAAATTTAAATAATTATGAAAATAATAAGAATAAAATTTATATTAATGGTTTTGATCAAAAAATGAGTGAAGATGATTTAAATTTAATTTGTTCTAAATATGGTAATGTTATTTCTTGTAAAATGTTTCCTAGTCAAATTGGAAGAAATTATGCAATTGTTGAATATTCAAATAATGAAAGTACAAATTATGCTTTAAAAAATCTTCCTAATGATATTTTACCTGACAATAATTTCGAATTACATATTCAACTTTTACAAAATAAAAATGAGAGAAAACAAATTATTGGAAATAAAATTAGAGAAAGTAATAATAAATTAAATCAACAATATTATTTATGTAATCTTCATATTAGAAATATTCCATTAACTGCAACTGAAGATAATTTAAGAAATACATTTTCAAAATATGGTAATATTAAAAGTGTAAAAATTGAAAAATATATTTTAGAAATTAAAGATAAAGATTCATTTAAAGAAATTACTCAAAGTAAAGGATTTGGATATGTTTGTTTTGATAATCAAGAAAGTGCTAAAAATGCAATGATGGATTTAAATGGTAAATATCTTCCTTCATTTGAAAGTTGGAATAGACCATTATTAATAGAATATTTTATGCCAAAAGCAGAAAGACAAATAATGAACAATAATAATTTATATATGATGAATAATATGGGTAGTGGAATGTATTATTATAATCAACCAATGATTATGAGACCTAATTATATAACAGGTAGAAATTATAATAATAATAAAAGAGGAAAATATAATAAAAGTAATTATCAAAATAATAATAATAATAACAATAATATTAGTAATAATAATAATAATAATGTTAATAATAATATTGAAAATCAACAATCAGAATTTAGGAATTTTGATATGAATACTTTTAATAGTCTTAAAAGTGATGATGAAAAAAGAGAATTTTTAGGAGAACACATTTTTAAAGCAATTGAAAATAGTACTTTTGCTAAAAATAATAAAATGGATTATGATATAATTGGAAAAATAACTGGAATGATTATAGGTATTCCTGATATATATGAAGTAATTGAAATTTTTAAATCTGAAAGTGTTTTAAATGCAAGAATTAAAGAAGGTTATGATTTAATTAATGGAATACCATAAACAAAAATAAATCATAAATAAAATAATATAAAACAAATAGTTTTTAAAAAAACAAAAAAAAAATATAATTTTTTTTTCACTTTTATATTTTTATTAACATTCATAATTTAAAATAAATGATAGAACAACATAATAATCAAGTAAATAATAATAGATCAAATGGAGAAGATCGTTGTATTTTATGTTTAAAAAATACACTAGATGAATATTCGTTTCAATTTGAAGATCTCTGTCATTTTATAATAAAAAAAAAAATATATTGTAAAAAAGAAACAAAACAAAAAAATGAGAAAGAATTATCTCAAAATTTATATAATTCATTAAAAGAAGAAAGTAGAAAATTAATAAAACCATGTAAATGTGATATATATGTACATATTCAATGTTTAATTCAATATTGTATTATGCATTTAAGTTTAACTTGTGAAGAATGTAGTTGTGAATATTGTTTTGATTTTAAAGATTTAAACGAAAACTCTAATTCATCATGTTATTATATTTCAAAAGTATTATGGATAATTTGTCATGTAATACTTCTTATAGGTACTATACTTTTTTTTATTTTAAAAATTATTCCAAAAAAATTTGATTCATATAATTATATTATTGCAGTTGTTTTATTGTTGTTTAATTGTTTACTTTTTTATGGGAATTATTTAAATTATAAACCAAATCAATATTTACATCAAAATATTTATCCTTCATTTATTCCATATAGTAACTTAAAAAAGAGTGATGAAATATATACTTTATATGCTTCATTTCTTCAAAGAACTTTAAAGGCAACAATGTTTGAAATAGTTGAAAAAAGAATTAATAATAAAATTTTTGTTTCATCTACATTAAATGCTCAAAAAGAAATTAATGAATATATAAATTCAAATAATAATAAAATATTTGACCAAAATTCTGAAGATATAAAAGAAAAAATAAAAGAAGAGGAATTAGAAAATAAATTTCATGGAGCACAAATAATAAAGTCAAGTTTAGTTCAAATGGATAAAATTAATTTTGATGAAATTCAAAATGATAATAGTAACAATAATAAAATAAAAACACTACCAAAAAGTAGAACAAAAACAGCTCATATGAGATATTCACAAAATATTCCAAGAGTAAATAATTCAAATAAAAATTATTCTAAAAGTCATTTTGAAAAAATTAATGAAAAAACAAAAAGACAAAATACAAATATTGAAAATCTTAATTCTTCTAAAGGAAATTTAATTGATGATATTCTTAATTTAGATGTTAAAAAAAGTGATAGTAATGGTAAAAATTCAAATGAAAATAATAATAATGAAAAACCAACAATAGAACAACAAGAATTTGAAAAATTAACATTAATGAAAAATAATAGTAATAATAATTCAGTTGGTGAAAAATAAAAGTGCATTTTAAATTTATTTTAATATATATATATATAAGAAGGTTTATTTTATTTATTTTTTTAAGAAGGTATAAATTTATATATAATATAATAACTTTTAATAATTATAAAGTATTTATAAAAAATCTAAAAATACTTTTTATCATTCATGAAAAATGATAAATAAATAAAACAAATAAATTATTATTTTTTACTATAAAAAAACAATCTAAAAAATTAATATAATAAAATCAGATATAAAAATGAAATCAGTAATCACCCTTACTCTCCTTTCCTTAGTTTTCACATCTTTTAACTCAGTAGACAAAACAATGAAAATAGTAAACAAAGTAAATAAACTTCGTACAACATGGAAAGCAGAACCATATTATCGTGACATTCGTCCTCTTCTTGGTGCACGTCGTGATGATAGACATAGACTTCCCTTAAAAGATATTAAAATCTCTGATGATCTTCCAGAATCATTTGATCTTCGTGAACAATATCCATATTGTGAAACACTTCGTGAAATTCGTGATCAAAGTAAATGTGGTTCATGTTGGGCATTTGCTGCAGTTGAAGCAATGAGTGATCGTATTTGCATTGCATCAGAAGGAAAACTTCAAACAAGAGTCTCAGCACAACATGTAGTAACTTGTTGTTATTCTTGTGGTAATGGTTGCTTTGGTGGTTGGCCATCAGCTGTTTTTTCTTTTTGGAAAAGAAGTGGTATTCCTTCTGGTGGATTATATGGTGATAAAACCACTTGTAAACCATATTTCTTACCACCATGTGATGATCATATGCATAAATGTCATGATTATCAAGATACTCCTAAATGTGAAAAAAAATGTCAAGATAGTTATAATAAAACACTTGAAGAAGATTTAACTTTTGGTCAGACTGCTTATTCTGTTTCTGGAGAAAAAGCAATTATGCAAGAAATATTAGAAAATGGTTCTGTTGCAGGTGCATTTTCTGTTTATGAAGATTTTGCTAATTATAAAAGTGGTATTTATCAACATGTTACTGGTAGTTATGCTGGTGGACATGCAATTAAAATTATTGGATGGGGTGTTGAAAATGGTGTTAAATATTGGTTATGTGCTAATTCTTGGAATGAATCTTGGGGAGAAAAAGGTTATTTCAGAATTCTTAGAGGAGAAAATGAATGTGGTATTGAAGATGAAGCAGATGCTGGTATGCCTAAAAATTAAATAAGTTATTTTTTATTTTTTAATAATAGATAAAAATGAATATATATAATAATAATATTTTTTTTTTAATTTAAGAGTAAAAAATAAATATTAATGATTATAATAAAATCAAAGAGGAATATTTAGTTTTAGTATTATAACAAATAAATATTGATAATAATTGTTTTAAACATTAATTTAAATAAAATATAAATAAATTTTTATTTATTTTTTTATTATGTCTGCCTCAATAATTTATACTTTAATAGCAAGAGGAGGAAAAATAATTTTAACTGATTATACTGAATATAGTGGTAACTTTCAACAAATATCATTAGTAATGTTAAATAAGATAAAAAGAGAAAGTAAATGTGAAATTCAATATAATGAGTAAAACAATAAATATAATATTATTTAGTTATAAATTTTTTTATGATGATGAGAATGATTTAACGTTTTTATGTATGGGTGAAAAATTAGACACAGAAGTTGCTTTTTCTTATTTAGGAGATTTAAAAAAAAAATTTTTAGCAAAATATGATAATAATACAATAAAACATTCATTTTCATATCAATTAAAAGATTTTTCTGATGAAATAAAACAATTAGCAAATTCATATGAAAAGAATCCAACTTCTAAAATAGGAATGTTAAAAGAAAAATTAACACAAACAACTGAAATTTTACATGATAATGTTGAAAAATTATTACAAAGAGGAGAAAAATTAAATATTATTGCTCAAAAATCAAATAGATTAAGAGATTCTTCTGATGATTTTGTTAAAAATATACAAGAAATTAAAAGAAGACAAAAATGGAGAAAATATAGATGTTACGCAATTATTATTATATTTGTAATATTTCTATTTTTAACTTTTAAATATATTATTTAACAATAAAATATTTAATTGATAGAGATTAATCTTATAAAATATTTTATTATTTATTAATATGAATAATTAAATTTTAAATTGTGAAAATTCGTCATAAAATTTTTAAAAACTATAATATTTATAAATAAATATAAATAAATTTAATAAAAATGATAAAGCAATCAAATAGACATTTAATTAATCAAAATAATCAACAAGGACAAAATCAACAAACAATATCAAAATCAAAATTAAATTTTATGAAGAATATAAGAGGATTTGGTTCTTTTTTAAATAATTCTTCAAATTATTGGGCTGGGACAATACAAAATACTTTATGTAATTGTGCAAGAGATGATGAAATAATAAAATCTGAAATTGAAGAATCAGAAAATAAAAATATTCAATCTGGAAATAGTAATTTATTTAAAGTTACAAATATAAATAATCAAATAAATGATATAAATAAAGAGGTTTATACTAAAGAATGGACAAATGAAGAAAATGAAATTTTAATACAACAATATTTTAAACTTGGAAATAAAAATTTAAGAAAATTATCTGAATTAATAAAAACTAAATCAACACAACAAATAAATTATAGAATTAAAAAATTAGAATTAAAAGCAAAAATGAGAAGTTTTACAAGACAAGATGATTTAAAAATAATAGAATTAGTTGAAA
>JAEEGL013920537.1_pt1 | contig 11507 bp, 13 predicted proteins | sample 9134231 | NCBI WGS metagenome assembly JAEEGL01 (sample SAMN16246548, study PRJNA631951) | gut metagenome | biome: gut microbiome; feature: rumen; material: fiber-attached | host: Bos | place: Iran: Karaj | collected 2018-10
TATGATCCAGTTGTAACAGAGTATAAATGCCCTAGTGATTTTAAACTAGATGGTAATAAATGTTATAAAGATGAAGTTGAAGATGCTTTTAATGAGCGTTCATGTAAAAGTGGTTATACACTAGTTGATAATGATAGATGTATAAATAAAAGCAAAACAGCAAAGAAAGAATCTGGTTATATTTGTGATATGCCTGACTCTAGATTAAAAGGTAACGAATGTATCCTGCTAGAAAGAATAGAAGCTAAAGTAAAATGATTTGTTTATCAAATCATTTTTTTATATAATTAAGTTAGGTGGGTATAATGGAAAGATATAGATATTTTAATAATATTTATGATTATCATAATTATTTATCATCTATTAAGTTAAAAAAGCTTGGAGAAGGATCTGAAGGTGAAGCTTTTTTAACTCGTGATAATAAAGTTGTTAAAGTATTTGGTGGTGCCTTAAATCCTAAAATACCTGAAACTGATAAAGATGAAGTTATTATGAGCCAGGATTATAATCTAGAATCATTTTGTTTTCCAGAACAACTTCAAATAGTAGATGGATTAATTGTTAGTTATACCAGCAGATATTTTCCTAATAATGTACTTAAATTTAGTGCTCCTTATAACGGGAGAATCAGTGATATTGATATAGATAACTTGTTAAAAGCTTATCACAAAATGGTAAAGGAAACTAAAATATTATCTAAAAATAATATCATGATATATGATTTAGCTTTTAATCTTTTATTTAATAATAAAGCTTTAGCTGCTATAGATACATTTAACTACTTTAAAGATAATATTCCTACTATTGAAGATAATTTAGAAATACTAGATTATGCTTTACTTCATGAACTCCATTTTCATGATATAAGATTTGAACCGGATTATGATAAATCTATTGAATGGAACTTAAAAAGAATAAAAAAATAAGCTATACACTACGTTGTATAGCTTTTTCTTGCTTTTTTTAGCTTTTTTGCTATAATAAATGCCATTAAATGAGGGGGTATTATGGATGATTTTACACCAACAGAACAATTACATAATAATATAGCTAACTATATTAATTATGTTGATAGTGGTTTTATGAAAAATTCAAATAATTCTAAGGATGATTATAAAACTATTCTTGGGGTTTATTCGGCTCTTTTTATTTCTTTTACTTTTGATCAATATATAAAAGATGCTTCGAATGATGACATAAAAAACAAAGCATTAGAATGTGGTCTTATTAATAAAGTTGGCGATTTATATTATATTTGGCCAACCATACCAACTATAGAAGAACAGGCAAGTCTTGCACCATTTGATTCTCTTGATAAAGCAATTGAAAAATTACGTAATAAGTTAGCTCATGGAGATTATATTATTGATAATGATTCATTTAATATTAGTGAAACAACCGGTATCAGTAAAATTGGTATTAATAATTTATATAATTATGTAGTAGATATAAATAAATATATTAAAGAATCAGGTATATCTAATAATAGTATGATTGACGGATTATATTTAAATATTGATTATATTAATCATATATATAATAATGATGAAACATCATTATTATCATATATTTGCATGAATAGTGATAATCATACTTTATATAATAAGCATAGACAAGATATTTTAATATCAAATTATTTAGCAGCATTCTATTATTTATATCAAATGCCTTTAGATACTGAACTTACTAATAGTAATGGGATAGATGCCGATAGAGTAATGGATTATAAAGAGTTTTATTTTAAAGAACTTGATGTAGCACCATTATATGATCCAAATATGGATATAGAACATCAAGTTGTTTGTGAATATAAACATGGTGAAACAGAAAAAATAATCGATAGTTTAGCAAAGAGCAAACAGACTATTAATAGAATATTACACGGTAGAAAAGAATCAGATGAATCTTTAAATGAAAATTCTAAAAAAGGATTGAAATACGCAAAAGAAAAAATCAAGGGATGTTATGAAAGATTAGCAGAAATAATGAAGTATAACATTAGAAAGGATTTGTTATTCACCTTATCTAGAACAAGAAGTTTCAATAGAAATATGAGCATAATAATTCACTTACGAAACGCCATTGCCCATGGAACAGTTTATATTAAAAAATATGAATATGACGAAAATGAAACAATTTTAACTTTTATAGATTATTATGGTGGAAAAGTAACATATCAAAAGGATGTTACTCTAAATGACTTTTTAATCTTATTTAGCGAAGATAATATTAAATCTATTATTGGGTTTTTAAATATTAAGCGTAATACTATACCAAAACGTACTTTACATAAACAATAAAGATATCTAGAAAGGATATCTTTATTTTGTTATAATGATAATAGGTGAGTATCATGTATAATATTGATAAGATAGAAATTAATATTAATAATATATTTAATACTATAGATGTTTTAATTATACCTGATACATTAAAAGCATATAAAGATGGTAAAGAAATAAGTATTAATGAAGATTATATTAAAAGATTACTTAGAATTATTTGTTTATGGGATAAACAAAACAATTCTAATCAAGGATTAGATTCTTCTTCATATGATATAAGAATATACTCTGAAGGAAAAGTTGATATATATTCTGGCAATACTAGACCACATGGCTTTAAAGAGCTTTTAGATTTACTAGGTGATTTAGATGGATAGGTTATATAAGATTCTAAATGCCAATAGCACTTTAAATAATATGCTTCCACAAATAATAGAAGTATTTGTGGATTATTATGGTGAAGAAAATAGAGACCATATTGAAACTTTATTTAATAACACTATTTTAATAGGTTATCAAGATGAATTTGAATTATCTAATATTATTAGAGATATTCAAGAAGAAGAATCTCAAAAACTTATTAAAGAAATATTAAAAGATTTAGATATGCCAACTGATGAAGTTACTGCTAACAAGTATTTTGATGCAGCAAATACTAGTTTAGAGTATGTTCGTATATCTCCTGTAAGCACAATAGCTGAATTTTTAGAGAGTTATAAGTTGGGTCCACAAACAAGATTTGAAAACTTAAGAAAAGAAAGATATGAAGTAATATCAAGTATAATAAAAGATTTATCTTATGAAGATTTTATAAATGGTAATATAACAGAAGAACAAAAATCATATTTACCAAAGTATTATTTAGATCAGCTTGATACATGGATAACATCATCAGATTTTGATGATAGATTTAAGTATCAGAAACATGATGCTTTAGATAAACTGCAAGCTATTATTCCTGAAATTAATGAAGGTAATATAGATGAGTATGCTAGTTCTGGTAAGCTAGATATATTTATATCTTTATATGAAAAACTGTTAAAAAAGAAAGAAATATTTGATAAATATTGTGAAGATAATTTATCGCAGTTTATTAAATTATCAGAAAAACAAGAAGAACTAAAAAAAGATTTAGAATCAAAACATTATACTAAACTAGTTGATAAATACAGACATTTATTAAATGAGGAAGATGCCCTAGCATTTGATAAAGAAAAGGAAGGAAAAAACCAATGGTTTTATAGAAATAAAGGCTTAGAAATATTTTTAGGAACTCGCTTGGGATATAGAGGTTTAATAGAGTATTTTGATGAAAATAATGATGAAAGATTAGCTGATTCAGACACTAGCACTTATACAAAAGAAACTATTAAGGCAGCTAGAATAGAGTATTTTAAATATGAAGGAATAGATTTAGGAGATGAATATGAAGACTATGTCAATGATCCTAAATGTAATCTTTTATGGCCAAGTAAACTTTTTGTTTCGGAAATAGTAAAAGCTTCTCAAGAAGCAGAAAAAGAGTTTAAAGATGAGTTTTATAAAAGTTTACCATTTTATAAAGATGTAACATCTAAATTATCTAGTTTAAATTTATTGGATAAAGAAGAATTATTCGGACCAAATAACTATATTGAAAAGTCTACTTGTGTATCACCAAATATAAAACGAAATGATGATAGTTATCATCTATACCCTCAAGTTTTAATTTATGCTAGTAGTTCGGAATACTTAGATGTAGCTATAATTCATGAATTTAATCATCTATATGAACTTGCCTTGGTAGATGTTAATGATGATAAGTATGAGTCGATAAGTGGTTGGGATATTCTAAATGGTAATTTTGTTTCGGACATCCAAAAAAAAGACGATAGAGAAAGAAGACAATATGAATGGTTTAATGAAACCATTAATGAAATGATTGCTCAAGATATATCTTCCAAAATGCATGAAAAAGGATTATACTTGTTTTGTGATAAAGAACACTTCAAAGACGTAGGTGGAACAAGTTATCAAAGATCATTTTTCTTAGTAAGGGATTTTTATAATGAGTATAAAGATGTTATAATAGAAAGTAGAAAAAATAACAATATAAATATGATACTAGATAAGGTAGGCAAAGAAAACTTTGAACAATTAAATGATCTTATCAATGAGTTTTATAGCATTTTTCCAGAGTTTACTTTAATAAAAGTAATAGGTGATTTAAAGGAAGGAAAAGATACTGAACTAACAAGAAAATATAATGAAATAAAAGAAAAAAGAGATATTATATTAAATAATATGAGAGAATATAGTAGAAGACCAAGTATATTTAATTTATAGGAGATGAAGTTATATGGAAAAAAGTACAAAAAAAGAATTGGTTAAAACTTTAATAGCTCAAGATTTATCTGATACAAATGAGATAGATTTAATAGAACTATTAGTAGAAGAACAAATAGCTGTTAATATTGAAAAAGTAGAAGAATCAAAAATGACTTTTGGTGATAGAGTAGCTGACAGGCTTTCAGAAATAGCTGGTTCATGGACATTTATTATTGGGTTTAGTATATTTTTAATAACATGGATAATTATTAATGGATTAATATTAGTAGAAAAGGCAGTAGATCCATATCCGTTTATTTTGCTTAATCTTCTTTTATCTTGTCTTGCTGCCCTACAAGCACCAATTATCATGATGAGCCAAAACAGACAAGCTAAAAAAGATACTCTAAGAAACCAAAATGATTATCGTACTGATTTAAAAAGTGAGCTTATCTTAGAGGATCTACATGATAATATTAATGAACTAATTAAGAATCAAAGAAAGATAATTAAATATATAGAAGAAACTAAAGAAGATAAATAATATATATTTCACTTGCTTTTTTAGGCAAATGTTATAATATATTGAAAGAGGTGCATTATATGATTTTTGATACAGAATTAATATATGGTGATAAATTATATGGTGGAGATGTTGGACATAGAGGTATTTTACTATCTTATGGTGATTCTAATCATCTTACACCAGTTGGAACATTTGTAATAAGTAGTTTTATAAAACCAAACGGAGAATTGATAAGTGACTTTGAATTGGAATTTAAAAATGGTTTTGCGGTATTAGAAGAAGTTATACTTGATGGTTATGATTTAGTACCTAAAAAGCCTGGTAATACATTAGTTATACCAGCAACAGAGTACTATAAATTATTTGGATTAACATCAACTAATAACTATCAAATTAGTGAGTATGCTACTGTAAATGAAGGACCAACTCCAGAAAATGCTGAAATAATTAGTCAAGTTGCAGCTGAATATTTAGCAAAAATGCCTGAAGGCACGGAAATAGATGGACTAGAATTTGATGGAATGACAATAGATGAATCTGGCGCTATGCTAATTGGAGCTGATGGCAAAGAAAGAGGAACAAATTATTCATTATTCCCATTTGACCCAGCTAAAGTTTTACATAGAGTTTTAGTATTAACTCCAGACGAAGAAAATGGTAGATCACTAGGAAGATAAAAAGATTATTTCACAGAGAAATAATCTTTTTCTTTATAATAATTAATAGCTTCTTGTAATACACTTCTTTCATCATCATAAGTAATTCTATTTATAGCCATGTCTAAATCTAAAAAAACTGCTTCAGATACTTCTTCAATTTGATTTTTAGTATTAAATGTAGTAGGAATTCCGGTAAAGTATACTACATCTTTTATAACGTTTTCCTTAGGATAGTAAGTAATTACTTTTCTAAAATCTCCTATTATTTGAGCATCTATATTAGTTTCTTCTTTTACTTCTCTTATTGCAGTTTCATACTCTGTTTCTCCATCTTCAACATGTCCTTTAGGAAGGCCATAATGACCTCTATTGTGTTTGATGATTAATACTTTGTCTTTATTAAATACTACTATTCCGCAGGATTTTTCTTTTTTCATAACTTCCAACTTTCTAGCAAAATTATAGCATTGTTAAGTATAATGTCAACAAATCACTATTAAATTGATAGGCATTTTACACAATGCTATAATATATATTAGGAAGGTGTTTGTATGGGAATGATATTTGATGATGTTAGTATCGATGAATCAGAAGAGTACTTTAATTATAAAGATTCACATTCTACTGATGGAGAATACTTTGTTATGCAAGATTATTTTCCTAGTGATGAAAAACTAGGATTCGATATGAACGAAGCAGAAGATGGTTTTATTCTTTCATATGGAGAATCTAAAGAAGTTGTGCCTGTAGGAACATTTATCCTAGTTGGTTATGTAGATATAGAAAATAATCCAGTTGATTATGATTTTGCTCAAGAATATGGTGGCCTTTGTGTATTTAAAGAAATTGAAAAAGATAATGATGGTAATATAAGAGTAAAAAAAGATGGTGGAAGAGTTGTTATGCCGTTTAGCGCTTATCAAGCAGCATCTGTAAATACTAATCATAACAATGGAGTGTTAAATAGAGTTACTTCTGATGAATGGTTAGGTTTTAAATCGATAGACGATACAGTTATGGATTTACAAAGTTTAATATCAGATAGTGATTTAGATTTATATACCCTAATGCTCAGAGGATCAACACTAGAAGAAGCTCGTGCTAATTATGATTTACCAAATAATCGTGAAGCTGGACTTAATTATACATTCTATCCATTTACTATTGCTCCAAAAAGAGTAAATGTTTACTATGATCCAGAAGATATGACTTTAAGAAGGTAGTAAAATGATAAAAGTAATAGCATTTGATTTAGTAGGAGTATTAGTCCATGAACAAGATGTTGATTTAACAAAAGAGCAAGCAGCTCTTGAAAGATTATTTGACGCTTTTGACGAACCGGTAAACAAGCTTGCTTCAGAATTAAGAATTGATGATATAAGGCAAGCAACACTAGATATATTTAATAAATTGTATAAAATAGAGGATCCTAATTTGTTTAATAAACTAAGAGAGAAATACCCTAATACAAGGATAGTAATTGCATCTAATCATGTATCTCATATGAAAGAATATTTAGACAAACATTTTAATCCGGATAAAGTTTATTTATCAAGTTTAATTGGACTTGGTAAACCAAACCCAGAGTACTTTCAATATATAATAGATAAAGAGAATATTAAACCAGAAGAACTATTATTCTTAGATGATAGAGAAGATAATATATCTAGTGCTAAATCGCTAGGTATAAACACTATTAAAGTAAATAAAGATATTAATATGCTTGAAGAAATAAAAAAACATATGATATAATTTATGTACATCTTATAAAGAGAGGTGGAGGGACTAGCCCTATGAAACCTCACCAACCTATTTAGTTAGGTGGTAATGCTAGATCTATAAGATAACTTAATACTCAAGGTTATCTTGGGTGTTTTTTTATGGGATGTTAGAAAGGAGATTTATGATAAAAGATATGTTACTTGAACTTCGTAAGATTACTAAAACTCCTGATCCTGAAATAATGGTTTTGCCATACGGCAATAATAATCCTGAAGAAGTATTAAATTGGATAATTAATTTAAGTGATGAAGAGTTTTGTTTGCTTATGCAAACACCAATTATATTTCAAGCAAAAAAATTTTATAACGATATTAGAGAAAAAGTGAAAGGAAGATAAAAATGATTGAAAAAGTAAATCCATCTCATCCAGATAAACTAGCAGATAGAATTGCTGGTGCATTGGTTGATATGGCTTATAAGAAAAATAATAATCCTAAGATAGCAACAGAAGTATTACTAGGACATGGTAATTGCCATATAATAATTGAAACAAGTGAAGATTTTAGCAATAAAGAAGTTAATAATATAGTTAAAAGAATAGCTGGTAATTTAAAACTTGATCTGCAGGTAATTCCTCAAGATATATATCTAGCTAGTAATCAAGAAGGAATGTTAAGATGTGGAGATAACGGAATATTTAAAGGTGTTCCTTTAAATAAAGAAGAAAAAGAGCTATCTAAGATAGCTCATGATATTTATAATAAATATCCTTATGATGGTAAATATATATTAGATAAAGATAAATTAGTAATCTGTCAAAGCAATGCTAAAGAAAGTGATTTAAGAGCATATTATCCTGATGCCATTATTAATCCACTTGGTTATTGGACTGGTGGGCCTGATGTTGATTCAGGTGCTACTAATAGAAAGCTAGGGAGCGATATGGCAAGAAGTATAACTGGTGGTGGACTACACGGAAAAGATTTATCTAAAGCTGATGTAGCTATTAATATATATGCATTTTTAAAAGCTCAAAAAGAAAATAAAGAGATTAATTTATCTTGTGCTATAGGTGATGAAATAGTAGATGGTAAGCCATATGAAGAGATAGTTAGTATAGCAAAAAAGTATATTAATGATATTGGTGGATTTGAAGAATTAGCAAAGTGGGGATTATATTAATTAACATATTGATAAAGAAATACCCATGTGATATCATGTGGGTAGAATAGTGAGGTCAATATGAAAAAAACTTTATTTTTATTGGTTACTTTATTTGTAGGAATTATTAGTGCTAATGCATTAACAAAAGCTCAAAAGCAAGCAAAAATTGAAAGCATTTTAAGCAACTATCATTTTAACTTTAAATATGTTAATATGGATGAAGATATTGCTATGATAAGAAGTATTCGTGGAAATAACAATTGGCCAGATCCAGAAGAGTATTTTTTTAGCTTTCTAATTAGAGACGATTTAGAAGAAAAGATTGGTGATTTAACCTTAGGCTTTGATGCTCCTTGTCATAAAAAAGGTGATTCATATGAAACTTATGACGATGATTTAGGCATGAATGTCAATAAAGTCGCTGATACTGATATGTGTGAACTTTATATAATCGTTGGAGATAGCTGGGATGATTGTACTGGATTTGAACTTACAATAACCGGAAACTTTGAAGAAGTAGAAGGTAACGCTTCATATAAAAAAGAAGCGTTGAAGATAGCTAAAGAAATTCAAAAGGATTTCTATGTTAATGATATGGATATCATCAACCATATCTTTAACTATAAATCATCAACAGCTACATTCTTCCAAGGAAATAATGTTACAACAGAATTTAGTGATGTTAAAAAGGCTGTTGAAGCTTATCCAAGCTATACATTCTCAGCAGGACTAGAAGAAGTTCGAAGAGGAGATTATTTTGTTGGACTTGAAGAAGGTGGAACATTTATATCTCGTGATGGGATCATATATGGGTATGCTCTAAATACTTATGGTGCAGGATCTTTATTTTATGTTCCTATTGGTACTAAAGAAGCTGATTATATAAAAGTAGTTGAACAAAGAATTAAAGACTATTTAAAAGATGATAGTATAAAGGTAAAAATTGAAAAAACACAGTATACTTGGAATGATGGTGAAAATGATCATGTTTTAAATTACGTTAATGCAAAAGAAACGGTATTAAACGTTTTAGGTATGAGTGAATCTGAATATTTTAAAGCAATATCATCAAGCCGTCAAAAACAAAAAGTTAAGTTTGATGATCCTGCTGAAGCATCATCTTGCGATGACGATTATGGTTGTATTGCGGTGCCAATGTATAAACTTACTATTGGGAATCAAGAATTAGAAATTGGTATCATTGAAGCTCCGGATAATATATTAAATAGTAATGGACTTACAACTTCAACAAACAAGAAAACTGGTATTATTATCCGTACAGCATCTGCTAATGTTCCTTTGGATGCTATGTTAGATATTAAAGAATTAGAATTAACTAAAGAAGAAAAAGCTTATTTAAGTGCTAATGGATTTAAGGAGATTCAATCATACGACTTAAATCTATTCTCTAAAATATTAAACAAATATATTGAAAAATTTAATGAAGATAGTGAAATACTTATTCCGGTAGAAGAAAAAAACAACAAATTAAAAGTTGTATATATTTCAGACGATTTAAAAACTTTAGAAGAATATGACATAGAATATGTTACATTAGATGGACAATTATATATGTCATTTAAAACTAAACACTTTAGTAATTATATTATTGTAGAAGATACAAAAAATCCACCAACTGGTGATAATGTAATTAGTTATGTTTTATTAAGTACTATATCACTTATTGGTTTGGCAGGTATTCTTGTGACAAGAAAAAAGAATGGTTAATATGAAAAAGAAAAATATTATTATTTTAATAATAGTTGCAATAGGAGTTATAACTTTTTTAACTCCTTTAATAATCCATCTGATTCATAATGCCGAGATTAGCAAAGAATTATGTGAATCAACTATAAATGGCGATATTTTTATGCTTCCTTGTCCTAAGGAGGCACTGCCTGACTTTTATAAGCAAATTCAATTAATAGGAGTATTTATTATATTAGCTGGATTATCTTTTAAAGGATCAAATACCTCTTTTGGATTTTTATATATTCCAATATGGATGTTTGGAATAACTGTATTTGATGAATTATTCATACATTCAGGTATTCAAATACTAGCAAGCCCATTTTTACTTATCTTTTTTGCAATTTGTTCTCAATGTGCTATTATGGGAATGGATTTGTTAAAAAGCGTTAATAGAGCAATAGATATTTGTATAGCTAAAATATCTATATATTCTTTTATGGTTGTCTTACTTGCAATCTTTGATAAAAACAAAAATTTATTTGTAGCTTTAATTATTATGCTGTTAATAGCAATAATTACTAATGCGTTTTATATTGGCATGTTAAAAGAAGATTATGGAACATTAATAAAAAAAGAACAAAAGGTAAGAGATAAAAAAAGATTTGAAAGCAGTAAAAGAGGTGTTAAATGAAAGCAATAGATAGGAGCAAAATTTTGCTGCTTTTAGCTACTACGATTATTGGCTTTTCTTTGATATTAATACCTTCAGCTATAAGAACTAGTGCTAATAAAAAAATACAAGATCAAAAATGCACTCAAACAGTAACTGCTGAAAAAGAAGAAATAGGATGCCAATCGAAAGAGATTAGCGAAACAGAAAAATATTTATCTATTTGTGGTTTGGTTATACTTTTAATTCCACCTATAGTATTGTTTAAAATTAGAATATCCAAGTTTGTGATTTCATTAATTTCCATTATTGTATTTATGGTGCTATCAAGATACTATGAAAAAGGAGTTTTATTGGTTGTAATTCCAGTTGGAATCGTCTTATATCTTTTACTCAGCTCTTTATATTTAATTTGCTTTAAGTTGCCCCAAAACGAACATAAAATGGAAAGAATAGCTTATGATATAATTTTGGCATTGGCA
>JAEEGL014509248.1_pt1 | contig 11507 bp, 10 predicted proteins | sample 9134231 | NCBI WGS metagenome assembly JAEEGL01 (sample SAMN16246548, study PRJNA631951) | gut metagenome | biome: gut microbiome; feature: rumen; material: fiber-attached | host: Bos | place: Iran: Karaj | collected 2018-10
AAACTCCGGTCGAGATCCCACGGGATACCGATCCCGATATGGGTGTTGAGACGAAGCGGCCTGTACTGTGTCAGGACGCCGACCGTATCGATTCCCGAATTGATACAGTTGCTCAGCGGGAAATCAATGATACGGTACTTCCCGCCGAATGAGACTGCCGGCTTGGCGACGTTATAAGTCAATACACCAAGACGGCTGCCCTGTCCTCCGGCGAGCAGCATCGCGATCATTTCCTTCTTCAAAATATTCTCACCCCTTCTTGAAACAGGCCCGAGGGCCATTCCATAGTATTATCGGTAGTATAGCATATTCCCCTCCGTTCGTGAACAGATTTTACAATGATTATTTCCCGCGCGGCGGAATTTCTGGCATTTTTGACATATCCGCCGGATCCGGTCTCTCTCCCGGCTTCCCGTTTCCGGGAAAACCGCATTGCAGGGACAGTTTCGTTGCGGTATACTTGTTGGCATGTATACGATCGACTTTCATAAACCGGAACACGTACATTTTATCGGCATCGGCGGCATCAGCATGAGCGGCCTCGCGGAGATCCTTCACGAAGAAGGATTCGAGGTCTCCGGCTCCGACCGCAGCCCCTCCCCCATCACGGACCGCCTGGTTTCCCGGGGCATTCCGGTCGCCTTCCCGCAGAAGGCGGAAAATATCACCGACGGCATTTCCCTCGTCGTCTACACCGCCGCGATCCATGAGGACAATCCGGAGCTTTCGGAAGTCCGCAGACGCGGACTCCCCGTCCTGACGCGGGCCCAGCTTCTCGGCCAGATCATGAAGAATTACGGGACCGCCGTCGCCGTCGCCGGCACGCACGGAAAAACGACGACGACCGGCATGACGGCTCACGTCCTGATGGAAGGCGGACTCGACCCGACCGTTTCGATCGGCGGCATGCTTCCCTCGATCGGCGGCAACATCCGTCTCGGCGCGTCGGACACCTTCGTCACCGAGGCCTGTGAATACACCAACAGTTTTCTGGAATTCTTCCCGACGATCGCGATGATCCTCAACGTCGACGCCGATCATCTGGATTTCTTTAAGGATCTCGACGAGATCGCGGATTCCTTCCACCGGTTCGCGCAGCTCGTTCCCGACGGCGGGACCGTGATCGTCTGCCGTGACACCGCCCGCTACGAGGACGTCGTCACAGATCTTACGTCCCGCGTCGTGACCTACGGGGAACACCCGGACGCGGATTACCGGGCCGGGGACGTCTCCTATGACGAAATGGGCCGCGGCTCCTATACCCTGCTGGAGAAGGGAACGCCGCTTGTGCGCGTTTCGCTCTCCATTCCCGGGACGCACAACGTCCTCAATTCCCTTGCCGCGTTCGCCGCGGGCCGCGTCTGCGGCCTTGAGCCGGACGTGATCGCCGCCGGGCTCGCCGCGTTCAAAGGCACCGGGAGGCGGTTCGAATACAAAGGACGCCTCGGGGATATCACGATCATCGACGACTACGCGCATCACCCGACGGAGATCCGCGCGACGCTCCGTACGGCACGGCGCATCCCGCACGGGGAACTCTACGTCGCGTTCCAGCCGCACACCTACACCAGGACGAAGGCGCTCCTGCCGGAATTCGCGGACGCGCTCGCGGAAGCGGACCACGTACTGCTCGCGGACATCTACGCCGCGCGCGAAAAGAACGAGGTCGGCATTTCCTCCGCGGATCTTGCGGACGCGGTCAACGCCGCCGGCGGCAATGCCCTTTACCTGCCTTCTTTCGGGCAGATCGAGGATCATCTCCTTACGCACTGCACCGGAAACGACCTGATCCTGACGGTGGGCGCCGGCAATATCCACGAAGTGGGCGAGGACCTTCTCGGCCTCTGATCCCGCCTCCGGCGTGGATTGTTCGTGGATTACTTTGTGGATGCGGCATCCCCGTTTCCCTGTTATACTCTTTCATGGCGGCGGAGCCCCGTTTCCGCCGCACGTTGTCAGTATGAAAGACGGTCTTTTCCATGAGTGATCTTTATGTCCGTTCCGTGTCTCCGAGCGGCGCGACGGCGGTCTCCAACCGGTTTCTCGACGAGTTCATGCCGCGCGCGAGCGGGGAATTCGTGAAAGTATACCTGTGCCTCCTGCGCATCCGCGGGGAGGACCCTTCCGCTGCCGTAACGCCCGCCGCGATCGCGGACAGGCTTGCCTTTACCGAACAGGACGTCATCCGCGCGCTGCGCTACTGGGAAGGGGAGGGGCTCCTTGCGCTCGGGGATCATGCCGGGCCGGAAGCCGCCGCGCAGCCGAAGGACTCCATGCGCCCGCAGACCGTTTCCTCCGAGAGAATGAAAGAGCTGTCCGGGATGCAGGAATTCCAGGAGCTTCGTTTTGCCGCCGAACAGTATCTGGGAAAGATGCTGTCCTATACGGAAATGCAGAAGCTCTCCTGCTATTACGACGAACTCCATTTCTCGGCAGACCTCATCGAATACCTGATCGAATACTGCGCGGAGCACGGGCATACGAGCTTCCGCTATATCGACCGGGTCGCCCTCAACTGGTTCAACAGCGGCATCCGGACGCGCGAGGAGGCGAAGGCGTCGGCCGCGCTCTACCGCAAAGACTATTATGAGATCATGAACATGCTCGGACTGACCGGGCGGAGTCCCGCGGAGGCCGAGATCAATCTGATGAAAAAATGGCTCGACACCTACGGGATGCCGATGGACCTCATCCGCGAGGCGGCCGAGCGCACGATCATGCAGACCTCCGGCCCGAACCTGAAGTACATGGATTCGATCCTGGAGAGCTGGCAGTCGTCCGGCGTCCGGTCGCCGGCGGATATCGCCGTACTCGACACGGCGCATGAGAACAGGAAAAAGAAGAATGAAAAAGCCGCATCCCGGAAGGGGAACGCCTGGCAGGGCCTTCCGCAGCGGGATTACGACTTTGACGAAATGGAAGCCGCGCTGACCGGCAAATGAACGGCCCGCGCGGGACACCGTTTCCCCGGAGATGAAGATGGCCCTGACCAACACACAGTTCGATATGCTCATGCGGGATTACGACCTGCGCCGCCAGGAGGCGGCCCGGGATCTCGAAGCGCGGGCCGCGGAGATCCGTGAGAAGATCCCCGCGTTCGCATCCCTCGAGGAGCGCATCAGCGAAGCGGGCATCGCTGCCGCAAGGCAGCGCGTCCTTGCCAAAGGCAGCGGGGAGGACGGCACGTCCGCCCTGATCGAACGCCTGGCCGGGCAGAAGGCGGAGCTCCTTGCCGCCCACGGCTATCCTGCGGATTATCTGGAAATGCGGTACCGCTGCCCCGTCTGCAGGGACACCGGCTTTACGGAAGACGGGAAATGCGCCTGCCTCCGCGCCGCCGAATCCGCCCTCCTCACGGACCGTTCCGCACTCGGAAGGATCCTCGAAGAGGAGAATTTCAGCCGTTTCGACCTCCGCTGGTATCCGGAGGACGTAAAGGACCCCCGGACCGGCAGGACCGCGCGGGAACTGGCGAAAGCAGCCCTGGAAGCCGCGCGGAAGACGGCGGACGGCATCGGGAAGGACGGGACGAACCTCTTCCTGTTCGGCGGATGCGGCGTCGGGAAGACCTTCCTCTCCCACTGCGTCGCGAAAGACGCGCTGGACAGAGGGCACGCCGTCCTTTATTACTCGGCGCAGGATCTCGTCGACCTCTACGGCGAAGCGGTCATGCGCGGCGATCCGGGCGCCGGCGCCGCCGCGGATCTCTCCCGGACCTGCGACCTTCTCATCATCGACGACCTCGGCACGGAGCTGACCAACACCTTCGTGAACGGACAGCTGTTCCGGTGTATCAACGACAGGATCCTTTCACGCCGCACGACCGTGATCTCCACGAACCTGACGCTGGAAGGCCTTCGCGATACCTATTCGGAACGGATTTTTTCAAGGATCATGAGCCACTATACGATCATCAAACTGATTGGAAACGACATCCGTCTTTCCAGAAAACTTGCAGGAGGTTCCTTATGACCGATCTACCGGCCGGCGTACCGGCACTGTCCACGATCCCCGACGGCAGCCTTTCCATCATCCCGCTCGATTCCATGTCCGAATTCGCGAAGGGGATCGACGACTACCTCGTCTCCTGGCGGAAGAGCCGTTCCGAAACCTACGATATTCTCCGGAACCTCGGCGGCTCCTACCGGAAGGAGACCTACATCGTCGATCCGAAAACGCCGCGCTTCGGCTCCGGCGAAGCGAAGGCAAGCGTTTCGGGTTCCGTACGCGGGGACGACGTCTTCATCCTCGTCGACGTGTGCAATTACTCGATCACTTACAAGCTGGCCGGCCAGGAGAACATCAAATCCCCGGACGACCATTTCCAGGACCTCAAAAGGGTCATCGGCGCGGTCTCCGGCGCCGCCCGGCGCATCAACGTGATCATGCCCTATCTCTATGAAGGCAGGCAGATGAAGCGCGCCGGCCGGGATTCCCTCGACTGCGCGGACGCGCTGCAGGAGCTCGAGGATATGGGAGTAAACACCATCATCACCTTCGACGCGCACGACTCCCGCGTCCAGAACGCGATCCCGCTCCGCGGCTTCGAATCCCTGAAATGCGTTTACCAGTTCCTGAAGAACATTCTCCGCATCGATCCGGACCTCCGCGTCGACAAGGATCATCTCATGGTCATCTCTCCCGACGAGGGCGGCATGAGCCGCGCGATCTACATGGCGACGGTCCTCGGCGTGGATATGGGCACGTTCTACAAGCGGCGCGACCATTCCCGCAGGGAAAACGGGAAGAGCCCCGTCGTCGCGCATGAATTCCTCGGGATCGACGTCGCGGGCAAGGACATGATCGTGATCGACGACATGATCAGTTCCGGGCAGAAGGTCCTCGAGACCGCCGAGATGCTGAAGAAGCACGGCGCGCGCAATATCTACCTCTGCGCGACCTTCGGACTTTTCACGCGCGGGCTCGACGCCTTTGACAAAGCTTACAGGAAGGGGCTGTTCACGAAGCTGATCACGACCAACCTGACCTACCAGAGGCCCGACCTGCTGGAGAAGGAATACTACATCACCTGCGACATGCGGAAGTACCTCGCGCTGATCATCGACACCCTGAACCATGACTGCTCGATCGCGCGCCTGCTCGATCCGACCGACCGGATCAACCGTGTGCTGGAAAAGCACGCCGCCGGCGAACCGGTCTGACGGCAGCGGAAACGCCGCGGTCCCTCCGGGCCGCGGCTTCCTTAAGTGGACCCGAAATGAAATACATCAAACAGCTGACCATCATTCTTCTCATCACGTTCATCGCGGAGGCGGTCCATACGGTCGTCCCGCTGCCGGTCCCCGCGACGATCTACGGGATGATCCTTCTTTTTATCCTGCTTGCCACAGGCGTCCTCAGGGTGGAACAGATCAAGGAAACCTCCGCCATCCTGATCCGCCTGCTGCCCCTGTTCCTCGTCTCGCATAACGTGGGCCTGCTTTCGACCTGGAGCGAGCTCCGGAAGGTACTCCTTCCGTTCTGCTTCATCAGCGCCTTTACGACCTTCCTCGTCATGATCGTCTCCGGGCGCGTCTCACAGTTCGTGATCCGGCTGGGCAGGAAGAAAAAAGGGGAGGCGGCGTCATGAAAGAGATCTTCACCACCTCCGTTTATCTCGGCGTCCTCATCACGATCGGTTCCTACGTGATCGCGTCCGCGCTGCACAAAAAGTTCCCGCATCCGCTGACGAACGTCCTCCTCATCGCGACGATCCTTTCGATCATCCTCGTGATCGTGCTTCCGATCACCCCCGAGGAATACGAGGAGGCGGCAAAACCGGTCGGCATGCTCCTTACGCCTGCCTCGATCTGCCTTTCCGTCCCGCTCTATGAGAATATCGGGCTTCTGAAAAAGCACAAGGCGGCGCTGCTCATCGGGATCACTTCCGGCGTTCTCACGGCGCTCGGCAGCATCTTCCTGCTCTGCCTTCTTTTCCGGATGCCGCATACGATCTATGTTTCGCTCCTTCCGAAGTCGATCACGACGGCCGTCGCGCTCGGCCTCACCGGCGAACTCGGGGGCCTCGCGCCGCTCACGATCGGCGCGATCACGATCACCGGCATTCTCGGAAACATGATCGCGGTCAGCACCCTGAAACTCTGCAGAATCGAAGAACCGATCGCGAAAGGTGTCGCGATCGGTACGTCCTGTCACATCGCGGGCACGTCCCGCGCGATGGAGATCGGCGATCTGGTGGGGGCCGTCAGTTCCCTCTCCACGATCCTCGCCGCGCTCATCACCGTGCTCGGCGCCAACATCTTTGCCGGATTCATGTAAACCCTCCGGCAATCAAAGACGCGGCTCCCGTGCCGCACGCATTTCATGTATAAACGAACTCCTTCGGGGCCGCTTGCGCTTAGTCCGGCTAAAGCCCGCTGTTTCACTAGGCTCGTCACCTCGCCAAGTGAAACATGTGTCGCGCAGCGGATACTAGGCTCAGCCGCCTGCGGCGTCTGTCGCCAAGTACCGGCGCTGCGGATGCCCTCTCAGGAGTTGTTTATACACTCATGCGCGGCACGGGTGCCGCGTCCTGTCATCCGCCGGGAAGTTTTCAGAACCCCGGGTCGAAGAACGGCATGAGCTGAAGTTTGAAGAGGTTGCGCACGTGGAGCGTGTCGATCCTCTCCTTTGCCACCGGGTCGTCGATCTCCCCGGTGCGGATATAGCGGTCGAGCACCGCGTACGTGAAGCCGAGCTTGTCCTCGTCCGTCTTCCCGGACAGGCCGTCGGAGGGCACCTTCTCGATCAGGACCTCCGGAAGGCCGAGCACGCGGCCGATCGCCTTCACTTCAGCCACCGTCAGCTTCATGCAGGGCGAAAAGTCGCCCGCGCTGTCGCCGTAGCGCGTCGAATACCCGACCCAGTCCTCCGACAGGTTGCAGGTATTGACCACGCGGCCGTTGTGGCTCTGCGAAACGGCATAGAGCGTCGCCATCCGGATGCGCGGCGGCAGGTTGATCACCGTCTGCTCCGAAAGCTCGAACGGCAGGGCGTTCTTCACGCCGTCCACCGCGTCTTTGATGTTGACGATATAATGCTTTATTCCGAGATGCGAAACGAGGAGCTTCGCCATGTCGATATCCGCCTGCTCCCCGTTCGGCATGAGCACGCCGATCACACGGTCTTTTCCGAGCGCTTCGCAGCACAGGGCGGCAACGACGGAGCTGTCCTTCCCGCCGGAAATGCCGAGCACCGCGTTGCAGCCCTTCCCGTTCTCCTCAAAAAAGGAGCGGATCCATTCTACACAGGCGTCTTTTGTCTTCTGAGCGTCGAACATATGAGGGTCCTCCTTCGGAAGTTTCTTTTCCTGTACATCATAAAAATCTTTTGCCCAAACGGCAAGGCTTTCCCGTGAAAAAAGATCCCCCGGCTGCCCGGAGGATCTTTCTTTAAGGCGCTGCCTTTCCGCGGGGACGGTTTTCCCTCCCGGCGCGGGTCCGCAGCCGTCAGGCGGACGCTTTTGCCGCCTTCCGTTCCGCCTTCTTTTTCTCCCATCTCGATACGCAGACCGAGCAGGAAATGTCGCCGGTCACGTTAAGGCAGGTCCGGCCCATGTCGAACAGACGGTCGACCGCCACGATAAGGCCGATGTACGCGACCGGGATGCCGATCGTTTCGAGGACCATCGCCAGCATGATCATGCCCGCGCCCGCGACGCCCGCCGTGCCGATCGAAGCCAGCGTCGCCGTGATGACGACGGTGACCATCTGCCCGATCGTAAGCTTCATGCCGCAGCAGGAGGCGATGAAGACGGTCGCGACGCACTGGTAGATCGCGGTCCCGTCCATGTTGATCGTCGCGCCGAGCGGCAGGACGAACGAAGCGACGTCGGAATCCGCGCCGAGCTCACCCGCGCATTCCTTGGAGACCGGGAGGGTCGCCGCGGAGGACGTGGAGGTGAACGCGAAGATCATGGCAGCCGCGGCGCCCTTGAAGAACTTGAACGGGCTGATGCCGCCGAAGACGCGCGCCGCCGAAGAATAGATCGCGATCGCGTGGATCGCGTACGCGATATACGCGCACAGGATGACCAGCGCGAGCGACCCGAGGATCTGCGCGCCCTGTGTCGATACGACCCAGGTCATGTACGCGAAAACGCCGATCGGAGAAAGGTGGATGATGAAGCTCATCAGCTTCTCGATCACGGAATAGATCGAATCGACGACGTCCCGCACGAGCTTCGCCTTTTCACCGGCGGCAATGATCGAACCGCCGAAAAGAAGCGAGATCACGATGACCTGCAGCATGCTCGCGTTGAGGAACGAATCCCACATATTGCTCGGGAAGAACCCGACGACCGTGGACATGAACCCGCCGAACTCCTTCGCCTCGTATTCCGCTGTCCCGAGTTCCGAAGAAAGATCCGGGAAAAGGCCCGCGCCGTTGAAGATGTTCGCGACGACAAGGCCGATCACGCAGGCGATCGCCGTCGTGCAAAGGAAATACGCGACGGTCTTGATGCCGATCGAGCCGACTTTCTTCATGCTGTCCATGGAGACGATGCCCTGGATCATCGAGAACAGAACGACCGGTACGACGATAAATTTGAGCAGATTGACAAAAATGTCACCGAATGGTTTGATGTAGTTCGTCGCAAAATCCCCTGCCCCGGTCAGTCCGAGAATCAGACCCAGGACGACGCCGGCAACCAGAGCGATCAGGATCTGTGCCGGCAACGTGAGTTTTTTCATAACGATCAACCTCCCTCTCATTCTTTGTCGAAGAGCCCCTCTGCCGGTTCTTCTCAGATAGTTGCTCCATTGATTATATCCCACAAAAAATGCTCTGTAAACAGATTGTATCATTGTATACAATGCACAATATATCACCCTTATAGTTCGAAAGCGGCCCTGAAGAAGGACAGCAGAAAAGGGCCGCGGAACGCAGCCCTTTTCCTGTCGGTATCCGGTTTCCGGCGGCCTGTCAGCGGACCGCTTCCTTTCCCTTCGCGAACGCCGCGAGGTTGAGCTCCACGAACTGGGGCTTCACGTTGGAACGGATGATGCCGTCCCAGTCGATATCGGAAAGCCCCATCGCCTCGACGAGGGCCCCGAGCAGGATGACGTTGGCCGCCTTCCCGTTCCCGAGTTCCTCCGCCATGCGCGTCGCGTCGAGCGCGATGACGCGGGGTGCCGCCGCGCGGATGTCGTCAAGGATATCCTTCGGATATTTCTGCGCGCCGGTGAGCACCGTCATGGACGGGATCTGCACGGTGTTCACGACGACCGTCCCGTCCGCGCGGAGGTAGTCGAGGCACCTTGCCGCCTCGATCTCCTCAAAGGAAACGACGATGTCCGCCGTACCTTTTTCGATGACCGGGGAATCCACCTTTTCCTTGCTGTAGCGCACCTGGGACGTGACCGACCCGCCGCGCTGGCTCATTCCGTGGATCTCGCTCATCTTTACGTCGTAGCCCTCTTCCATAAGGCCGATCGTCAGCATTTTCGCCGCAAGGATCGTTCCCTGTCCGCCGACGCCGGTAAGAAGGATGTTCTTCGTCATGACCGCGCCTCCTTTCCGATCGCCGATACCGGGCAGACCTGCGCGCAGACGTCGCATCCGACGCAGGACGCGCGGTCGATGTGCACCTTCCGGGCCTCGTCGTCAAAGATCAGCGCGGGGCAGCCGGTGCCGAGGCACTTCCGGCAGCCGATGCATTTTTCCTGATCCACGGCGTTCTTCGTGCTGTAGAGGCCCGCGAATTCTTCCCTGTCCGCCTGCGAGAACTTCTTGAGGACGCAGGGCCAGCGGGTGATGATGACCGACGGCTCCGAAAGGTCCATGAAATCGTCGAGCGCCTTGTCGACGGCCGCAAGGTCGTTGGGATCGATGACCGCCACATGCTTTATCCCGATCGCGCGGACCAGCGTCTCGAGGTCGATGACCGGCGCCGGGTCGCCCTGCACCGTAAACCCGGTGCCCGGATTCTGCTGGTGCCCGGTCATGCCCGTGATCCGGTTGTCGAGGATGATATTGATCGTATTGCTGCCGTTGTACACGGTGTTGATAAGGGAATTGATCCCGGTGTGGAAGAACGTCGAGTCCCCGAGGACCGTCACGACCTTCCTCTTTACGCCCGTGCGGTTGAACGCGATCTGCGCGCCGTGGCCGACCGAGATCGAGGCGCCCATGCACACGCAGCTGTTCATGGCCTTATACGGCGCGCCGGCAGCCAGCGTGTAGCAGCCGATATCGCCGGAGATCATGATGTCCTTCCGCTTGCCGAGCCGGTAGAAAAGGCCGCGGTGCGGGCAGCCCGCACACAGTGTCGGCGGGCGGCCGATGATCTTCTCCGCGGGGACGGATACGCTCGTGAGCGGTTCCATTCCCAGCGACGCGCGGAGAACGTCCGCCGTCATCTCGCCGTACGGCGGGAATACGTCTTTCCCGCGGACGTCGCAGCCGGTCATTCTGCAGAACTCCTCGATGTAAGGATCGTCCTCTTCGACGACGTAAACGGTCTCCACCGCGCCGCAGAATTCCTTGATCTTCTTTGCGGGAAGCGGGTTCGTGAAGCCGAGCTTCAGATAGGAAGCGTCGCTCCCGAAGACCTCTTTCGCGTGATAATACGCCGCGCCGGACGCGATCACGCCGACCTTCGTCCCGTTCATTTCCGTATAGTTGAACGGCGTCTCTTCGGAGAACGCGCGGAGCTTTTCCGTCCGCTCTTCCATCCCGACCCGGAGGATCCTCGCGTGCGCGGGAAGGGCGACGTATTTCATCGGGTCCGGCTTCCATTCCTTCACCGGGACCTCCTGCCGCTCACCGCATTCCACGATCGATTTGGAGTGGCAGACGCGGGTCACCATCCGGACCATGCAGACGACGTTGTATTCCTCGGAAATGGAAAACGCCGCCTTCATCATGTCAAGGCATTCCTGCGAATCCGCCGGCTCCAGCATCGGGATCTTCGCGGCCTTCGCGTAATTCCGGTTATCCTGCTCGTTCTGCGAGGAGAACATGCCCGGCTCGTCCGCCGTGACCAGGACCGTCCCGCCGTTCACGCCCATATACGCGTACGACATGAGGGGATCCGCCGCCACGTTGACGCCGACGTGCTTCATCGACGCCATCGCGCGGACGCCCGCCATCGAAGCGCCGATCGCCGTTTCCATCGCGACCTTCTCGTTCGGCGCCCATTCCGCGTGCACTTCTTTGTGCAGCGCGATATTCTCCATGATCTCCGTGCTGGGCGTTCCGGGATACGCCGACGCGTGCATCACGCCGGCCTCCCACGCCCCTCTGGCGATCGCCTCATCGCCTGTCAGTAATTTCTTCATTTTCCTTACTTCTTTCCGTCTTATAAATTATGTAAACTGTCGATCCTGCCACGCGTTCAGTCTTCGAACGGGAAATGATACGGCAGCCCGAGTTCGTCGCGCACCGCGACGAGTTCCTTCTGCACCGTCTCGCCGACCGGGCCGCCCTTGTCCTTCCGTTCGAGCCACTTGAGATACTCCTTCTCGCCGGCCGTATAGATCCGCTCCGCGCCCGGCGCTTTCTTC
>JAEEGL014799634.1_pt1 | contig 11507 bp, 7 predicted proteins | sample 9134231 | NCBI WGS metagenome assembly JAEEGL01 (sample SAMN16246548, study PRJNA631951) | gut metagenome | biome: gut microbiome; feature: rumen; material: fiber-attached | host: Bos | place: Iran: Karaj | collected 2018-10
CACAGTTTGCTTTTACTGCCGGAAAAATGTAGTCCGTTATATATTCTTCACGTGCATCTACAACATAGCATGCGGATGCACCTGTCTTTAAGGCACGGTCTTTGATTTTTTTCCAGTCATCACCCTGTCCAACGTCGATACAAACGGCGATAACGTCATAATCATAGTTTTCTTTTAACCACGGAATGATAACTGTAGTATCAAGTCCGCCTGAATAAGCCAAAATAACTTTGTCTTTCTTTGCCATATTTACCTCTGTACATATTTCTGCTTTTTGCATAAATATGTAATTATTTTAATATTTTGCTAAAGTTTATTCAACAGCAAACAGTTTTTCAATCTGCTCCTTGTAAAGTTCACAGATTTTGTAGCGGATCATTTCCTGTTTTGCACTAAGTTCTCTGCCAGGCTTAAAGCTTTCAGGAAGAAGAACAAATTTGAAAATATGTTCGCAGGAACGGAATCCTGTTTTTGCGGAAACAAGACGGTCAATCTCAGAACGGATGAGCGTCTGAATCTCAGGGGTTTCAAGCAATTCCTCATAACTTGTATAAGTAATATTATTTTCGTTGGCAAAAGCAATTACAAAGTCCTTTGCAGGAACAATCAGCGCACCGAGATACTTTTTATCCTGTCCGAGAAGCATTGAACATTCAATATAATCGCTTGCATTTACAGCCTGCTCAATTACAAGAGGTTCAATGTTTTCACCACCCAAAAGAACGATTGTATCTTTTGCACGACCGGTAATCTTAATCTCGTTGTCTATTGTCAGCATACCAATGTCACAGGTATTGAGCCAACCGTCCTTATCTATAACCTGGTCGGTCAAATCCTGACGTTTGTAATAGCCTTTCATTATCTGGCGCTTAGTTTTTCCACGGGCAAGAACAAGTCCTGTCTTTCCGGGTGGCAGCGGTTCATCCGAAAGAATTGTACCGTGATCTGTAGCAACAATCTTTACATCAACTGATGGATATACCTCGCCTACACAACCGGACTTTGGCTTTACCAGTCCCCTGAAGGCAAGAACAGGTGCAGCTTCTGTTATACCATAGCCCTCTATAAGATTGATACCTACCGCATGATAAAAATCTTCCACATGTTTTTGCAGAGAACCGCCGCCCGAAATAACCGCGCTCAGTCTGCCGCCGAACTTTTCTTTTATTTTACCGAAAACGAGCGCATTACCAAGAGCGTATACAGGGCTAAGCAGAATATAAGGCAGAATACCTCTAAGCCATTCGAGCATTCTTGAGGTTTTTCTGAAATGACAAATCTGACCGCGTACCAAATCCTTTGAATGGGAATATGTTTTTCCGACAGCAACAAAGAATGAGAACAAAGCATATTTGATACCACCAGCCTTTTTCATTGTGCGGATTATACCGTTTCCAAGGCCGTCCCAAAGACGCGGAACACCGCAAATCCATTGCGGTTTTATTTCTGCCATATCGGCAAGCAATATCGGAGCTACAGGTTTTGAATAAGCAATACCTGTAGAAAGAGTAAGCACGATGTACTGTACAACACGTTCAAAACTGTGCCATACAGGAAGCACACTCAGCCACATATCACCGGGTTTTGCGGGAAGAACCTGTCCTACAACCTCAAGCTGTGCCATATAGTTTTCGTGTGTAAGCATTACACCTTTTGGAGTTCCTGTAGTTCCCGAAGTAAAAATGATGGTCGCAAGATCTTCAGTCTGTGTTTTATCCATTTCAGCTTCGATATCACTTACGTAAGGCTGCGGATCAGTACCGATTTCTTCCATAAGTTCCTTGAAGTAATGTGTTTTTATGCCTTCCTTTTCTGCTTTTACAAGAGTTTCCTTTTTAGGTTCCTCAAAAAGGATTGCGTTCTTAAGCTTTGTTTTTTCTGCTCCCGGCTCAAGAACTTTTTCCAGCTGTGCGGAATTTTCAAAAATACCCCAGTTACAGTCCGCGTAATTTATAATAAACTGAACCTCTGCAGCCATTGAATCTTTTCCGCGCGGGACATCAACAGCTCCGAGCGAAAGAATTGCAAGGTCTGAAATAAGCCACTCACGCCGGTTGTCAGAAATAAATGCTATGTGGTCGTCTCTTTTTATGCCGAGTTTTTTTAAAGAGGATGCAAACAATATCACATCATCGTAGAGTCTTTTATAAGTAAAATAATCGAATGCGCCCTTTTCATTTTTTGCAGCCTGTGCAATAATATCCGGGTTTGATAAGACTCTTGCCTTAAACATCAAAGGTATTGTCTTTTCTATACTCATGGCTTTCTCCATAAAAATATTATGACATAATTTCAATATATGTCATAAACACTATACATTATTTCATTCGGGGTTGCAATATGTCACAGGTAACTTATTTGGTAAAACTTGGAGAACTTACCTTAAAAGGAAGTAATCTCAAGGAATTTGAAAAAAGACTTGTAAACAATGTGCAGCTTTATCTGGAGGCTGTTCCTGCAAGAGTAACCCTGCGTGCAGGAAGAATGTACATAGAAGGTCCCGAAACTTCCTGCCCTGCTATAGAGTTTACATTGCGCCATCTTATAGGAATAACGGGTTGGGCAAAAACCGTTATCTGCGAAAAAACAATAGACGGAATGAAAGCGGCTGTCATGCAGCTTGCACTTGAGGCAAAAGAAAAAGGAGCCAAAACTTTTAAGGTTGATGTTCGCCGGGCAGAAAAAAGTTTTCCGTACAATTCCTACGAAATAGCGGCCGAAACCGCCGCTGATGTATTCGACAAACAGATACTAAAAGTAGATGTACACAAGCCCGATGTAAAAATCTGCATAGAAGTACGGGAAAAATGCTTTGTTTACAGCGATGCAAACAAGGGTTGCCGCGGTCTGCCGGTAGGCGTAAGCGGCAAAGGTCTGCTGCTGCTTTCCGGTGGTTTTGATTCTCCTGTAGCAGGCTACAGAATGTGCCGGCGCGGTATGAAAGTTGAATGTGTTTACTTTCATGCATATCCCTATACTTCGGCAGAGGCGCAAAAAAAAGTTGAAGATTTGGCGCAGGTATTGTCATTTTACGAGATAGACACGCACATAAACACAATCCCGTTTACCGCAGTCCAAATGCGTATTAAGGAAAAATCACCCGAAGAATACAGTACTCTTTTGCTGCGGTACTGCATGATGAAGGTTGCAAACCTTCTTGCCGACAGGCTCGGCTGTCAATGTATAATTACCGGCGAAAGCCTTGGACAGGTTGCAAGCCAGACTATCGAAAACATGCAGGTAACGGAAGCTGCTTCCGAATACCCGCTTGTCCGTCCGCTTATCGGGCTCGACAAAGAGGAGATAATCAGCACCGCGATAGAAATAGGTACACATGATATTTCTGTTCTGCCTTATGAAGACTGCTGTGTTCTTTTTTCACCACGGCACCCTGTTTTGCGTGCAAAAGTTGAAGAAGTGCAAAAACTGTACGAAAGCCTCGAAATCGATGAACTTATCAGGGAAGCATACGAAAAACGCGAAATCCGAAGGTTTTCAGCACGTGATTATATAGAAGAAAACTTTTCAGAAAAATAACCTTCCGGCAGGGCTTAGCGTTTTTTGACAATCAGGCTGTTACCAGTGCGGCTTTGATTTCTTCCAGAATCTGCAAATCTTCGACAGCCGCAGACAGCGGACTTTTAAGGTCTGCTGCGCCGTCCAAATAATCGACTGCATTTTGTATCATATTTGAAAAATAACCTGTTTTTTTTGGGAGATGAACGCTTTTATCCCTGCTGAGTGAATAGAATCCTGTATAGAGCTTTGATTCTTTTCTGCGGTAGAATTTGGCATAACCGTTACCGAGACAGATTCTGCCTTCTGTTCCCAGAATATCAAGACCAAAGCTGAAAAAACGGCTGCGACCGCTCATGCTGATTGTTACTTCGGCGCAGGAGGATGAGTTAAAATGGGCGCTAAAGTTACGGACATCGCCTTTGTCGTCTTTGAAAATGCCGGTAACTACGGGATTTGTCAGTTTTTCGTCCAAAAGCCAGCTTATTATGTCGACAAGATGTGTTCCGTCATGGAGCAGACTGTAGGCGCCGTCTTTTTCATATTCTTTGCCGTATATGCGCAGTCCCGAATAAAGCTCTCCCCTGACAGTCTGCAATGTACCGATTTTTTTTAAATAATCCTTTGCTGCATTATAGTCCGTTGCAAAACGCCTTTCATGATTAACCATTACCGGAACACCGGCTTTTTCAGCGGCTGAGGCGATTTCCGCCGCCTGTTTACTGTTCAACGCAACGGGTTTTTCCAATATTATAAGGCGCGGTTTTGCCGCAATGGCAGCCAGACATTCCTGCATATGTGAATCTTCGTTTACAGCGACTGTTATGATGTCCGGAGTCGGGATTGCCTTATACATCATGGTACTGGATGAAAAAGTTTTTGCGCCTTTTACATACTTTCCCCATTCCGATAGTCTTTCGGAATCGGTGTCGGCACCTGCGACAAGTTTTATGCGTTTGTTGCCTGATAATGCCATTGTATGCGAAGCCGGCTGTTCGCGCTTTTTATCAAAGCCGAGTGAAAAGCCTATACGGCCTGTACCTACGAGAGCAGCGGTATAAACATTCTTTTTCTGATTCAAATGATTCAACATGCTTATGCCCTCTGTTACCGGCTGCGGCAGATTCTGAAACCGGTATATGAGGAGCGGATTTCGGGCTTCTGGCTGTCGCGGAATGTGGCTGTACATTGTTCCGGATTGGAATTCCAGTTTCCGCCTCTTATTATCCTTTGTGTGCCTGTTTCGGAACCTTTGGGGTTAGTCTGTTCGGCAGTTCTGTAAACTCCGTAATAATCCCAGCACCATTCGGAAACATTGCCGCACATATCATAAAGATTTGCAGTGTTAGCTTCAAGTTTGCCGCAATCATGGCTTTGACCGGATGAGTTTTTGTTGTTCCAGACTCTTTCCGCTGCGCTAACTGCCTGTTTTCCGTCAGCAGTACCGGAACCCGCGGCAAGCTCCCATTCCGCTTCGGTCGGCAGTCTGTAACCGTTTGCCTTTGTGTTCCATGTTACGTTTTTACCGCTTATGCTGTAAGCGGGTGTGAGATTTTCCATCATGCTGAGCCTGTTGCAGAATTCAACGGCCTCAAACCATGTAACCTGTTCGGCGGGCAAATCGGGATTTTGGTAATAACTAGGGTTGGAACCCATAACACTTTCAAACTGTGCCTGAGTGATCTCAGTCTGTGATATGAGAAAACTGCTTATCTGCACAGTGTGAGCTGGTTTTTCGCTGTTTGTACCGTTGTTGTTACCCATGAGGTATGAGGCTGCAGGAATCTGTACCATAGGAATCTGCAGTGATTCCGTTTTTTTGTCAGGAATTATGTACATCGTGTATACATCTGAGGTAAATGTACCGCAACTCATGCGCCAGTAATAAAAACCGCTGTCGGGCTTTGTATTCACTTTGAACGAAGTACCCTGAAGAGTTTCGTCCGCGACAATCTGTGTAAATTGTGAATCAGTTGCTATCTCAAGCCTGTTAGGTAGAGGAAGGTTCGTATCGACCGTAAAGAGTGCGGACATGAACTGTGTCTGCGTAAAACTGCTGTCCGGGGCAGGTGAAGTAACCTTGTAATAAGGTGCTTTGTCTATCGTATAAAGCGAAGAAACATCGGAATCCGGCGCATCTTTGCCGTTTGTGTCTTTGTAGCTGATACCCCAGTACCATTTTTTGCCGCCTGTGAGACCTGCTTTGCTTGGTGTGATTGAATAATAGTTCTGTTCCGTTTCTGCTGAAAAAACAGGATTAGTAAGATTGGGATTGTCGGCGATGTAAAGAGTATATGTTTTTGCGTCAGTTCCTGCTGACCAGTTGAAAAGAACCGGCTGTCGTCCGTTTGCCGTAAAGATTACGTCTTCGCTGACCGGTTTGAGTAGTTTGACTGCTTTGAGCGCGATTCCGCCTTTTACTGCAAAGCACGCGGGTTCAGTTTCGTCTATCATGTACAGCATCGTATCCGAATAGCACGGTTTTACCTGCCAGTACCAGAGTCCTTCTTCAAAGCCTGATAGATTTGCGTATGTGTCCTGTGTCTTGTGCGAAATGAGCGGGTTCTTCATTTCGGGGTTGTCGGCAATGGTCAGTTCGTAGCCGTCTGCCAGTTCGTCCTGCGTCCATGAAAAGCGTAAAGTGGCTTTTGAGGACTTGAGACTGTATGTTACATTGTTGAGAGGTTGCAACTTGCGGACAGGCATTGCCGTCTGAACCTGGATTGTGCCGCTTACAGTGTGCGTATCAAGCGGAATACCGTTTTTGTCCGCAGGAGAAGCTCTCCAGTAGAGTACTCTTGTGGGCAGCTCGAACACGGTTGATTCTGTACCGGAAACAACCCGCTCGTCATAACGGTAAATAAAATTCTTGTCATAAGCCAGTTCTATTTTTGTTGTCGTGTCGTTTGCATAGTTATAGTTCTTCCAGACAAATTCTATCCGGGCGTTTTCGTCTGTTTTTTTCGCTATTTTTTGTACAGGTAGCGGTGAAAGCATTATCAAGGCCGGGTCTTTGGTAGGATTGCCGTCCGCACCCATTACCAGCTGTGAACCTGCGTTTACCTGAACGATTGTGCCGTCTATTTTGTTTTGTCTTACGGTACCTTCCTGAACAGAAAGGCTGATTTTTTTTACGGTTGCAGGAGCGGATTCCGTTTTGCGGTTTTTGGAAACAACCTTAATTGTAGGAGCGACGGCTTCTACGTTCATTGAAACTACCGAGCCTTTCTCGATTTCCAAAACTTCGGTACCTGCTGTGAGCGTGATTTTTTCGGTTGCCTTGAGCGAAACATTACCGGATGTGATTTTTAAGGTCATGTTCTTTTCTTCAGGTAAAATCTCGATAAAGCTGTCCTGCGACATGTTGAGCACTGCACCTGAATTGAACGTGATAACTGCCTCGGAATAAGCGGCTGTTCTTACAAAGTCGCCTGCATAAAGCGGCGAAGAAGGGCGGAGCATATCCCAGACAAGCCTGTCGCGAAAACGTCTTTGTACTGATTTTACCTTGCTTGTAAGTTCAGCTACCGGTTGAATATCGTTGCGTTTGTTTACCCTGTATACGTCCAAAAAATAGCCTGCAAGACATGAAAAGATTCCGACAAGGCAGATGCAGATTACGATAATATCTTTTTTATTCAATATGGTACTTTTTTTCTTCTTCATCGATATCCACTCCTGATAAGTCAGGCTCTTTCATGCCGAGCATTTTTCGCAGTTCTTTGAGTGTTTTATACTGAACTGTTCCTTCCGGCAGACTGTACGGTGAGTCTTTAAGGGCTACAGGCGCATAAAGCTTTACGGCTTTTTTCTTGCCTTTTACCTTGAAAGACGGCATTTTTTCGGCGACCAAATATTCCTTTACAAGTTTGTATGTGTTTTCGGTAATGAGAATGTCTGTAGAAAGCTGCTTGTTGATTGATTCGATACGGGATGCGAGGTTTACGGTATCGCCGATGACTGTGTATTCCATTCTTTCGTGGGAACCGACCTGGCCCGCAACAACATCGCCGCTGTTGATACCGCAACCTGTATGAATCGGAGAAAGACCTTTTTCGACACGTTTTTTGTTGTATTCGATGAGCGCACTGCGCATCAGGAATGCGGAAGAAACAGCGGCAAGCGCATCGTCTTTGGAAGAAGCCGATCCGTTCGGTGCGCCCCATACCGCCATAATAGCGTCGCCGATAAATTTGTCTACGCATCCGCCTGTTCTTGTTATGCACTCAACCATGATTTCCAGAAAGTCATTGAGGAAAGTAACAACTTCATCCGGTTGGAGCTTTTCGGAATATTCCGTAAAATTGCGTATGTCCGTAAAAAATATCGTGACAAAGCGGTTTTCACCACCGAGCTGAAGTTCACCGCGCATTGCTTTTTCGGCAATCTGTGAGTTTGTAAACCGGCCGAAAGATTCTTTGAGCCGTTCGCGTTCTTTAAGCCCCTGACTCATTTTTACGATGCTGTCAGAGAGAACTTCAAGTTCGTCGTGTGTATGAACATCGGGCTGAACATCATATTCTCCCTGTTCAATTTCGTGTACTGTGTTCTCAAGCCGCGAAACCGGCAGACTGATTGTTTTTGAAAAGAACCAGACAAAAAGAACAGCAAACCACATAACCGTAAGACCGAGCCAGATATTGCGCCTTGTAGCGGTTCTGAGCGCTTCAAAAACAATCTCATCGGTGATTTGTGTTATGACTATGGCTTCACCACCCAAAAGTCTGCAGAATGAGGCAAAAATCTCGGAGCCGTTTTCGGTGTAGACAAGCTGACGTTGTCTGCTGGAACCTTCAGAAACTATATCAAAAATTGCGCTTCCACTGATTGATTCACCGTTACGGATTGCGTCTATGTCGGAAGAAACAAGTATGTCTCCACGGCTGTTTACAAGAACCGCTTTGTTTGTACCGCTTCCAAAAGAGTCAGTAAGTGCGCCGGAGTCAAAAAGTATCATTACGGCAGTGTTTGTATTGTTGAGCTGCAGTGGAACAAAAAGCGCCAAAAGCTGTGTGCCGAAGAACGGATAGGCGTTGAGCAGAACTGATTCGCCGTTTTCTGCCTTTTGCAGAGCCTCTTCGTTTTGTTTTTCGTATTCCTTTATGTGTTCAAGGTCAAAACCGTCAGAATAAAAAAAGTTGTTGTTTACAAGCTCAAGAGTACCGGGAGCAAGAATCGCCGCTATGGTGCGGTCTGTCTCAAATACGGATTCAGACACTGTGGCTGAGTTCTCTGAATTATTGATAAGATTGATGATAAAAGTAGTATTTGTGATGATTGAGTTGAGAAAAATCTCGGCTTCGGATGCGGAATGAGTGTTAAGTGAAAAATTGTTGTTCTCTGCTGTTATTCGTACATCATTACGGATTACGGCGGTTATAAGGAATGTTGTTATGGCAAGAGATATAAGGATGATTGCCGTTATTATTGAGATGAGTTTGACTGCAATAGGAAAAAAGTTTTTCTTGTCCATATCGCCATTGACCCGCCGGCCACAAAAAAAATAAAGTACGATCTATAAACAGACCGTACTTTAAGCTAGTCGGAACGACAGGATTTGAACCTGCGACATTCTGCTCCCAAAGCAGACGCGCTACCAGCTGCGCTACGTTCCGAAAGATGCTTTTATATTATCGGAACAGTGCTATTTAGTCAAGACATTACTTTCGGCGACCGTTGCGCAGGTATTCTATTTCTTCCCAGTGAAAGTCGAGATCCCAAAGTTTGAACCACGGCTTTATAGGAAAATGTCTTAATGAATTGTGAGCGGTTATTTCTGCAGGAAGGTCTGCAACTTTTGATTTTGTCAAATACGGCTCAGAAAGTGAGAGCAGACTGCCGTTATGCGAAACATAAAGCGGAAATACAACGTCATCTTCCTGCTTTTTTATTGTTATGGTGTCTCCGCTTATGATGTACGGGTATTTTTCAAAATACCTCACTTTTGTTCCCCTGCCGGTGACACATGTATAAACAGTGTCGCCAATCATTAAGAGTTTGTCTATGTCAAAAGAAAAATCGCCGTCAGTTACGGTTGCGGCAATTTTATCATACGGAATATCCGCCCGCCAGTAACGCAAAAAATATACATGCGAATCAGTAAAATAATAGCAGGTAACTTCGCGCTGGTTTTGCGGAACGGCGAGTTCAATCGCATTGACATTGCCGCCTGCACGCCAGTAACCATACAGAGGTGAAGTTTTATGCAGCTCATCGGTTTCGGGAGATTCCAAAAATGCGCTGCCGTAGCAGAAAAAGTCCAGAAACAGTTTATCGTTGATTACGCAGATAGGGTGGGGCAGTGTCTTTTTTTGATTTGAATACTTGACTCTCAAAACGGTTTCGCCTGTTTCACCGGTGGTAAGTCCTGCTCTTAAAGTATCTGTCTCGTCATAATAAAAACGGTAAAAAGGTTTTAGAACAAAAGAAATTGTATCGGTATTGAAAACAAGAAAACGGCTGTCGTTTTCCCAAATGCCGTTCAGGTCGGAGAGTTTCATCAATTCTTCGTTTTCGATTCTTATTGTTTCTTCCGCTGAGCAAAAAAAGACACAGAGAATAACAAAAAACAAATAAAAAACTGCTTTTTTCATCGTTTATATTTTCGGTAAAAAAAGTAGTTTCGCGCACTGTTTGGTGTGTATATCCTATCAGGATAAGCGGTTTGGAAAAGATTAACAAAGAAAGTTCGCTCTTTTTCATTATGTAAGTGTAGTGATACTTAAGGCTCTTAAAATACTCTAAAATAAAAAAAATTATAAAAATCTCTACTTTTCTCTTGATATTATAAACAGAATGCCTTAATATTTATCTATTGGAGTTATTAAATGTTAAAAAGAAACACTATACAATTGACAAGGGGGGGGGTATTCTCAACTCCTAAAAAATTAGTAAAAGTAATTTATTTTATTGCTTTGATTTCGTTTATTTTGAGCCTGACAGCATGTGGAGGCAGCAGTGGTGGAGGCGGCGAAGCATTAATAATACCTAGACCTCAATCTACCAGCAGTACCAGTTCCAACGGTGGAAGTTCTGGAGGCGGCTCATCCGGTGGAGGAAGCGGCGGTGGTTCGTCCGGCGGAAGCTCTGGCGGTTCATCCGGTGGTTCTGGCGGCGGCGGTGGCGGAGCTACAGGCAATACCGTTAACCTTGCGACAGCAGCGGGTTCTTATTCTTATACAGCACAAAATAATGACATTCTTACAGGTACTCTCCCTAGTGGAAAATATGTTAGTATTCCCAATGGTGTAACAGCAATTACCCTTAACGGTGTGACAATTACTAATAGTTCTTTAGATAGTATATATTGTAGTGGTAATGTTACGATAACTCTCGTTGGTACAAATTCTGTTTCAGGATCTGCTGATAATGCAGGAATTTATATTTCCAGCGGTAAAACACTTACAATTACCGGTACTGGTTCTCTTACAGCTACAGGTGGTAGTAACGCGGCTGGAATTGGATGTGGTTCTGGAGGTATGACCTGTGGAAACATTATAATCAACGGTGGAACTATTACTGCCAATGGTACAGGTACAGCGCCCGGCATAGGACGTGGTAACGGAAGTACTTGTGGTAATATTACTATCAATGGTGGAACTGTTACCGCAACAAAAGGTACTGGCGCAGGCAGCTCAGTATATGATATTGATAATGGAACCGGTGGTAGCACTATAACCATAGGTGCAGGAGCAAGTGTAACAGGATCACGTCGTCCATAACACTTGATTAATTCAAATCGTACAAACGGCGTATCACATATACGCCGTTTTTTTGTTTGCACCGCTTATTTACCGTGGGTAAATCGGTTTGGAAAAGATTAACAAAGAAAGTTCGCTCTTTTTCATTATGTAAGTGTAGTGATACTTAAGGCTCTTAAAATACTCTAAAATAAAAAAAATTATAAAAATCTCTACTTTTCTCTTGATATTATAAACAGAAGGCCTTAATATTTATTTATTGGAGTAATTTAATGTTAGATAGAAACACTA
>JAEEGL014915495.1_pt1 | contig 11507 bp, 9 predicted proteins | sample 9134231 | NCBI WGS metagenome assembly JAEEGL01 (sample SAMN16246548, study PRJNA631951) | gut metagenome | biome: gut microbiome; feature: rumen; material: fiber-attached | host: Bos | place: Iran: Karaj | collected 2018-10
TATGTGGGAGATGTGATGGCGCTCTCTGATGAAAAGGGCGTGTATCTCAACTACCTCTATGAAACAGATAATAACGGCATTGGATATCATCCAATCCACAGATTTTATACCGGCGACTTTACAAGGTTCAGGGATGATGGTGAAATTCTAAGGTTTTCCGAGGATTCTCAGAAGCAGGACCTGGCCATTGGAACCGGCTCTTTTATAAAGGATAAGAGTGGGAAATATCACTGTTTCTACACCGGACACAATGACTACCACGACACGTACGGTCTTGATAAAGAATGCGTAATGCATGCTACATGTAAAGATAATAAGAACTATAAAAAGGATTTTGAAAATATAATTCATGCACCTCAGGGTTACAGTACATATGATTTCCGTGATCCACAGGTGTACAGCACCGAAGATGGCTACATAATGCTGGTCGGCGCAAGGAAAGAAGATAGTGACGTTAGCGCGATCGTTTACTACGAATCACAGGATCTGGAAGACTGGACATTCAAAGGTGATTTTTATACAAACAGCGACCTGTATTTCATGGAATGTCCCGATGTATTTAAGCTGGAAGACAAATATTACCTCGTCTTTAGCTGGAACAATGTGGTCTATTACAGAATAAGCGACAGCTTTTTCGGTCCCTGGGAGAAGCCGGAAATTGATACTTTTGACGGCAACGGCTTCTATGCAGCCAAGACCTGTGAATTTCAGGAAAAGAGATATCTCATAGGATTTCTTGACCGGAAAAAGAGAGAGAACGACGCTCTTATGTATACCTGGGCGGGAAGCGTTCTCGTATATGAACTGAAAAAACTTGATGACGGCACGCTCGGAGTGTGCATGCCTGAAAAATATAATGAGTATTTTGAAAAAGAAATACTGTCTTTGGGGGAAGGTAATACTTCAGATTTGGGAAAAGTTCCAGATACCTGTCACCTTAGCTATGAGCTGACGATGCAGGATGAGGGACGGAGTGATCTTGTTTTCTCAAATCCTGAGAGTGGGGAAGAATACAAGATTTCTATCGATAATAGCAAGGATAATATATCCTTTAACGCTTTTCCGAATTTCTCGCAGATGGAACTTGAGACGGGAAAGAAGTATCAGATAGATGTTGTTATAGAAAAAGACATAGTTGTTGTATATGTCGGCGGCGAAAAGGCACTGTCAAACAGGGTTTATGCGGCAGTCGGCGGAGACTGGAAGCTTGAGAGTACGTCGGCGATGATAGAAAACGCCGTGGTTTATGGTAAGTGAGGAGTATATTATGAGTGACAAGCTTAACAAGGCAAGAGAGTATGAAGTTAAGAAAGAGGCTGAGATATTGGAGGAGCAGAGACCTCTTTTCCATCTTACACCAAGATGTGGCTGGATGAATGATCCTAACGGATTTAGCCTTTACAAAGGAGAGTATCATCTCTTTTATCAGTACTATCCCTATGAAACTGTCTGGGGACCGATGCACTGGGGACATGCTAAGAGTAAAGATCTCATAACATGGGAATATCTTCCATGTGCAATGGCACCTGATGAGTGGTATGATAGCTTTGGATGCTTTTCCGGCAGTGCTATTGAGACTGAAGATGGCAGGCAGCTTCTTGTCTATACCGGAGTAAGGAAGGAAGAGGACGGGAATGGTAATGTCTTAGAGCTCCAGACGCAGTGCGTGGCTATAGGCGATGGCACAAACTACGAGAAATATGGCAGCAATCCTGTTATAGTGGGAGATGACCTTCCGGAGGGCGCAGGTAAGCTTGACTTCAGGGATCCCAAGGTCTTTAAGAAAGACGGAAAATACTACATGGTTGTAGGAAATAAAACCGTCGACAGGGATGGCCAGATACTTCAGTTTACAAGTGATGACGGAATAAGCTGGAAATATGATAAAATAGTAATCAAGAACAATCACAGATTCGGTGTTATGTGGGAGTGCCCGGACTATTTCAGTCTCGACGGCAAGCAGCTCCTTCTTACAAGCCCGCAGGACATGCTTCCTGAGGAGCTTGAGTTCCATAACGGAAACGGAACACTGTGCGTGATTGGCAGCCTTGATGATGATGGCAATTTCTGTGAAGAGAACTGTCAGGCCGTCGATTACGGTATAGACTATTATGCTCCGCAGACTGTCCTTACAGAGGATGGCAGGAGGATAATGATCGGATGGATGCAGAACTGGGATACCTGCGGCATAAGACGCGATGATTTCCCCTGGTTTGGCCAGATGAGTTTCCCGAGAGAGATAAGCCTTAGCAATAACAGACTTATTCAGAAACCCGCAAGAGAGATCTCTGATTATTATGGAAAGAGGATAAGCAGACAGAATGTCCTCATATCAGACAGCGCATCGCTTTCGAGCATTGAGGGAAGATGCATAGATATGACTGTAAAGGCCAGATCACTTGGCAGCGATCTCTCATACAAAAAGTTTGAAATACGTTTTGCCGACAACGGCAAGGCATATTCTACAATTGAGTATGACCCTGAGGCGAACATCGTGAAGATCGACAGAAAGCACTCAGGAAGCAGAAGAGCTATCGTGCACCAGAGAAGGTGCAGAGTAGCCAACAACAAGGGCGAAATTACTCTCAGGATGATCCTCGACAGATACAGTATGGAGCTTTTCATTAATGACGGCGAACAGGTCATGTCCATGGGTATCTTTACAGACATTAAGGCAGAAGGAATCAGCTTCAAGGCAGCCGGAGAACTGGAAATGGATGTCATAATGTATGAATTGGAGAAAAAATAATGAGCAGATTTGATGTTGTCGCAATAGGTGAGCTGTTGATCGATTTTACAGGGAATGGTACCAGCACCCAGGGGAATCCCATTTTTGAAGCAAATCCCGGAGGGGCACCCTGCAACGTACTCTCGATGCTTCAGAATCTTGGAAACAGGACTGCGTTCATAGGCAAAGTCGGAGACGACTTCTTTGGACGTATGATGAAAGAAAGAGTAGAGAAACAGGGAATCGATACTACAGCTCTTTTCCTGGACAAGGAGGTTCCGACAACACTCGCGTTTGTGAATAAGCTCCCAAACGGAGACCGTGACTTTTCTTTCTACAGAAAGCCCGGTGCCGATATGATGCTCACTAAAGAGGATGTGCTTGGCAATAAAGAGATGCTTGCCAATACTGACATCTTTCATTTTGGGACGCTGTCAATGACGGATGAGCCTGCGAAGGAGGCAACTAAGATCGCGATTGAAACCGCAAAAGAAAACGGCGCGATCATATCATTCGACCCAAATTACAGAGAACCTCTGTGGGACAGCGTTGATGACGCCCTGAAAGCAATGAGGTACGGATTTGAAAAATGCGATGTCCTCAAGATCTCTGACAATGAAGTCGAACTCTTTACAGGAATGACAGATATCTGCGAGGGAGCCAGAAAAATTCAGAAGGAATACAATATTCCTGTTGTATTTGCGACCCTTGGACCAGACGGCAGCATGGCTCTTTACAAGGACATGGTTGTTAAAAAGGATGGATATAAGAATCCCGATACAATTGAGACCACGGGTGCAGGAGACACCTTTGGTGCCTGCGCTATCGATTACATCCACAGAAACGGCCTTGAAGATCTGACAGAGCAGGGGCTTATGGAGTGCCTTACTTTTGCCAATGCGGCAGCATCTATCATCACCACCAGAAGAGGTGCGCTGGCAGTTATGCCGACCAAAGAAGAGGTTACGGCTTTCCTTGACAGCAGAAAATAATTAAAAAGGCACTTACCTTAGTAGAAACAAGGTAGGTGCCCTTTTTTTGAAGATTTGTTTGGATGCTGAAACTTACTTGACGGCCAAGGTCCCGTGCTTTAGCATATGTGCCTTGATTGCATCAAAAGTCTCATCGCTGATGTAGTGCTCAATGCGGCAGGCATCTTCAGCAGCGATTTTGTCGTCTACGCCAATATTTTTAAGAAGCTGGGTCAGAACGGTGTGGCGCTCATATATTCTCTTGGCGAGCACCTTACCGGCTTCAGTCAGCTTGACGAAACCATATTCATCATTTTTCACAAGGCCTTCATCCTTCAGAACATGAAGAGCACGGCTGACAGAAGGCCTTGAATAGCCCATTTCCTCGCCTATGTCTATAGCCCTTACATTGGTGCGGCTCTGTGAAAGTACATAGATTGTCTCAAGATACATTTCTCCGGATTCCTGTAACGCCATGTTTTTTTCCACCTTTCTAATTCTAGGATACTACAAGAAAAAAATAAAAACAACAAAATAATAGCACAAAATTAAATTTGCACAAATATAAAAATAATATAAAATATGTGTTGACAGAAAAGTTAGTTGGTGCTAACATATGTTTTGTTAGCGAAAGCTAATCAAATGACATACATAGTCATAATAAATCTCCTACCTAAAATGCCGCATCTTGCCAATGCGGCATTTTTATTCGAGAATACGTGATTTTGAGAAAAATTTAAATTTTGCAAAATATATTATTGACAATAATTCTTAATAAGAGTATCTTATGTTTGAAGTTAGCAAAGACTAATATTAATTAACGAGGGCTAACTACATTCTTAGGAGGATTTATATGACATTAAACGAAGCGGAGATTTGTAAAGAATATACGATCACGGATGTTGATACGGGTGGAGATGATGAGATGGAGAGCTTCCTGTTTTCACTGGGCTGCTATAGCGGAGAGAGGATCACTGTAGTGGATAAAAAAAAGAACCTTGTGGTCGCTATAAAGGATGCGAGATATAATATTGACCCTGAGTTAGCAGGGGCTATCAAGATCTAATGAACTGTTTCAATGTATAAAAAAAGAAGTTCAGATGCATATTTTGCATATTGAATGATAAATCAAGGATTGTAGGAGGAAGAAATTATGAGAATCGCAATGGCAGGTAATCCCAACAGCGGAAAGACTACCATGTACAATGCCCTGACCGGAAGAAGTGAGAAGATCGGAAACTGGGCAGGCGTTACGGTTGACAAGAAGGAGAGTGTTATCAAAAAGAGCTACTATGATGGGGACAAGGAGCTGATAGCAGTCGATCTTCCCGGAGCATATTCAATGTCTCCGTTTACATCAGAGGAGAGCATCACAAGCGGATACGTAAGGAACGAGCATCCTGATGCGATCATCAACATCGTTGATGCTACAAACTTAAGCAGAAGCCTTTTCTTTACAACTCAGCTCCTTGAGCTTGGCGTTCCTGTAGTTGTAGCTCTTAATAAAACTGATGCCAACGACAAAAAGGGAAACACCATAGATGAAAAGCTTCTTTCAGAACAGCTTGGATGCCCTGTCATTAAGACTGTGGCAACATCGGAAAAAGGTCTTAAGGAGGTAGTTCAGACTGCAGCCGACCTTGAGGGAAAGGGACAGAGTGAGCCCTACGTTCAGGGAAATGTCGATCTTACAGATAAGGCTGCTGTTGAAGCTGCAGACAGAAAACGTTTTGAATTCGTCAATAAGATTGTAAGTGAAGTTGAAAACCGCAAGGTGCTCACAAAGGAGAGGAACTTCGGAGATACAATTGATAATATCGTGACACATCCGGTTCTCGGAATAGTTATCTTTGCAGCCATCATGTGGCTTGTATTCTATATTTCACAGACAACAGTAGGAACATGGCTTGCAGATCTGCTTGCCGGACTTATCGAATCCTTCCAGGGCGCCGTTGGAGAAGCAATGGCAGATGCCAATCCGCTTCTTTATGCTCTTCTTGTTGACGGTATCATCGGCGGTGTAGGTGCCGTTGTGGGATTCCTTCCTCTTGTAATGGTCATGTATTTCCTCATCGCTCTTCTTGAAGATTGCGGTTACATGGCAAGAGCAACTGTAGTTCTTGATCCCATATTTAAGAGAGTAGGTCTTTCAGGTAAGTCCGTAATACCTATGATCATAGGAACAGGATGCGGAATCCCGGCGATCATGGCCTGTAGGACCATCAGGAATGAGCGAGAAAGACGTGCAACCGCCATGCTTGCAACTTTTATGCCATGCGGCGCCAAGCTTCCTGTTATAGCTCTTTTTGCAGGCGCATTCTTCCCTGAGTCAAGATGGGTGAGCTTCATCTGCTATATGGGCGGAATCGTTCTTATCCTTCTCGGAGCACTTCTTATAAAAGCCATCACAGGCATGAAATACAGAAAGAGCTTCTTTATCATTGAGCTTCCTGAGTACAAGGTGCCAAGCCTTATGTTCGCGGTTAAGTCAATGCTTGAAAGAGGAAAGGCATACATCATCAAGGCAGGAACAATCATCCTTGTATGTAACACGGTAGTACAGATCATGCAGAGCTTCACCTTGGGATTCCAGCCTGTTGAAGAGGGTATGGAGAGCACATCAATCCTTGCCGCAGTTGCAGGACCTTTTGCTTATCTGCTCGTTCCTGTAGTAGGCATTGCAAGCTGGCAGCTTGCAGCCGCAGCTATCACAGGCTTTATCGCCAAGGAGAATGTTGTCGGCACCATCGCTACTGTATTTGCTATCTCTAACCTCATCGACACAGAAGAGCTTGAGCTTATAGGCGAGGGAAATGCCGTTGCAGCAGTTATGGGAATCACAAAGGTCGCTGCACTTGCATACCTTATGTTCAACCTCTACACACCGCCTTGCTTCGCTGCACTCGGTGCCATGAATTCCGAGATGAAGTCAGCCAAGTGGCTCTGGGGTGCGATCGGACTTCAGCTTGCAACAGGATTTACGGTTGGATTCCTTGTATACCAGATCGGAACACTTATAACAACAGGTTCTCTCGGCGCAGGATTTGCCTTCGGAGTTATAGCAATAGCAGTATTTGCAGCTGTTATAGTATACCTGATCAGAAGAAATCAGAGAGAAATGGTACTTGAGTACAAACTCGATTAAGAAACTGGAGTTTTTATGGTAAATATAATTGCTACGGCAGTGATCATACTGCTTGTCGGATTATCAACAGGATATATCTATAAAGAAAAGAAGAAGGGCACCCATTGTATTGGGTGCCCTATGGCAGGGAAATGCCAGAAGGCGAAAGCATGTAAGAACTTATTTTGAATTATTGGGGACAGTATGATGAGCAATGAACAGATTATCATGGCTTTAAAAGAAAAGGGCATGCGAATAACTAAACAGAGAGAAATCGTGGCGAATGTAATCGCCGAAAATGATGGGGCTTCATGTAAGGATATCTGCTGCATTGTCAAGAACAGGGACAGATCAATAGGTACCGCTACGGTTTACCGCATGATCAAGGCTCTGGAGGATATCGGAGTCGTAGAAAGAATTGACATGATCAAACTTAACTGATTTTTATTTATGTAGTAGTTAGCATAAACTAACAAACTAAGGAGGTTAAAACTTTGGGGGATCAATTACTGATAAGGTTATGTTCACCGACCCTGGCAGGCTTAAAGACAGGCAATCTTTTTACGGTGGATTGTGATGACAGAAATAATTTTAACAGAGAAGTCAGCGAGTTCAACAGCAGACTATCATCAAAAGGTATCCGCATGATACCGGTCAGATTCTTCAGGGGACATGTTCTTATTTATCTCTATCGCCCTGCATATTTAAAAAGAGATTTCGCCAATGAAGAGGTTTGCAGGATCCTGAAAGAAAAAGGATATTCCTACAACAACTCTGAACTGTGCGTGGCGCAGCTTGCAAAGCACCTGGAACAGGACCCGGTTTTTCCACATGAGATAGGTCTTTTTCTGGGATATCCGGTAGAAGATGTACTTGGATTTATGAAAAGCCCGGAGGAGGGGGTTAAATACACCGGATTCTGGAAGGTGTATGGGGACGAGGACGCTGCTCTAAAGACCTTTGACAAGTATAAGAAATGCACTGAAGTTTATAAGAAAGCCCACAGCAAAGGCAGAACTCTGGAGCAGCTCACTGTTGCCAGTTAAATGATCTCAAAAAAGATGCAGCAGGTCGTTTATCTGATATGAGCACAATAGTCTAAAGATAGTTGAAGCACTGGACAGATCAAGTCCGGTGACTTCAACTATTTTTTCTATACGGTATTTCAGTGTGTTACGGTGAAGAAACAGCACTCCGGATGAGTCTTTTACTGAGCAGGAGTTTTCGAGGTACACCCGAAGAGTTCTGACCATCTCGCTGTCGTGCTCGAGGTCATAGTCATGCAGGGACAAAAGAGAAGGATGTATGTATGAACGCATCAGATGCACGTCGGATACATGATTTAAAAGATGAAGAAAACGATAATCTTCATATTTGTGAATCTTGCAATCGCGCCCTGTCTGCCTGCCTATCCTGCAGGCTTCCTGCGCATACTGGAAATTTTCGGGGAAAAGAGATGCGTCATCAAATTCGCTGCTTACCCCTACTTCTGAAACGTTTCTTAGAAGCTCCTCGTTCTTTTCTATTGCGTAGATACTTTCTTTGTCCGAAGAGATCACAACTACCAGCTCTTTGTATATGAATATGACATTTCCACTAATAAGACTGTCAAGAGTTCTTTTTATGAAAAAGAGCTCGTGCCTGGAGTGATGAATTGCCTTAAAGACCATGCAGAAGAGTCCCCTGTTATGTGCAGGGGATTTTTTTGCAATTTCTTTTATATCTTCATCAGATGCTTCTAGAAGTCTGACATAAAAATCCGCATCATTCATGAGCAGATCCGGATAGGTATTGTTTCTGCTGATATATGCTGATAAAAACTCACTGATACCGGGGAGGTACTTGCTATGAAAACCTGAAAGCCCCCTGTTGTTGTCAAGGATTACGAGATAGGCAACAGGCCTTCCGCTTATAAAGAGCTGGGAACAGAGTTTTTCTTCGGTGGATCTTGAGCAGGTAACCCTGAAGCACTCACTGGTCTTTGGAAGGCTCTGGGCCGGCATGAGTTCGTTCATGGCATTTATGAATTCGAATGAACAGGAGCCATCCCTGACATATCTGACCCAGAGGGGATCTGTAATTGTTACAGAGGTTGAGTGGGCGAGGACCTTGAACCCCAGATCTGTGAGTATGAGCGAGCGGTTCAGAAAAAGAGCGGCTTTGTTGATAAGTTCATCGATGGATACATTTTCCTGTGAAAGAGAAACAAGGTGCATGAATCTGCTCTCGCTGTCAATCGACCTGAAAAAGGCGCTGGTAAGAGCATTCATGCAGTTCATCAATTCATCATCATCAGTGAGAATATAGGAGACATCTGAGGGAAGTCCTCTGTTTGTTGTGAGAAGGCAGACCAAAGAGGATTCGGCCTTTACTGCCAAAGTGCTGATATTACCTATATAAAGACATGAAGGATCGTCCAATGCCATGCCGTCGGAAAGAAAGGCAAAGTGGGTCAGCTCCGGGTCTGCCTTTCCGATATTTACGCTGCACTTACAGCGGTTTTTAAGTATTTCTGCAATTTCTGAAAAAATCATTTCCTGTATCTCCTATATGTTGTGCACGATGCACAATGACTTGCCGGATTTTCATGCATGTAAAATGTGGACTGTTTTCTGCAATGACAATAGAATAATTATATTCTCTGAAATGCGCTGAGGCAATGAATGATTTTGCGTTTATTGTTTTCTGTGCACAAAAGAAACGATAGAGATTATCAAAAAGGAGGTAATTATGGCGTACGAAAAACTATTTAAGAGCGGGCGTATTGGGGGTGTGCGTATCAAGAACCGCACAGTTATGCCTGCAATGGGTGTATCTATGGCAGACCCTACAGGCGAGGCCAATGAGCACATCATAAGGTACTATGAGGAGCGCGCAAAAGGCGGCGTCGGACTTATCATCACTGAGATTACGAGAGTAGATGAGGTTGAAGGTATTGGAACACCAAATCAGCTTGGAGCAACGGATTCCCGTCACGTTCCACATCTCGAGAGACTTGCAGAGCGTGTTCACAAGTATGGGACCAAGATCCTTGTTCAGCTTCAGCACCCTGGAAGAGAGAATAAGTCATCCATGATCGGTGGAAGACAGATTGTTGCTCCTTCGCCAGTTATGTGCAAGGTTACACAGGAAATGCCAAGAGAGATGACGACTGAAGAGTGCCAGGCTCTTGTTAAGAACTTTATCAAAGGCGCAGTTATCTGCCAGAAAGCGGGTATGGACGGAGTCGAGCTCCACGCTGCTCACGGCTATCTTTTGAATGAATTTCTTTCTCCTTATACCAATAAGAGAACAGACAGATACGGCGGGTCTTTTGACAATCGCATAAGGATACTTGAGGAGATCATCACAGGAATCAGATTTATGTGCGGACCAAGGTTCCTTATATCAGTGCGCATATCTGCAGATGAGTTTGTAGAGGGTGGCCTTAAGCTTGAAGATACCATCAAGATCGCAAGGACCTTAGAGAGCTTCGGAATTGACTGTATCAATGTTTCCAGCGGAATTTATGAGAGTGCAACAACCATCATAGAGCCGTCATCATTCCCGCAGGGATGGAAAAAACACCTCGGACTTGCCATCAAAAAGAATGTCAAGATCCCTGTTATTGCTACCAATAATATCAAGGACCCTGAAGTTGCTGAGGCTCTTCTTGAAGAGGGTGTATGCGACTATGTTGCCCTTGGAAGAGCGCACCTTGCAGATCCTGAGTGGGCCAATAAGGCAAAGGAAGGCAGAGGAGCTGAGATCAATAAGTGCATAGGCTGCCTCTACTGCTTTACTTCTCTTGCAGAGGGCGGACACATCAAGTGTGCAGTTAACCCCAGATGCGGAAGGGAAGTTGATTACAGCTGTCTTGAGAAGACGGGCGATGGAAGAAAGGTTGCTGTCATCGGCGGAGGTCCTGCAGGTATGGTTGCAGCACTCACTCTTAAAGAGAGAAACTTTGAGCCTGTGATCTTTGAAAAGGCTGATGCCCTTGGAGGACAGCTCAATATAGCAACTAAACCGATCATGAAGGAGAAGCTCCAGGCTTATCTTGACTCACTTATCTGCAGAATTGAGAAGAACGGTATCGAGGTAAGGCTTAATACGGAAGGAACTGTTGATGCGGTAAAAGAGCTTGATCCGGCGGCTGTATTTGTTGCAACAGGCGGAACTCCAATTGTTCCTAAGCTTCCCGGTGTAGACGGAGCAAATGTTATAACAGCAGAGGAGTATCTTACCGGCAAGAAGACTGCAAATGGCGACGTTGTGGTTATTGGCGGCGGTGTCACAGGTATGGAGACAGCTGAAACAATCGCAACGAAGGGGGGCAACAAAGTTACACTTGTCGAGATGACGAAGGATATCGGAAGAGGCCTTTACCGCTCGGTTATTGCTGACTTTACGATCAGATTCAGCAAGCTTGGTATCGACGTGCTTACAAGGTCACAGTTTATGTCTGCTGACAGTGACGGCGTGGTTGTTATGAACACGGTTAACAGACAGATGAAGAAGATCCCTGCGCAGACAGTTGTTCTTGCTCTCGGCGTTCGCTCCAATGATGTATCAGCTCAGTTTGAAGAGGCCTTTGACAATGTGATAGTTCTGGGAGATGCCAACTTCCCCGGAAGGATCGCAGAGGCAACAACGGACGCACTGGGCAGAGCATCAACACTATAAGGAGGATTGGATAAATGAA
>JAEEGL015170268.1_pt1 | contig 11507 bp, 6 predicted proteins | sample 9134231 | NCBI WGS metagenome assembly JAEEGL01 (sample SAMN16246548, study PRJNA631951) | gut metagenome | biome: gut microbiome; feature: rumen; material: fiber-attached | host: Bos | place: Iran: Karaj | collected 2018-10
CGCCCGGCAGCACCTTTATCGTATCGCCGGACGAGGCAGTGTCGCACGCATATTGCAGCGTCTTGAACGCCTGGTTGGAGGACACTCCGTAACCCGCGGCATCAACGCCGTTTGTCGCATCAACCCACCATGTGTCGGCGGCTTGGGCAGACCAGGCAAAAAGACAGACAACCATCAACTTTCGCATACGTGACTCCTCTAATTCATTTCGTTTTAATTTCTTGGGCAACCTTGTCAATTGGAATCCTTCATCGTTCGATGTCTATGTGAAGGTCGAAAAACGTCATTTCGTCTTCACCATGGGTCTCCAGCACAGGGCGGACAAGCCTTGCGTCTTTGCCGACCTTTACCGTGAATGAAACCGGCTTTGCGCGATCAGCGGAAGACGCGGTGAACTTCGACATGCTGACGCCGCGCCAGGCGCCATCCTTGCGCGATCTGTACTGGTACACGCCGGCGGCCCATTCGCCCAAGCCCTTGACCCGCATGGAGAAGCGCAGCCTGTCGCCCGGCTGGACGTCCAGTCCATCACTGGCGAAGAACGGCGAATTTCTTGCGCCTTGTGGCTTTATGCGCATTCCGTTGAAACCTCTCCAGCAAACGACTTCCGCCTGCCCAAGCGGCTTGTAGGCCGGATTGGCCGTCCATCCCGCCACGCCACCCTTGTCGCCGGCGCGGAACGTTACCTGTTTCCCCGGAGGCGTCGGCGGCGTTTCCGTCGTGTACAAGAGCATGGACAGGTCCCAGCCCTTCAGCGACACGACGCCATCCTCGAGCGGTTCGCCCGTCTCGGCGTCGTAGACCTTCGCTTCCGGCGGAAGCCCGAGCCGTGTGCGGTCGACGCACGGCTTGAACGAGACGTCCTTCTCGGTCGAATTGCCGAATATGGCCAGCAGTTTTCCCGGGCGGCGATACGATGCCGTCAATACGCCATCTGGCGCGCCCGACACAAGCCCGTCGTCGTCGTAGAATGCCTTGAAGATGCAATCGTCCCGCCAGATTTCAAACTTGGACAAAGGCGCAAGAGTCGAAAACAGCTCTTCGCGGTCCACGCCGGCGTATGGCACCGCCGGACGCATCCAAGTCTTTACGCCCGCCGGCAGAAGGAGCGCCTGCTGCGTGCGGGTGAGGAAGCGGAATCGGCCGCGACGCCAGTCTTTCTCGTCCCACTTGACGCGCCGTATGCCATCGAGCGCGACGGCCTCGGCACCGACCTGCGTGCCGAGCGACTCCGTCCGCATGTAGTCCACAGCGAAACGCTTCTGGAAGATCTCTTCGCCGAAGTGGTCCTCCCACGAAAGCATGCTCGTACCGAAGGCGAATGACGGCACCAAGAGGCAGTTCGTCATGTGAATCTGTATGAAGCGCGGATTGACGCCCGCGAGATGCTGCATCACCGCCGCACGCTTCACCAGCTCGCGCATCTCGAGGAGGCCGAAGTTGCCGTGCCAGTTCCCGGCCTCGTCCTGGACCATGCTCGTATCGGGGTTGCGACAGGTCATAGGGAACATGTCGTCAAAGTACAGCCCCTTCAAACCGAGGGAAATCTCCTTGTGGTAGTAGTAGACGATGTAGTCGAGGTATGAAGGCACCAGGAAGTTGCGCGTAGCCCCCATGTAGCCCGTGCTGCGGGATATCCACTCGGACTTGAAGTATTCCTCCGCCTCCTCGTTCATCCAGTTGAGCGTCGGGTCTGAATACTTGAACGGATAGCCGGGCGTGTCGATCGCGAGGGTCTTCCTGTGCGAATAGTCGCGGCAACTCTTGATCCAATCGAAGTGCGTCTGCTTTCCGACCATCGGCAGTTTGGCGGCGTAGTCCTCCAATGCGGCGTCGTAGCGGTTCGTCGATGCCGTGAACGCCGCGTTGTACTCGTTCCTGCACTTGCCCGTGTTGACTTGCTGCAAGGCCAGCTTGAAGAGGTCCCAGTCGTTGTTGTATGGGCGCCTCGCCCAGCTGTTCCAGAACCCGCAGGACAAGTAGCTTACGGCATGTCGCGGAACCATTCCCTCCGGCCACTGCACCGTGCCGGTCTGGAAGTGGCGCCACATCGACTTGTCAGGCGCCTTCACGGGCGTGGCCTCGAATCCAAACGCGAACGCATGGCCGTCCTTGAGGCGGGACGGCACGTTCACAAGGTCGATCTCAAGCCTGAGCACGTCCTTCCGGCGCACGATCCGAACCGACGGACGATCAGGGGCCAGGCACAGTCCCGACGTGTTGTTGATGAACCAGCTCAATCCCCTTCGCTCCGCACCGAGCCACACGTACGGCACGCATTGCGGCGCGAACATGTCGTCGGCAAAACCCGATTTTCTATAGAGCTTCGTGCCGTCCCACACCACGCCATCTCCCGGCGGCACCGCGCCGGTCGGGTTGTAGCGAATGGAGTCGGTCGTGCATATATGCATGAGCGGTACTTCGGCGTTCTTGAGCGGAACGACGAGCGTAAGCCTGTCGAGGCTGCGACCGGCCAACCCGTTGAGCCGCATTTCGTTCCAGAGAAAGCCGTCGTACTCGAAATTGGCGCGGTTCTCGATCGTAAGCCCGTTGGCCCCGGCACTCGCCGTAACCTGGGCCGAATAGCCGGAGTCCTTCACTTCTATGCGTGGAGAGGCCCCTGCAAAGGCCGCAGTCTTCTCCGACACGACGGCCTCCAAATGCACCGGCGCCGCAAGCAGCTCGCGCCCTAGGGCCGAGATCGACCGCGGCAGACCGGCCGCGCCGAGCGCATATTTGCGCAGGATGACCTCAAGCGTGTCGCCGTCCGTCGCGATGGGCTTGAACGGCGGCAATATGATCTTATCGCAGCCAAGCCTGTTGCCCTCCCATTCAAAATGGCGCTTCTCGAGTGTCCACACGTCGCGGAACGAGGTTTCCTTTCCGTCCGCGCCGCAGACGGTAAACGTAACAGGATACTTGCCGGTCTCGCCAGGCGTTTCCATGAGTACGGTAAACGCGCCACCTTCTTTCGCCAATCTGGCGGTCCGCCCGGCAAGAACGCACCTTACGGACGCGATGGTGGCATTCGGCGCAGGATGGCAGGTGAAGCGGATGCGGTTCTTTCCCGGATAATGGTAGACGGCGACTTCACCGGCATCCCCAAGGTCGAACTCCGCCGAAGACGGCACGCCGGCCGACCGGGCGCTGCGCCTCGCGTCAAAGGATCGTTCAAGCAGGATCGCGCCCGTCTGCGCATCGCGCATCGTGAGTTCGGCATGCAGAAGCGCACGGGAACGGGTGTTGAACGTCGGCATGAACCTCTCGCCGGGCCTGAGAACCTTACCGTCGGCAAAAAGCGTCTTGCGGACGCCACCGTCGTCACGCGCTTCGCTCAGCAGCACATCCGCGCGCACGGGGGAATCGCCTGCGGACAGGACGAACTCCGGCCGCCATTCGCCCTGCGCGGGATTGCCGATAGAAAGCAAGCCGACCGCCTGCGCACCCTTGCGCCACTCCAGCCGCAACTTGGGGCCGCCGATGTATGCCGTGGACGCCGTGAGCGAAGCCGCGCCGTCGCCCGGCACGCTGCGCGCCGCGTTGACCTCAACGGCGCGTTCGAACCTTCCTATGGACGCCAGCGGTATCGCGGCCTCAAGCTCCCACCATCCCTGGAGGACGCGGCTGGCCACCTTGAGCCCCTTGCAGTTCCATGCCGTGTCGGCCTTGCCGGAACCCGGGAAAAGCGCGTCGTATGCCGTGCCGATGGGGTTGAAGATGAAATGCCCGACATGCGCGGGGGTGTCTTCGCTCGCGACGACAAGTTCTACGCCGTCATCGTCCCAGACGGCGCCGTCACGTTCCGTCTCCTTTGCCTTCAGTCCGCCGCCGATGTCGATGTTGTTCGCCTTCACGCGCCATGCCACGTAAAGCGTACGTCCGTCGGAGAGAAAGGTGGCCGTGCCCTCGTTTCCCGCCTTGAGGAACATTGGCGGCTGCGGCTTGAGAAAGCCCAGAAATACGGTGCCCTCATCGTATTCATGCGGCGAGATTACGCCATCCACTTTCGGGAGCGGTCCCTCGGCAAGGCGCATGGGGAAAGAGGCGCCACCCGGCGCAAACGACGACAAAAGGGCAAAAACGCACGCAATCCGCAAGCGTCGCCCCGTGCCCGTGCAGTACGTTGCCCTATTTTGAACGGTGCTTTTCATTTTACTCCTCCAACGGCTGGCATTTCCAAAGAAACTTCGGGTGCTTTCCGAAAGAATTATCCCATATTGCAGACGCGAAAGCAACGCCAAAGGCGGACTTCTTTTATACGGAATATACGGAATATCTCATGCGTCCACGTCAGGGAACGTCTCGCCCACGATATACTCGCACTTGACATACGTGTTCGGGAACGGCTTATGAAGGACAAGGTAGTCGTATATGCGCCTGGCGAATTCATCGCCCATCTTGAATGGATCACATGAGAAGAATGTGATCGGCTTTGGATAAATCGGCCCGAATCCACGATTGGTGTAGCAGACAAACTTGACATCCTCAGGTATGCGGACACGGTGCGCCTGGAACGCGCACAGCATGCCGGATGCAAGCCAGTCGTCCATGACGAAGTACAGCGACGGGAATTTGAAGTTCTTCTCCGAAAGCTTGCGTTCCACAAAGTCGTAGCCGTCATGCATGACGTTCTCGCACCTGTACGATACATGGTCATGCACGGACACGACCGTGCGCCTTACAGAGACACCCGCCTTCTTCAGCGCCTTCGCCACCATCATCTCATAGATGTCGTACCGGCTGCATGACACGACTTCCACATACGAGATCCGGGCGCGGCGGCAATGTTGGACAAATTCGTCGATGGCTTGTTTTGGCGAAACGGCAATTCGTCCGACACAACCTGGAGGCTCGTCGCCCTTGTTGCCGATGACAACAAATGGCACGCCTGACTCGGACAGCCTTTTCATTACCTGTGGACGGTCGTAGAACAAGATGACGAAATCTGTCGGTCGTGACAACGCAATGTCCAATCCTGAAAAGTCGATATCCGCGTTGACATCCTCAAGCACGGCAACCTGCGAGAAGAGAAAGCCGTTATGCGTCAGCCCTTCGCGTATCTTCTCGACGCCAACAGCAATCCGAAAGTTGAAGTCGTGGTCGCACATCACGCACAATACGTGTCCCCGCCACACAGGGCTTCTGGACGGCAGAACAACCGTGCCGCGCCTTGGACGCGCCAGCACAAGTCCCTCGCCCGCAAGCCTACGGTAGGCCGTTCGCACAATAATCTCGCTTACGCCCAAATGCTTCGCCAACTCCGGCATTGGAGGCAGAACAGCATCAGCCTTGTAGAACCGGGAATGTATTGCATCGCGCAAGGCATTTGTCAACTGATCCGTAAGGCTGTCACGACTTGCCCTGTCCAGCTTGAACGGACATATTTCAACTGATGTCAAAGACGATTCGCGCATGGGGCATGTATCAGACTGTTTTATCGAAGTGCCGAGAGCGTCGCCGATGCGACTGTGGCAAGAAATGTCACCAATACGAGGAGTAAGTGGCGCATGGATTTGGCATTGAACTTCGTCATTGTTGTTCCTTTTCCTAAAAAGCCTTTGCTGATCGCACGTGATATACTAAATTTCCGCATTCATGGCAAGTGTCACGCGTGCGGAAATGCAACTGCGGCTGTATCAAAAGTTGCTGGTTCCAACGCCCCCTTCGGTCACGGAGATTCCAAAACGTCAATGCCGGAGATCGAACCAAAGCGAATTGGATCATGCAGTCGCCATATCACACGACCTTCGCAGTTGAACTCGACAACTTGCCAGCCTTTCATCGAATCGTTTGCACCATGTCCGGTCCAGTGCGCCATGTAAATATGGCCGTCTGGCATCTCATGCGTCTGCGCGTAGAAGAAACTGACGCAACCATCCTGTTCGGGAACGAACCATGCGGACTGCACCTTGCCATCCTTGTCGAATCGGACAAGGCCACCACGATATCCGCAACCTGCGACATAACCATCGCCAGAAATAGACGGAACGACATCAAACAAGTTCCGTCCCTTCGGCTGGCGGAAGTCGCCTATCACCTCGCATATATTCCCCTCCTTGGGAAGTCGTATGCAGGCGAACCCCTTCTCCCACGAAAGGAGCAGCGTCTTGCCATCGCGATCCCACTGGAGCGACCGTGCGTAAAAGAACCCCTCGCATCTGTATGTGGCGACAAGTTCGCGTGCAGCCGAGAAGCGCTGCAACAATACGACCTTCCCCTTGTCTGGACCGGACTGCGGATTCACTGATGCCACGAATCCTCCGTCCGGCATGTCGCACACCGCCGTAACTTCATCCAGCGACGGATGGCGGAATTCATCCACAACCTTCCGTTCGCGAAGATCGAAGACCTTGAACCCCTTCTTGCATACGGCGCGGTAGCGCATGTCGCCAACACGCTTCAAGTCCCACATCGGGCGTTCGCCTTGGATGGAGAAGCACGCATTGGAATCCGCCGAATCCCAGTAGTGAATTCGCGGACGAGACTCGTCAGCCAACACGAACCTGCGTGCCTTCTCCGCAAAAGACATCGTCGCCGCAAGCGCGACTGCCACAACCATAAGATTTCGTACGTACCGTAATCTCATTTTTTATTGTCCTTTAATTTCATAAACCTTCACGTCTCTTATGTGCTTCCCACCCTGAACCGCAACGGCCGCCGCCGCGCCGGCGGCTTCGCCAAGCTTCATCATCGTCCGGGAAAGGCGGCAGCTTGACGCAGCAATCGAATCAAAGCTTGCAATCCTTCCGGCGAGAAGAAGATTGTCCATTCCGGCTGCGATAAGGCAACGGTAGGGTATGCCGTAGGGCGCTTTCAGCTCGCCGCCAAAACCCTCGCCTCCATGTGCATCGAGCGCATGATCCGCGCTGGCAATTTCGTCGGCAGGTCGAACACCGTCACGCACATCGCTGCCTGTCAGGACATAGTCGCCGCGAACGCGGAACGTCTCGCGATGAGCGAGCCTTGATGATACACGACTTATGCCCCACCCCGAAAACCCGGTCCACTTCGTCTGCATCCACCGCCAATGCGCCTCCACGCGCCGCCGCGCCTCCTCATACGCGGCGGATTCGCCCAGTCTGCGCACTTCCTCGCCGGATATCGTCGGAAGCATGTTCACCGCAATCTCGCCATTCGGCAACACCATGCAGAAGGCTGAAGGATAGCTCTCCCTCCACCAGCAGCGTTGCAACGGTTTGGACGGTGCAGGAACGCCACCGGAACGCGCCACGCGATAGATGAGCGATGCACCGTTCGGCCTGTCCGATTTCATCAGTTCGCATCCTACGGACTTCGCGACGGCACCGCATGCATCAACGACAATCTTCGGTTCAAGGACGGTTCCGTCGGAGAGGTGCAATGTCGTGATCCTGCCGCCCTCATGCCCGGCGGAGACGAACGAAGTTCCCGTCATCACACGGCAACAGCCTGTCTCGTCCAGCATCTTCCGCATCAACCGCGACATCGCGTCCGGGTCGAAAATGACGCCACGGCAGTTCGCACGGAACCACTTCTCGTCAACCATTCCGGGGCCATGCCGTCGCAGCGTCGCGGAATACGGCGCATCGCGGTCGATTTCAAGAAGCGCTCCAGGAAATTGCGGAGTACCGTCCTTCTCCGGCCATGAACAATGGTGGGCGAAGCGGTACACGCCCGCCTGGCCTTCCTTTTTCAGACGTTCATAGACGAGTTCCGGCAGCCCTCTCGCACCGCATACCGGTTCCCAGGAACTGACGCCTCCAATGGTGGATGTGCCGCCAAGTGCGTCCTCGCGTTCCACCAACACGACATCCGCCCCGCGTTTCGCCGCCGACCACGCCGCCGCGAAGCCGGCTGAGCCACCGCCCACGACCGCGACATCGCAATTCATCCGCGCAGCAACACACGCGATAGGCATCAATGCGACAAAAACGCCAATAGTGGCGCCCAGCGTCATGCGAATCGAATGTCTACCTTGTATGACCATGGCTATTTATTATACACCAACCGCACTGCATCGCCATAACTTGGTTAACCAAGTTTTTGCCTATCTCGCGCAGTATGGCGCAACTGCGATGTTAGACGCAAACGATCCATCCGCCATAGCCGGCAAGCGTGGTATCGTGCGTGATCAACCGCCAACCCTCGATACGCGACTGGGCGACGAGCATGCGGTCAAACGGATCCTTGTGCAGTACGTTACGGCAACTTCGCGATCTTCCCGGTCTGTATCGATTCGTAGCAGCCGAGCATCGCCTGGATGGTCTCCTTGTGCCACTTGAGGTTGATCAACGGCGTCTTGTGATTGCGGATGCAATCGACGAATTCGTCGATCAACCCCACCCACTCGTCGAAGTATGTGTACTGCACCGTATAACGATCGTTCGGCGCGCCGTTGTGGTACACGTTCGGACCGAAACAGTCGCACGAGAGCATGCCCTTGTCGCCTGTTATGGTGACATTGACTTCCATGCGCTTCGGGAAACGCTCCCAGCCCGGCCCCGGGACCTTCAGCTTCTCCTCCAACCGCGACCACGAAGGATCGAAGAGGAACGCCGTGCCGTCCTTCATCTTGCCGATGGCCATGAGCATGTCCTCGACCTTCAACCCCTTGCGCAGGTTGGGCGCGACCTCGGCGTAGATGTAGTCGAAAGAGCTCCCCGTCAGATGGCGGATGAGGTCGAAGATGTGCGGGTGGTCGCAGAGCGCCCCGCCCTTGAAACGCGGATCGCCCTTCTTGAGATGTTCGACCGAACCGAAACTCGCCTTGGGATCGCCCTGCCACGGGAACGCCCAGACGGGCGAAAGCGTGATGTTCGTCATCTGCACGCACTTGATCTTGCCGATGGCGCCTTCGGCTATCAGTTTCTTGAGACGGCGCACGACCGAGTTGTAGTGCATCTCGAGCTCGACCTGGCATACGATCCCCGCCTTGTCGCACATCGCGATCATCTCGTCGTACTCCTTCATGTCGAACGACGGAATCTTCATCGACAGTATGTGTATCCCCTTCTCGGCACACCACTTCATCTGCTCGAAGTGACGGTCGTTCGCGGAGGCTATCACCACGGCCTCGATGTCGGGATGCTTCCTGTACATCTCCTCGGGATCAAGATAGCAGGGCACGCCGGTCTTGTAGAGTTCGTATACCTTCTTCGCCTCGGCATCCTGCGCGCAGCTTGCGACCCAATCGAGTTTCTTGTTCTCGATCAGCGTCTGGTAGTATTTGCGGGTATGACCGTGCGTCATGCCCATCATAGCGATCTTAACAGGTTTCATCAGCGCACCTCCGACGTTTTGATTGCCACGTTCGTGTCCAGCCCCTTCTTCACGGCGATGGTCTTCGCCGCCTTCGTCCTGTCGGCGGCGAAGGCAAGTCCAGCGGCCTTCGTGGCCTTGCTCCAGGCGGCCTTCCATATCTTGGCGGAGGCCCGCCCCTGCAGAAGCGCGAACGCCGCGCGGACGTTCCACACCTCCTCGTAGGTGAGGCCGAAGAGCTCCGTATCCACATCGGTGTACTCCGCCATGCCTTTCGCGTCCCAGCAGCGGATGGACGCGTGCGGGGTGTGCGTGTCGATCGTCTGGTCGCTGCCGACGCCCCGCGCGCAGATTATCTCGTGGCGGTCGTACGCGGCCTCGCCCCTTGGCAGGCCCGCGCCGATCTCGACGGAGACGTTGATGTCGTTCGCCAGTTTCGCCAGCACGTTGATCGCGGCGCCGCCCTGAACGGCCATGACGCGCACGACGTCAGACGCGCCGAGGTAGGCCGCAAGGTCCAGCTCCTTCGCGAGCATCGCCTCCATGTCAGCCCCCTTCGGGGCGAAGGCGGCGAAACGCAGCGTCGAGACGCCTTCGAGCGTACCGTTCTCCGTCATCTTCTTGAGTTCCACTATCTTGCGCTCCATGCGTCCCGGTATCAGCGGGGTCGAGCCCACGAAACAGTGGCCGTTCTTCAATGTGATCTCGCCCTTCCGCGCGCCATACTTGTCGCGCAGGAAGTCGAGTCCCTTGTTCATTTTTTTCAGGTTCATTGTCGATTCCTTCCGTAGATCAGTTGCTCTGCCACCATCTTGGCGAGACCTGGTTGTTGAGATGGCCAGTGTCGAGATAGTCCATCACCTTCATGTCATGCCCGACCATGCGCAGGGCCCGTGCGAAATCCGTGGCGTACATTGTCGTGGGTGGCGGGACGGACGTTCCCCATGCGGCCGCGGCGGCGGACTTGTACATCATATGCCATTCGCCGCCGCGCAACATGTGCCAAGTGGTCTCGATGAAGCCGAATCCGCCGATCTTCGCGATGTATTCGGCCATGGGCTTCATGGCATTGTAGTTCATCCACGGACATCCCGCCACCGGGAAGCCCTTCTCCTTGAAGTATGCCATGGTCGGCCAGTCCTTGCGAAACTCCTTCATGTCGCCGTACGAGTACTGCCAGTCGCAGATGATCACGTCCTTCGGCAGGGTGTCTGCGAGCGTGGCCGTGGTCTTCGTGCCGTGATGCACGTAGCCCTTCCAGCGTGGATCGCCGCGTTCGAGAAGCATGTCATGCCAGATCATCGCGCGTGCGCCGCGCGACTTGACGAAATCCGCGAGGCCCGTGATATGCCTGCACACGAGTTCCGCGTAGGGCGTCCGGCGGCATTCAGGACAGCTCGGCGGCTGCGCCTCGTCGCATCCGAGGTGAAAGTACGGCGGATTGCCGAAGTCTTCGTGTATCTCGGCGATGAGCTCGCGCAGGACTCGCTGCGTCTCGGGGTTGGAAATGCACCAGTTCCAGCCGCCCGGCTCGAAAAGCGGCTCGTATTCGGGATGCAGGTCCAGCGCGACATGCTTGATGGTGCCCGAACGCGAGGCCGTCGCATGGCCGTATGCGTTGATCTGCGGTATGAGGGTGATGCCGAGGTCGCGCCCGATGGCCGCAAGCCGGCGGACCTCCGCCTTCGTCATGGTGGCATTCGGCCAGCACCACCATGGATGCCTTTCGCTCGCGTACATGCCCCACGGCTCGATGATCGCGTAGTTGAACTTGTAGAGCGCCGCCAGGCGGATGGCGCGTTCCATCTGCTGCGGACGCATCTCCGGGAACCAGCACAGGTGCACCGCGCGGAACGAGAGGTGCGGACGGTCCGCTATCTCCATGGCGGGCAGGATGTATCCCTCCGTCTTGAACGTGCCCCGTTTCGCGATCGCAAGCTGCCTGAGCGAATATGCCGCCCACCTGACGCCCGCAAGCGAACGGGCCGCGATCTTTACGCCTGACGCGCCCGCGCTCACCGCATACGCCTCGTCGCCTTCGAGAAGCTTGAGCCCGGTCGCGCCAGCCTTCACGTCCGGCGCCGTCGCTTCGCCGAACCATTCGATGAAATGCGACCGTAACCACTGCACGGATGCGGCGTCAGCGCATTCCAAGACGACCGTGGCCGACGAATCGAACGCCACGGGATGGTCCATGTCACGGACAAACGAGACCGGCACCGGGATCGGCGACAGTTCGATCGCATCAGGGTTGGCGGCATTCCCGGCCG
>JAEEGL016227765.1_pt1 | contig 11507 bp, 8 predicted proteins | sample 9134231 | NCBI WGS metagenome assembly JAEEGL01 (sample SAMN16246548, study PRJNA631951) | gut metagenome | biome: gut microbiome; feature: rumen; material: fiber-attached | host: Bos | place: Iran: Karaj | collected 2018-10
ATCATTAAGGCCGTACGTGCACAGCAGTTCCGCAACAATCCCTGCGAGACCTTCATCAAGGCCCTGCTGTCATGGGAATCCTTTCACGAAGGAAAGCAATGACCCGACACCCCATCTTTCTGCTACTCATCTTCCCGTCCTACGGACTCGCCACGTCGGCGCAGCCCCACAACCAGCGTGTGCGCGCTGAGCTCAACTACTACCTGCAGCGCCACAACGTGCGCGACGAGGGCTTCGACATGGTGGCACGCTATGCGGAGGAGGGCGACTCCACCCTGAAGGCCTACAGCCCGAAGGGGCCCCACCTGCTTTCCAACTACATCTATCCCCGCCACGGCAAATGCCTCAGCATCGACGCACAGGGCAGGCCCATCCTGGCCACCTATCAGGCCGACACACTGGTCAGCGGACTGCGCTTCGACTCCCTCGGCGTCTATGCCAGACAATTCAACCGCTTCCAGGAAGCCTTCGGCCACGGCTCGTTCCGCTCTGTCGACGGCAGCTACTACGAGGGCGAATGGCTGCATGACCAGCGCCAGCACTTCGGCTTCGAGGTCTCGCCAAACTACCTGAAAGCCGGACAGTGGCAGCTGGACCGCTTCCTCGGCGAAAGGATGTATCACACCACGGAGCGCATCTACGGCATCGACATCTCGCGCTATCAGCATGAGAAGGGCCGCAGGAAATTCAAAATCGACTGGAGCGCCTTGCGCATCAAACGCCTGAGCCGAAGCATCGAAGACGGACAACTCATCGACGGAGCGGTGGACTACCCCGTCTCTTTCGTCTATATCAAGTCGACCGAGGGTCTTTCCATTGTCAACAAATACTTCAAGGACGACTATCAGGCTGCCCACCGACATGGCATAGCGGTCGGCGCCTACCATTTCTTCTCCACCCGACAGACTCCACGAGAACAGGCCGAGCACTTCCTGCAGAACACACTTTTCCGGCGGGGCGACCTGCCCCCGATGCTCGACATCGAGCCGTCTGACCGCCTCATCGACGAGATGGGCGGGCCGGAGGCGCTCTTCAAGGCTGTCCGTGCATGGCTCAACATCGTAGAGCGGGCTACACACGTGCGACCCATCCTCTACGTCAACCAGCGCTTTGTGAATAAGTTTCTCGACCTGGCGCCCGACCTCAGGGACGGCTATCACTTCTGGATAGCCCGATACGGAGAATATAAGCCCCACCTGCACCTGGCGCTATGGCAGCTCAGTCCGGAGGGCCGTGTGAGCGGCATCCAAGGGCCCGTTGACATCAATGTATTCAACGGCTACCAGGGCCACTGGGACGCCTTCCTACACGACGACTGCATTCCCTGACTTCAGCATTTCCTCCAGCACGGCCCGATGACGGCCCGGCACAATGATGTGATGATTGCCGATGGGGGCAGTCAGGAAGTACTGGGTCCTTCCGGCATCGTCCAGCCGGATTATCTGCTGCGTGCGGCACAGGTCTGGCTTGGCCTGGTTACGCAGCAGCCGACCTTCAGCGATGAAGCCGCGCGACAGGTTGCCGGAAACCTTAAACACCGTCACAGGACCCTCGGACATATAACCGCGAATGCCGACGCCTATGCCCGATTCAAAATGCGTGTCCAGCTCATAGCGCTCCACCATGTTGAAGGGGATTGTGCAATGGGCAAACAGCATCTCGCCCGTCAGCACGTCGATACTTGAGGGGTTAGCCTGGAATCCCGTCACGCCCGTCAGCACCTGACAAATCTTCATCGAGAGCATCGCGGGCACGTCGCCCTCGCAACCGGCCACGACGCCTTCTGCATTCAGGCGGGCCAGCGCCAGACAGCCGGTATTCTTCACGGCTGTCAACAGGTCGAAGCAGCGCAGGGTGAAGCCTTCCAGACGATAGCGTCGCACCAGTTTCTTCAGGGCCTCATAGATGCGCTCCGCCCCAGGGATAGCCTGACGGATAGCCTCCGTAGGGGCCTCGTCGGGGACAGGCTCGAGGGGCAGCGCAGCTATCTCGTCGAGCAGTTCCTGCATCGGAATGCTCACCAGTTCAATACCGAATTTTTCGTGCACGGCCACCTCGTCGGCCTGGCTTGAGATGAGCCAATCCGACGGTTCACCGATGATGCCCAGCCGACAGCCGTCAAGTTTCCGGCGGGCCTCCCCCACCCTGGCCAGCAGTTGGATGCGTGCAGTGACATAGTCTGCCTGTCCGTGGATGATTTCCCCGCGATAGCCGTTCTGCCGCAGATAGGACAGAATCTCCATCGAGGCGGCCAGCGAGTTGCTCTTGCCTGATGTGAGCAGATACACCGGGCGCTGCGCCCTGGCAAACACCTGTGGGGCCCGCTTGAGGAAGATACCTTCCGTGCCGCCTGTCCGCACATAAATCAAGTCGAGTGCATGACTGCCGTAATCGCTGAAGTCATCACCCCGCCATTCATAGTCGATGCCGAGTGAACCAAGAAATGCTTTCGTGACCGATGCCACCGCCTCCTCGTCGTGCAGTGCCGAGGTGAGCGCGTAGATTGCTATTTTCATTATCGTTGTCGTTTTAAGTTTCCGAAAATAATTAATTGGTTTAATTGAGAGTCACAGCCCCCATCCCTGCCCCTCCCCGTAAGGTCAGGGGTGGGGGCTGTTTTGTTATTACTCATGTTTGCTTTCGTTTAACGAATAGTTGACTGCAAAATTACAAAATTCTGATAAAAAAAGGCGCTGTCTACGTGGGAATTGTGAGAAAAAATTTTCACCAGTTCGGCTGACAACAATACCAAGAGCGGTTTATGTCTCAACCGCAGTTCAAAACATTCCGACGGAGCCACCACTGATGCAGCCGCGTATCACCGTCGAGTTCCGGATGGAAGGCCGTGGCCAGCTGATGGCCTTGCCGCACGGCCACGATATGCCCGTCGATGACGGCCATCGGCTGACAGGCCGACGACAGCACGGCGTCGACGTATGGGGCACGGATAAAGGTCATCGGCACGTCCTCACCCACCCCGTCGACCCGTCCGACCGTGTGGAAGCTGCCCAGCTGTCGCCCGTAGGCATTGCGCTGGACGCGCATATCCATGGTTCCGAGTCGTCCCTGCGACAGCAGAATCATACCGGCACACGTGCCCAGCACGGGCAGACCGCCTGCGATGGCCTCACGGACGGGGACAAGGAGCCCCAGGTCGGTGAGCAGCCGCATCTGTACCGTGCTTTCGCCACCGGGCAGGATGAGTCCGTCCTTCGGCTGCTGCCAGTCGGCTAGCTGTCTGATTTCAAACGACTCCACGCCCAGGCGGTCGAGCATCTGCCTATGTTCGATGAACGCCCCCTGCAGGGCCAGCACAGCTATCCTCATGCTATTCATTTCCCACGCTCCGCCATCAGCAATGCTATCTCTTGCTCATTGATGCCCACCATGGCCTCGCCCAAGTCCTCACTCAGTTCGGCCAACAGACGCGCATCTTTATAATTGGTCACTGCCTGCACGATGGCGCGCGCCCGCTTCTCGGGATTACCGCTCTTGAAGATGCCCGACCCGACGAAGACGCCCTCTGCACCGAGCTGCATCATCAGGGCTGCATCGGCCGGCGTGGCCACACCACCCGCAGCAAAGTTGACCACCGGCAGCCGACCATGCTCATGCACGTAGCTGACCAGCTCGTAGGGAGCCTGCAACTGTTTGGCGGCCTCATACAGTTCGTCTTCCGACATGGAGGTCAGGCGCCGTATTTCGCTCTGCATCAGACGCATGTGTCGAACCGCCTGCACCACGTCGCCTGTGCCCGGCTCGCCCTTCGTCCGAATCATCGTAGCTCCTTCGGCTATGCGGCGCAACGCCTCGCCCAGGTCGCGCGCCCCGCAGACAAAGGGCACATCGAACTTCGTCTTGTCAATATGGAAGACATCGTCGGCGGGCGAGAGCACCTCGCTCTCATCGATATAATCTATGTCGATGGCCTGCAGAATCTGGGCCTCCACAAAATGACCGATACGGCACTTGGCCATCACAGGAATCGAGACCGCCTCCTGAATGCCGCGTATCATCTTCGGGTCGCTCATCCTGCTGACACCGCCCGCTGCACGGATGTCAGCCGGAATGCGCTCCAAGGCCATCACGGCACAGGCGCCAGCCTCCTCGGCAATACGTGCCTGCTCCGGTGTGGTCACGTCCATTATCACTCCGCCCTTCAGCATCTGCGCCAGCTGGCGGTTCAAGTCACTGCGTTCATTCATAAATAGTTAAGTCTAATTGATAGTTTTTGTTTATAGTCTCATGTTGTTTTGTCTCTTCTCAACTGACTGGGCGTGATGCCCTTATGCTGTTTAAAGAATCGTGTCAGATGGGCCGACGACGAGAAGCCCAGGTCTGCTGCAATCAGTTTAAGGGGCTGGTCGGTCTGCGTCACCTGACGCTCTACCTCAGTCAGCAGCCTTTCCTCGATGATAGCCTTGGGCGACTTGCCTGCCACACGGCGCGTCACCTGCGCCAGGTAGCGGCTGCCCACGTTCAGTTCCGTGGCATAAAAGGCCACGTCGTTATAGAGTCTGAAAAAGCGCTCCACACGCTCCACAAACTGACGATAGAGTGCTGTAGCCCGCCCCGCCTGCTGTTCGCTCGACGTTGACGGCCGACAGTTTTGATACTCATGGGCATGGACCACAGCGCTTTCGATGGACTCCCCCCGGGAGAGATAGACACAGATGGCCGATGCGAACAGGTTGGCCCGCCCATGAGCACCCCCTTCCTGATGCTTCACCACATAGCTGCACAGAGGCACCAGACAGCGGTTGACAGCCTCGACAACCTCTGCTGACAGCAGCACGTCGCCACGAGCAGAGCGCACCGTGGGGGCATAGACCACATAGCGCGGCTTATAGCGACGCAGCAACCCAGCCACCGCCTCCACCATCGCCACAGAGCGCAACAGACCAATCTTCACCACCTGTGGCTCCGCGTCGTTCACCACTGCCTCTATCTGTGCCTCGACCACCGGCACAGGCATATCGAAGAACTCCTGAATGCCCAGTGAGTTCTGCATCGTGACGCATGTGATGGCCGAATAGGCCGTGCCCCCAAGTTCTGCAATCGTTTTTGTGTCGGCCTGAACGCCGCTCCCGCCTGTACTGTCGCTGCCAGTGACGGTCAGTATGCTCAGTGTCTGTTTCATGCTGCAAAATAAACACTTTTTCCGCAGACCGCCAAACTTTGTTCTATTTTATGCAAAGCCCAGCGTCATTCTGTGCAATCCGCGAACCTTTAGCTCAGGCTCGACTTTTCGCAACTTTTCGACAAATGTCGCGAAGTTACTCCGCCTCGGAATAAAAAACAAATGAATTTGTTTTGTTCTTCACTCGACTTTTCGTAACTTTGCGACAAATGTCGCGAAGTTACTCCGTCTCGGAATAAAAAACAAATGAATTTGTTTTGTTCTTCACTCGACTTTTCGTAACTTTGCACCCTCATGGAAACAAATATCATAGCAAAACTCATAGCCCAGGCCCTCGGACTCAGCATCGAGGCGGTGGGCAACACGCTGGCCCTGCTCGAAGAGGGCTGCACTATCCCCTTCATCTCACGCTATCGCAAGGAACGGACGGGAGCACTTGACGAAGTGCAGATAGCCGCCATCAACGACGAGAATGAACGGCTGAAGGAAATCAGTAAGCGAAAGGAAACGGTGGTGAAGACCATCACCGACCTGGACAAGATGACACCAGAGCTGCAGAAGCGCATCGACGACTGCTGGGACGCCACCGAACTGGAGGACATCTATCTGCCTTATAAACCACGCCGACGCACCCGCGCACAGATAGCCCGCGAACAGGGACTGGAGCCGCTGGCACAGCTCATCTTGCTGCAACGCGAAAACGACCCGGAACGGGCTGCCAAGACCTTCGTCGTGGGCGACGTCAAGGACGTCGACACCGCCCTGCATGGTGCCCAGGACATCATTGCCGAAACCATCAGCGAGGACGAACGCTCGCGACAACAGCTGCGCGGCAGCTACCGTCGCACGGCCATCATCACCTCAAAAGTGGTGAAGGCTAAGGCCGACACTGACGAAGCGGCAAAATATAGCGACTACTTCGACTGGAAGGAGCCGCTGAAGCGCTGCTCAAGTCATCGGCTGCTGGCCATGCGACGAGGCGAGGCCGACGGCATTCTGCGACTGAGCATCGACCCGCTGGACGACGACGAATGCATCGAGCGCCTGCAGCGTCAATGGGTCAGGAGCAACAATGCTGCGGGCCGACTGGTCAGCGAGGCTGCAGAGGATGCCTATAAACGACTGCTGAAACCGTCGATAGAGACGGAATTCACCAACCTGAGTAAGGAACAGGCCGACGACGAGGCCATCCGCGTCTTCGCCGAGAACCTGCGGCAACTGCTGTTAGGGGCTCCGTTAGGGCAGAAGCGCGTGATGGGTGTCGACCCAGGATTCCGCACCGGCTGTAAGGTGGTATGCCTCGACGCCCAGGGCAATCTGCTGCACCACGAGGCCATCTTCCCCCACCCGCCTGTGAACAAGCGCATGCAGGCCTCCATCCACATGCAGCAGATAATAGAGCAATATCAGATTGAGGCGATAGCCATCGGCAACGGCACTGCCAGTCGTGAGACGAAAGCCTTCATCGAAGACGTGCTGCACAGCACGCCCAAGGCGCCACAGGTCTTCGTCGTCAGTGAGAACGGTGCCTCGGTATACTCTGCCTCCAAAGTGGCACGGGAAGAATTTCCCGACGAGGACGTCACCGTGCGCGGCGCTGTCTCCATCGGTCGACGACTGATGGACCCGCTGGCCGAACTGGTGAAAATAGACCCGAAGAGCATCGGCGTGGGACAGTATCAGCACGACGTCGACCAGGCAAAACTGAAACGGCAGCTCGACCAGACCGTGGAAAGCTGCGTCAATCAGGTGGGCGTCAACCTGAACACAGCATCGAGCCATCTGCTGCAATACGTCAGTGGCCTGGGACCGTCGCTGGCCAAGAACATCGTGGACTATCGGCGTGAGCATGGTGCCTTCACCAGTAGGGCACAGTTGAAGAAGGTGCCCCGCCTGGGGCCTGCTGCCTACCAGCAGTGTGCCGGATTCCTGCGCATCGCCGGAGCCAAGAATCCTCTGGACAACAGTGCCGTGCATCCGGAAAGCTACGACATCGTGGAACGGATGGCCAAGGACCAGGGGTGCACCGTCAGTGACCTGATTGCGCAAAAGGAGCTTCGCGCACGCGTAGATATAAAGAGGTATGTGACGGCTGAGGTGGGCATCCCGACGCTGACCGACATTATGAAGGAACTGGAGAAGCCCGGTCGTGACCCGCGCGAGCAATTAGAGGAGTTTGAGTTTGACAGCCGCGTGCAGACAGTGGATGACCTGGAGGTGGACATGATACTGCCCGGCATCGTGACCAACATCACCAACTTCGGCGCCTTTGTTGACATCGGCGTGCATCAGGACGGACTGGTGCATATCTCGCAGATGGCCAACCGACGCATCGCCCACCCCACCGACGTGGTCAAGCTGCACCAGCACGTCACCGTCAGAGTCATCGAGGTAGACCGCCGGCGCAACCGCATCTCGCTTTCCATGAAAGGTGTTTAGATTACTTCAAGAATTTGAGAATTAGAGAATTTCGCTACGCAATCCTTCTGAGGCGTCGCAAATTCTCTAATTCGTGATTAACCTAACATACTCAGCAAATATTATCAAGTGAGAAATACGAGCCTAACGACGGTTTTTATTTCGTGATTCGTGAATCTCCTTGCCTGAACTTCCGCCCCCTCCCCGTATGGACAGGGGCAGAGGTAGGTCTGTATCCTTTTCTCGCCTAGTTATTATTGAATAATTACTAATGGAAATAAATGTAAGCCAAGGCAGAAAATGGCAACGCTATAACCATTTAAAGCATTATTTAGCTTAATTTCTGTTAATTGTTGCCAAAAAGAGAAAAATATTTACAAATAAAAGGACAGAAAGAATGTTAATTCATTGAAAACACGTATATTTGCGATAGAAATTTGGAAAACAAACCGAAAACAAACCGAAAACAAACATACATAAAGATACACATAGAAACTTAAAATGCTCTAAATGGAAATAATACAATGGGGATTCTCCAAGGCTGGTGATAGAACTCAGAAGTATATAATTTTATAAACTAAATATTTCATATTCCAAATGAAAAAGGAAAAAACAATCTTAAGTACGCTGCTGGCATGCTTCTTAGGCATCGTCATACCTGCCGAAGCGGCCACTGGTAGAGATGCACCTGTAGTGGGGCATCTGGAGAGCACCGATGACGTTAGTGTCAACCAGCAAGAAGAAAAAAGAATGTTGTCGCCAGGAATTGCATTCTTCGTTCCTCATTGGTACATGAAGGCACAATTCGGTGGAGCTTATGACGTTGGTGAGGCTAAGTTCACGCAACTGGTGTCACCTGCTGCGTTCCTGTCGTTCGGCTATCAACCCCAAGAACACTTTGGACTACGCGCCAACTTCGGAGGCATTTGGGCTCGTAACCAATATGCCTACCCAGAGGCTTCCTACCAGTGGAACTTCTTCCAGGGCACGATTGATGCTGAGCTGAACCTCACCTCTCTCTTTTTAGGAAGCGACCCTGAACGCGACACACGCGTCTATGGTTTCCTTGGAGCCGGTTTGAACTTCTCCTTCAACAACGATGATGCCGTGGCGCATGACAAACGCTACGGCGTGACGTTCCAGAAGCTATGGAAGGACACACGCTGGAACCCCGTGATACGGGCAGGATTAGGCATCGACTATAACGTAACGGAAAACATTGCCATCGGTGCCGAAGCCAATGTCAACTTACTGCCTGACCACTTCAACTCGAAGCTGGGCAAACATGACAACAAAGACTGGCACTTCAATGCACTGGTCGGCATAAAGTTCAACTTCGGCAAGAGCTACGGACGGACGGATGCCATCTACGAACAGCTGTCAACGCCGGCTGTTGAGCCAAGGGGAAATTTCGTCGACGTGCCTGTCGAGAACATTTCGTTCAATGTCAACATCTATTTCCTCATCAACCAGAGCATCATCCGCTCCAATCAGATTTCCAAGCTGACACGACTGCTGGACTACCTGGACCGCCATCCGAAGGCTTTCGTCAGACTCTCGGGCTATGCCGACAAGGATACGGGAACACCCGAAATCAACATGCGACTCTCGCGTGAGCGTGCTCAGGTTGTATCGAAATATCTTCAGGATGCCGGCATCGAGGAATGGCGCATCCGTCGCTTCGCCAAGGGCGACCGCGTTCAGCCTTTCGACATTCCAGAGGACAACCGCGTCTGTATCTGCTACGTCTATGACCCTGACAACCCCGTCAGACAGGACAACTGGTAACTATTGCTATATCACAAAAAGCTAGGCAACATCAAATTACATCTTAAAACAATTACTAACATGAAAAAAAGACATCACATAATGATAGCAGCACTTCTGCTGCTGGGTGGCAGCACACTCACCACGTCGTGTACTGACTACCAGGAAGAGATTGACGCTCTGGAATACCGCATCAAGGTGCTGGAGGAACTTGTGAAGACCGCAAACAGCCAATTGGAGACACTGAGCGCCGTTGTCAAGGCCATGGAGGATGGTGATTACATCACCGACGTCAAAGAGACGGAAGACGGCTATATCGTAAAATTCCATAAAGCTGGTCTCATCGAGATTAAGAATGGTAAGGATGGCTTGAATGGCGAAGATGCAAAGATGCCCGACATCAGCGTCAGGCAGGACCCCACGGACGGACAGTGGTACTGGACTATCGATGGCGATTATCTGAGGGACCCCCAAACCGGTCAGAAGATTCGTGTCAACGGTAAGGACGGAACAGACGGAGCAGACGCCGTGTCGCCACAGGTGCGCATCAACCCTGAAACGGGCTTATGGGAGATTTCAACCGACGGCGGTAATTCCTGGACCTCCACTGGCACAAAGGCCACGGGTGAGGATGGAACAGACGGCAACCAGTTCATAATGAACGTGACTTACTCCGAGGATAGTTCCGGAGCATATATGGTTATCACCACCAAGGCGGGCCAGACGCTCAGGATACCGATTTTAAAAAACCAATAACAACTACGCCTATGAAGACTTTTGGAAACTTCTGCATTTGTCTCATGCTGGCCGCCTTCACGGCTGCCGGACTGACATCATGCGACAAATACAACTATGTCGACGAAATGCGCGGCATGGGGTCTCGAGTGGAAATCCTCGAGCAAAAGGCTCTCGAAACCGGACAGGAAATTGAATTACTCAACGAGATTGTTTCCACACTACAGAAGGACGGCTACGTGACCGAAGTGAAAAAGAACGATGACGGCACCTACACCATCACATTCAGCAACGGCAAGATTTACACGCTGCGTAGTGGCAAGGACGGCAAGGACGGCAAAGACGGCAAAGACGGCAAGGATGAGAAGCCGCCGGCACCAAAGGAATGCGCGGAACCGGATGAAGACGGCGATACGATTTCGGATGAAATTGAAGGACGCGCCGAGAATCGCGATACGGACGGGGATGGTGAACCGGATTATAAAGATGAAGACAGCGATGGCGATACGATTCCCGACAAGGTAGAGGCGCGCAATGGCGGATGTTCCGGCGTAGACCCGGAGGATATGGATAACGACGGTATTCCGAATTATCTGGATGAAGACAGTGACAACAATGATATACCGGATGCTGTCGAAGCCGGTTCGGATGTGACACATCCCGTCGATACGGATGGGGATACGGTTCCGGATTATTTGTCGGATGATAACGACGGAGACGGCATTCCCGATACGGAAGAAATTATTGGGGCGATGTACAGCGAAAGCACGGATCTGCCGGATGGGCATTTTTCCGGTGACTGTGACGGAGACACACTTCCGGATGAGCTCGGAACGGCGGACAGCCCAGTCGATTGCGACAAAAATGGGGTACCTGACTATATTGATAAGGACAGCGACGGGGATACGCTGCCGGATGCCGTTGAGAAAGATATTATTATCGGCAATTATTATGCGAGATATTCCCACGATGCGGATGGCAACGGCATCAGCGATTATGCCGAATGCGCGGGCAAGCTGACGAATGAAGAAGTGACCGAACTGCCGGAAGTCTGCGTCGATACGGATGAGGACAAGATCCCGGATTTCCTGGATATCGACAATGATGGCGATGGCATCACCGATGTCGCGGAAGTCCAGAAGGGTTCGAATATGAACAAGACGGATTCGGACGATGACGGCGTGCTCGATTATGTCGAAATCGCACTGGGTACAAATCCGGCCGATGCTGCCGATAATCCTCAGGCACATGGCGATTTCGTATTCATCGTACCCTACAAAAAAGCAACGACGCCCAAAAAGCAATCCCTGAGCTTTGCCACATCGGTTCAGACCGTCGATATCTATTTTGCGGTCGACCAGAGTGGATCGATGAGCGGTGAAATTTCGGCACTGGCTTCAAATATTCCTCAAATGCTGGAAACCATGCGATGTAAGAAACTCAGTGA
>JAEEGL016469506.1_pt1 | contig 11507 bp, 8 predicted proteins | sample 9134231 | NCBI WGS metagenome assembly JAEEGL01 (sample SAMN16246548, study PRJNA631951) | gut metagenome | biome: gut microbiome; feature: rumen; material: fiber-attached | host: Bos | place: Iran: Karaj | collected 2018-10
CCTGCCGCATCTCCTTTTTCCGATGAGATGCTGGTGATGGACCGGTTCCCGACGGAGGATATGCACATGCTTCTGGACAGCATGCGCAGCGCCGGCTGCCCGGTGAAGCTGAAATGCATCGTCACGGAAACCAACAGGCACTGGACGGCTGCCCGCCTGCACAATGCGCTGATGGCGGAAGAAGCGGCGATGAGTGCCATCGCCGCCGCAAAGAAAAAAAGGAAGAAAAAATAGTCCCGTCCTTCCTGCAGGCAAATCAACCCTGGAAAAGTGACTGCGGATTTTATTCCTCGATTCTCTCTGCCGCGTTCAGGATGTCTTCCCAGCAGGAAAGGCTTTCTTCCCTCACGGCCGCCCTGGCATAGACATGGAAATAATAAACCGTCTTATTCAGTTTGACGACAAGCGACTCCGCCACCATATCCGTATTCTGCGCGTTGTATTTGTAGCGAAATCCCGCCGCCCCGGCCCCGGCAATCTGCCTCTCCCGGAAGCCTTCACAGTGATAGCCCATCTGCGCCATGGCACGGCGTATGGTTTTCTCCGTGTGCCGGGCAACGTCCCCGGCATTGACCATCAGCGCGGTCAGACTGCCAAGCCGTTTCCATCCGACTGTGATCATCATGTGCCTTTCCGGATCCGAGAGTCCGGCAAAAGGCCCTTCTTCCAGCAGGCGCAGCCGGCTTACCTCTTCCTCGTCCATCACATGAAAGCCTTCGGGAACCGGCAGCTTCAGTTCATTGTTCAGGATCATATCATTTCTCCTACATGCGAAGGAAGAAGATCGTAATCAGCAGAGCTGCCAGCATGCCGACGCCCGTTTCAATGACAATCCGCTTCAGCGCTTTATCTTCTGCGTCTACCCTTTCCTTTACCTGTTGATAATCCATTTTCATTGTCATCTCTCCTCTTCCCGATTTGCAGCGCTGCAAGGATGTTCCGGAGTTTCTCCGCTGTCCCGCGCAATTTCAGTATACTCATTTTTGCCTTTTCCTGCAAGGCCGCAAGGCAGAAACTTCTGTAACAGGCGGTTTCCGCCTGTTTTCGTCCTTGCGACGACTACACAGACCCATTATAATAAACGGCAAGGCATAAAGGCATAATACCGACGTCGTTAAGGAGGAAATAACCATGAGCGCAATTCGCAATGAAGCAAAGATGAAATTTCCCCTGATCGTGGCCATCCGTGAGCAGCTGGAGCACCGGGCACTGTGGATGTACCTGCTCTGCGACGAAGCGGCGAAAAGGGGGCTCGATTCGGAGTCCTACGCTCCGGACGCCATCCGCCGCTGCGGCCTGTATCAGGGTGCCAATCTGCGTAGGAAGGCAGGCGGAGGCAGCTCCCTGAAGGGCCTGAAGAAAACGCTGTTTTCCAAATTCGCACAGTGGGTTTTTGAAATGGACGTCCTGCGCTGCGACGATGATCATCTGGACATCGACTTCCACTACTGCCCCCTGGTAAAGGCATGGCAGAAACAGGGCTGCACGGATGAAGAAATCCGCCGCCTGTGCGACCACGCCATGTGCGGCGACCGCGGCATTGCGGAGAGTTTCGGCTGCAGGCTCGAACTGCCGGCCACCATCGCCAGAGGGGATGACGTGTGCAAAATCCGCTTTGTGCGCTGAGCAGACCGCAGCACTGGCAGACTGCCTGTCTGCACCTTCATTATGTAAGAACCCCCCGGAAGTGAGGATGTTGATCCATGACCGGAAACCGTTTGGCAAAACTGAAAATTGCCTTTCTGCTCCTGATGTGCTCCTACGGCTGCCTCGGGCTGGTGGTGCGCGGCATCGCCCTGCCCACCGTGGTCATCGTCTGGGCCCGGGCCCTGATCTCCTCGGTATCGCTTCTGCTGTTTCTGCTGCTCTCCGGGAAAGCGGACTGGAAGGGCTGCAGGCAGTTCTTCCTGCCGATGGCGGCCAGCGGTGTATTCCTGGCCGTTGACTGGATCGGCCTCTTTGCTTCCTACCGCTATACCACACTGGCTACCGCAACCCTTTGCTACTATATTGTCCCGGTCCTGGTGATGTTGGGGGCAGCGGTTCTTCTCGGAGAGCGCCTGACCGTCCGGCAGATCGTGTGCATCACGATCGCATTCATTGGCATGGTTTTCGTATCCGGTGCGGCAGAAAACGGGCTGCCGCAGTTCTCTGAGATCAAAGGCGTGCTTCTGGCACTCCTTGGCGCTGTCGGCTACGCTGGGGTTATTCTCATCAATAAGAAGTTCCCGGAGGGTGACGCAGTCATGCGCACCTTCCTGCAGCTGTGCATCTCTGCCGTCATCATGTCTGCGTATATCTTCAGGACGATGGATCTGAGCTCCTGTTCGCTCGGCGTGAAGGATATTTTCCTGCTCCTGCTGCTGGGGGTCGTGATGACTGCGGCGGCGTACATTGCCTACTTCTTCCTGATCATCCGCATCCCCTCCGGAAGCGTGGCTTTCTTTTCGTATGCCGACCCGGTGGTCGCGGTATTGATCTCCCTGATCTTTCTCGCAGAACCCTACACCGTATTCACCCTGCTCGGAGGCGTCATGATCATCGGCGCCGCTGTTGTCTCGGAGCTGAGCCAGAAACAGCGCAATCCGGGTAAAAATGCAGATGAATGAACAACCACTCGCCTGGCGAGTGGTTGTTCTATAAAAAGGGAGAGGGGGTTGCCCCCTCTCCTTTTACCAGACCAGCACGCAGTCAGCGGGATCAAGGTACATGCCGTCACCCTCGGTGACGCCGTAAGCCTCCATGAACTGGGCAAACTGCTGCACCGTTGCGTTGGCCCGCAGATAATGCAGCGGGTGCGAATCCTGCATCAGGCAGTAATACTCCGTTTCTCGCGTATTGAGGCGCGCCCATATCTTCGCGTAAGCCTCAAAGAAGACACGGTAGTCCACATCGCCCTTCTGTTCCAGCAGGCCCAGCATGCATTTGACTCCTGCCATATCGGCGATGGCCTCGGTCTGGATATTCTTGCCCTGTACATGATAGCCGCCGAAGGCCGTCATCGCATCATAGTAGTCGATCAGCTTCTGTGCGCGGGCAAGGAAGGCGCTGTAATCCTCCTCCGTCCACCAGTTGTTCAAAGCACCGGAGGCGTCAAACTGGGCGCCGTTGGTATCGAAGGCATGGGAAATCTCATGTCCGATCACGGAACCGATGCCGGCATAGAGCTCCTCTGTGCTCATATCCTCCCGGTAAAACGCTTTCCCCAGAATGCCTCGGATGATATTGATGGAGTTGTCCTGCGGGTTATAATAGGCGTTGGTATCCAGAATGCTGAAGTTCCAGAGCTCGTGGTCGACTTTCGTGTTGAGCAGACTCCTGTTGTACTCCTCATTAAACTTCCTGATGGCTTTCAGGCTGTCGTAGAAATTCAGGCCATCCAGCGAGAGGCCGCTGTAATCGCGCCACTTATCGGGGTAGACGGCGTGAATCGTGAGGGCATCCAGCTTTTCAATCGCCTTCGCGCGGGTATCGGCGGAGAGCCAGTCCTCACTTTCCAGCATTTCACGGTAGTAGTCGATGCACTCCTGACAGATGCGGGTGATGTCCTCCTTCATCTGTGTTGCGTCATACTTTTCAAGGAAGGCGCGGCTCATCGGCACCATCAGCACGCCGCTCACAATGGAGTAAGCGACCTCTTCATCCGGTGCGGAGCCGTTGCTGCCGTTGATCATGTTGTTAATTTCGACAGAGAGCTCGTAGCAGTCCCGGTCCAGGACGCTGATACCTCCCAGGGCGGTACTGACAAGCATATAGTTTTTCATGTCCTCCAGGCGCTCTTCCGTGTAGATCGCGTCCAGTTTCTCAAAATACGCAGGCTGCGTCACGAGGCAGGACTTCGCTCCGTCGTAGCCCCAGGCCTCTATAATCGTGGACATCGGGAAGTTTTTGCAGAGCGCATAGGCCTCGTCAGGACTCATCTCATTGTTGATGCGCTGGATATAGTCCGGGGACATTTTTTCGGCGGAGCTCATGATTCCGCCGGCAAGCTCCGTCTCCAGCGCCAGAGCACGATCCATCATCTCCGAGGCTTCCTCCTCGGTATAGCCGAACTTCGGCAGCATCTTTGCCGCCATCATCCTGTAACCCGCTTCAATGCGCTCCCCCATTTCGGTGCGCTTGACATACTCCGCGGAATCGCCAAGCATCAGGCCTGTCGGGTTGATGCCCAGAAGATAGGTCTCCGGGTCGTTCAGGCCGGTATCGGCTCCGAAACCGAAGAACTGCACTACTTCTTCATCTCTGTCACAGAACAGGGCTGTCAGCTCGCCCAGACTGGAGACTGCCAGAATCCGGTCTATCATCTTCTGCAGCGGTTCCACGCCGAGGGCGTTGCGGGCGTCCCAGTCAAGGCAGGCCTTGTACAGACCCTGCACCAGGGCGGCATCCTCGCCCTGCAGGCTGTCGTCTGTCAGAACCTCCATGCACATATTACGGATCTCGTCAGCGACATCGGTGAAAGAGGACTCCGTCGTGTAGCCGGGACGAATCTCGGTATTTTTGGCCCAGTCAAAATTGGCATATAGGTAGAGGTCGTCTTTCGGGCTCTCCGGCCTTGCCTCCACGGTCTCCACATTCTCGCGCAGGACGTAGTCCACCCAGGGGCTGCCGTCGTTCAGCGCATCTTCTTCGGCAAAGGCTGTGCCGGCCAGCGCCGACAGCAGCGTCAGGACCAGCAGCAGCGCCGCTGCCCGTTTCCATGCTTGTGTGCTTTTTGTTTTCATGTACCTGCCTCCCTGCAGTTTGGTATGTTCTTTTTGAGCGGAATAATCATAACAGATTTTTGAAGGGGTCACAAGACGATTGTTTGCAGAAGAGCCGATAAACATGTTTTTCCCGCGTGAAAAATCCTCATTCACTGTGAAGCACTTTCCTTTACGTGAACGAATACAGTATGGTATAATATAATCCGTTGAATGAGCGCTAAAAACCTCGCATGCCGGCCCGGTGGTCGCGGTATTGATCTCCCTGATCTTTTTTGCAGAACCCGTCGCCGCATTCACCCTGATCATAGGGGCCATAATCACAGGTCCCGCTGTCGTCTCGGAACTGAGTCCGGAACAGCACAATCCGGGTAAAAATGCGGAAAAATAAAAAAGCCCCGAAACGGAGCTTTCTGTCTCACACACTGTGAGTTCGCCATGGGCGATGATTTCGCTATAAGCTTATTTGAACTTGTAGTGTAATCTCAAGTGGTAGTTTGAGACAATATGAATTATAATTTATCATGCCATCTTTGTCAAGGAGGCTGTTAAAATGAAGCAGAACGGAAATGACAGAACAAAGGGCAATTACTATCTCGGCCTGGACGTCGGCACAAATTCCGTCGGTTGGGCTGTAACCGACCGCGACTACCGGCTCTTAAAATTCAAAGGGAATGCCATGTGGGGTGCCCGCCTGTTTGACGAGGCGCAGGATGCCTCCACCCGGCGTACCAGCCGCACAAACCGCCGCAGGCTCGCCCGGAGGAATCAGCGTCTGCTGCTTCTTGAGCTGCTCTTCTCGGAGGAAATCGCGAAGGTTGACCCCAACTTCTTCCTTCGTATGGAGGAAAGCGCGCTGTGGCTGGATGACAAAACCGATAAAGCCTGTCACTTTGCGCTGTTTAATGACCCCGGTTTTACGGATAAGGATTATCACCGCCTCTATCCGACGATCTATCATCTGCGCGCCGAGCTTGCCGCCTCCGATAAGCCTCACGACGTTCGTCTCGTCTATCTCGCCCTGCACCACATTATCAAGAGCCGCGGGCATTTCCTTTACGAAAGCGCAGGCTCCGATGATCGGCTTCGCCCGCTCGAAGACGTGCTCGGCGATCTGAAGCTGCTGCTGAGCGAGACATACGGCACAGATTTTGAGCTGTCCGATCTTTCGGGTTTTCTTGAAGCGATGCAGCGCAATGACATCGGCATCAATGCGAAACAGAAGCTGCTGCGGGCCGCCTGGGGCGGTCAGGAGGATGACGAGCCCCGCGTCAGTATTCCGTCGGTGATTGATCTGCTTGCCGGAAAGAGCGGAATTAAACTGGCCGCGTTGTTCTGCGATGACTCCCTGACCGATGCCGAGATCGCCAAAGTCTCCCTGAAAACGGATCTGGAAGAAAACTTCGATATTCTCAGCTCTGTGTTAGGCGACAGATTTGACCTTCTTCTCCAGTTAAAGGATGTTTATGATACCGCCCGGCTCTCTCAGATGCTGGGAGGCCACAGCACGCTCAGCGAGGCAAAGATTTCGCTGTATAACAAAAACCGCAAAGACCTGCGCCTTCTGAAAGCTTACGTCCGCAAAACCGTTCCGGAGCAGTACAAGGATATCTTCGTAAAAAAGAACGCGAAGCTGAACAATTATTCCGCTTACAGCGGATACCGGAACCGGAGCGGATCCCATGCCTGCACGCAGGAGGAATTCTGCCGGTTCCTGGAGAAGCTGCTTCCCGCACCGGATGCAGAAGAACAGGAGATGTGCCGTATCTTCCGTGAAATCAAGGACGGCGTTTTTCTGACAAAACTTAAAGGGACGGATAACGGCGTGATCCCGTATCAGCTCCACCGTCAGGAGCTGCGCGCAATTCTGGAGCATGCCTCCGCTTATCTTCCTTTCCTGACCCAAGTGGATGCAGACGGCTATACGACGAAAGAAAAGATCGAGAAGATCTTTGAATTCCGTATTCCGTACTACGTCGGGCCGCTGAACAGCCGCGCCGGGACGTATTGGGCCGTACGTTTCCCGGGCAAAGGGAACGAGAAGGTCACCCCGTGGAACTTCGAGAAGATCATTGACAGGGAGGCCTCTTCCGTGGCCTTTATCGGCAACCTTGTCGGCCGCTGCACCTATACCGGAGAGCCGGTGCTGCCGAAGGATTCCCTCCTCTATTCCGAGTTTATGCTGCTCAACGAATTGAATCCCATGAGCATCAACGGGCATCCCGTCAAACCCGGGGTAAAGCAGGCCATGATCCGGGATCTGTTCATGGCGTCCAGAAAACCCGTAACGAAGAAGCAGATTTTCCATTATCTTATGAGTCAGAGCCTGGTGACCGCAGATGACGAACTCAGCGGCATAGACGACCGGATCAAGACAAGCCTGCGGTCTTACCATGACTTTCGCGGGATCCTGCAAAAGACCGGGGATCGGGATATGGTAGAGGAAATCATCCGCCATGTTCTCATTTTTGGCAGTGACCGAGCCATGCTGAAGAAATGGCTTCGCAAAAACACGCACGGTCTTGACGAAAATGATTATTCCTATATCTGCCGCCTGAAATACAGTGAGTGGGGCCGGCTGTCCAGATGCTTTTTGACGGAGCTTTACAGCGCGGATCCCGATGAGGGAACCGGAGAAGCGCGTAACATCATGGACCTGCTGCGAAACAGCAGCCGCAATCTGATGCAGCTTCTCACGGATCGCTTTGGCTTTGCCGCACAGGCCGAAGAGCACCGGCGGGAACTGTTCGGGAGCGGGCAGACACTGACCGAACAGCTCGACAGCCTGTATATCGCGCCGGCCGTTCGCAGAAGCATCCGCCAGACGCTCAGAATTGTTGACGAGATCGTAGATATCAGGAAGTCCGTACCCGAGAAGGTCTTCATCGAAATGGCCCGGGACAGTTCCAAAGAACTGAAAGGAAAACGCACCGAATCGCGTAAAGCGAAGCTGCTGGCGCTTTACGCAGCATGCAAGGAGGAGGCCGCTGAGCTGCTGCCCATGCTCGAACGGGAAGACGACAGCAGGCTTCGCAGCGACAAGCTGTACCTCTACTATACTCAGTTCGGCAAATGCATGTACTCCGGAGAGCCCATCGATCTTGACGCACTGATGGACGGCCGCCTGTTCGATATCGACCATATTTTCCCGCAGTCCCGCATCAAGGACAACAGTCTGGATAACCGCGTCGTTGTGAAAAACGTGCTCAATCGCGAAAAGACAAATATCTATCCTCTCAGCGCCGATATCCGGCACAAAATGAAACCGTACTGGGATCTTCTCAAGGAAGCCGGGATGATCAGCCAGAAAAAATACGACCGGCTGGTCCGTTCCTCGCCGCTGACAGACGAAGAACTGTCTTCCTTCGTTGCGCGGCAGCTGGTCGAGACGCAGCAGTCCACCAAAGCTCTTACGGTTCTGCTGCAGCAGAAATACGGGGACAATACGAGAATCGTCTTTTCCAAAGCCGGCAATGTGAGCGATTTCCGGCACGATTACGACATGCTGAAATGCCGCGAGGTCAACGATCTGCACCATGCCAAAGACGCCTATCTGAACATTGTGGTCGGCAATGTATACTGCACCCGCTTCACCGACCGCTTCTTTGCCAACATCCGGAACGAAAACTACAGCCTGAACCGGGTATTCGACTTTGACGTCGCCGGTGCCTGGGACAAGACCCAGACGATCAAAACAGTCAAAAAGACCATGGCAAAGAACAGCCCGATCATCACCCGCATGCCGAGAGAAGTAAAGGGCCAGCTCTTTGATCTGCAGCCGGTAACAAGAGACGAGGCAAAAATTCCGCGCAAAAACAGCCTTGATGTAGAGCGCTACGGAGGTTATACCGGGCGATATGCCTCTCATTTCATTGTTGTGGAACATAGAAAAGCCAAAAAACGGATACGCACGATTGAACCAGTGTACCTCTATAAAAAGCAACTTTACAATACTAATCCCACGGCGTACTGCACAGAAGTACTTGGCCTGTTAGAACCATCTATTATTACTCCCATAATTCGAGTAGACTCTCTCTTGGAGCTCAATGGACATAGGCTCTACTTGACGGGCGGCAGCGATAGTCAGGGTGATGGCCGGGATATTTACGATTTATCGGCTCAATTATGCATGGATTACTCCCATGAAAAATATGTGAGGGATATTGTCAAGTATCTTAACCGGGTTGCGGCACGAAAGGAAGATCCTGTTCCGACAGTTTGGGATAATATCACATTTGATAAAAATGCTGATCTCTATGACTGGTTCTTGGAAAAGCTCACTGCCCGGGTATATTCTGAGCTTTTCAATAGCGAGCAGCGACTCTTGACAGGGAACAGAAGCCTTTTTGCAAACCTTTCCTTAACCGCACAGTGCCGTGTACTGTACCAGATACTGCTGCTGTTCCAGTGTAATGCCGTGATCCCGAACTTTACCGAGCTCTGTGGGAAAAAAGGAGGAAAGCGCATTCGCAAGAATTGCAACATCTCCGTCTGCGAATCTGCACTCCTGATCCATCAGTCTGTTACCGGTCTTTATGAGATTCGGGAGAATCTCCTGGGATGAGCTGGCGTATTGTCTCTATCTCCAGCCACAGCAAGCTCGATTACAGGATGGGTTACCTGGTCGTTCGCTGCAAAGAAGCAACTACCCGTATCCATCTGAGCGAGATTGCAATCCTTGTTCTGGAATCTACCTCCATATCGCTCACAGCATATCTTTTGCGGGAACTCGAGCGGCAGAAGATCGACGTAATTTTCTGTGACGAGCGGCGAATGCCATACGGAATGCTGTCCTCCCTCTACGGCAGTCACGACACCGCCCTGCGATATCGCGAGCAGGCCACATGGTCAAAATCCTGTGCAGACCGGGTCTGGGCGGAAATCATAAAGCAGAAAATACGGGGACAGATAGCCGTACTGCCTGCCGATAAAGCTTCGGAATGCAGGGTGCTCGAATCCTACATTGATCAGGTTCAGCCCGGAGACGCAAGCAACCGGGAAGGCCACGCCGCAAAAGTGTATTTCAACGCGTTATTCGGGATGGACTTTACCAGAAACAGCGAACACCCGATCAATGCGGCGCTGAACTACGGATACGGGCTTCTCCTGTCGGCGCAGTCCCGAGAGATGTCTGACAATTATTGACGAAGACCTCTGTATTATTACCTGAAGCATATTATCCTGTTCCCACATCTGCCGCTTGAATGCACCCGTATCTGTAGTTGCGGTAAGCTCTTTTCATTTGCGTAATTTGCAATTTGAGGTTTGAGAGTAGTGTAATTTCAAGTGGTAGTTAAACTCGCGGCTCAAAAGCGCGACTACATGGAGAGTTTGAGAGTAGTGTAATTTCAAGTGGTAGGTAAACCATGCGTCCTTGAAAAATCCCTTGACCTGGTGTTTGAGAGTAGTGTAATTTCAAGTGGTAGTTAAACACACCTACAATCAATAAGTCATGTGGCACAGTTTGAGAGTAGTGTAATTTCAAGTGGTAGTTAAACAGGAGATACGAAGAGAGAACGTCCATCTGCGTTTGAGAGTAGTGTAATTTCAATCGGCAGAAATAGCCACAGGGCGCCGGAGAGATTGTCTCTTCAGCGCCCTGTGTTCGCATGCTCCCGCTCCCGGGCATTCATATTACATATTCATACAGCATGAAGTTCGTCCATCCCGTATCCTCATAATACATTTTCAGTGTCGCCATGTACCGAAACCCGAAGCCGGTGTAGAGCTGTTCCGCCGGGGTGTTCCCCTCCAGCACGTCCAGCCGGATTGCTTTCATCCCGGCTGCCTCCGCCAGACGGATCGCTTCCCGCACCATTGCCTTCGCATATCCCATCCGGGCAAAATCCGGATGGACTCCGAGCGCATGGATCACCAGGATCTCATTGTCAGACGCTTCCGTCTGCCAGTGAAACCGGCGATAGCCTTCGTTATACTCGTGGTTCAGCACCATGGCGGCGGCAATACGGCCATTTTCCGCGATATAGTACATCTCCCCGTTTCGGATCGACTCCGCCAGGAACTCCGGTGAGGGATAGATGTCCTTTTTCCAGCCGACATAAGCCGTTGAACCCGCCATTGCGTCAATCAGGGAATGATAAAAGCCCCGTATTTCTGCAAACCGGTCTTCTTCCGCTTTCCGGATGATCATGATTTCCCCCCTTTTCCGAACGATAGCCTCTCTGATATCTGCGCCGTAACCGGGCGCTGCGCTTCCCATGATCTACCGATCTACCCACTTGCTTTGTAGCCTGAAATAAGATAGAATGATTATAGCATGTATGGAAAATTTGAGCAATCCGCAACGGACCGCCCGCCCTGCAGGAAGCGCACAGAACGCGAAAGGAGCAAAAACATGAACACAATGGAAGTAATAAAAACGCGGAGGAGCGTCAGATCTTTTGAGAAAAGGCCGCTCACGGCGGAAGATACGGAAAAACTCCGGTCTTTCATTCAGACCGTGCGCAATCCCTATGATATCCCGGTAGACTTTGTCCTCCTAGATGCGGAAGCGCAGGGTCTTTCCAGCCCGGTTATCGCGGGCGCGCCCTGCTTTGTTGCTGCCAAAGTGGAGAAGGTGCCGCATGCGGAGGAGGCTTACGGCTACTCTTTCGAAAAGCTGGTGCTCTATGCCTGGTCGCTCGGGATCGGTACGACATGGATCGGCGGTACGATGAAGCGCGAGCTGTTTGAAAAGGCCGCCGGACTGGCGGACGGCTGGATGATGCCCTGTGTCAGCCCGCTCGGCTATCCCGCAGAAAAAATGTCGATCCGGGAGGCGATGATGCGCAAAGGCGTCAAGGC
>JAEEGL010538235.1_pt1 | contig 11506 bp, 14 predicted proteins | sample 9134231 | NCBI WGS metagenome assembly JAEEGL01 (sample SAMN16246548, study PRJNA631951) | gut metagenome | biome: gut microbiome; feature: rumen; material: fiber-attached | host: Bos | place: Iran: Karaj | collected 2018-10
AGCGTTCTGCATCGGTGACGGAAAGGCCGTCTATGCATCCCCTAAAGAAGGAAAGGTTGTCTTAAAGGACATCAGCAAGATGAAGGTCAAGTCCATAAGACATCTGATCGATTATTATGCTACATCCGGCAACGGATAATCGGATAATCAGGGAACACAGCCCATCGGATCTCACGGTCCGGTGGGCTTTTTTCATTATCGGGGACAGACAGCAGTTGTTAATCCGTCGGGAAAAATCGTATCATAGTGTTATTCCGATAACAGGAGATCTGACCATGAAAAAGATAATGAGTTTAGTGATGGCAGGTGCGGTTATGCTCAGCCTGAGTGCATGTTCAGCTGGTTCTAAACCAAGTGACACCTCTGCTGCTCCCGTAACGGAGACCACTCTGGGAACAACCACTGAGGCGACGACCACAACTACTACTGAAGAAACGACGACGGAAGAGACGACCACTGAGTCAAGCGCTGAACCGGAAATCAACTTTGATGAAATGCTCCCTAAAGAAGGTGAGATATTTACCGACTTTAAAGAGCAGCGTTACGATGACATTTCAGATAACATCCTGAAAGCTTTATGGTTCAGAACAGATACCACCGCAAAGGAATATGCGGCCAGGTTCTCGAAAAAGCCTTCTTATTCATATTCCAAAGGTGTCTGGACCTTTGATTGGACCAAGAAAAAGAAGAAAAAAGGCAAGACCACGCAGCCGTATGATACTTTCGGAAAGATAACGATCAAAGCAAATAAGGATGGCGACAAGATCGTACTTGACGAGAAAAGCTCGATCTCCTTTACGGTTTACATTAAGGATCTGGATACCGGCCGCGCGGTCTATAACATGATCAAAAAGGGGATCAGTAAAGACGGCATGTCCGATGCGTATTTAAAAGACGGTTTGGCAATTACTCCTAAACGCTGTTACTACACTTACGGTATGTGTGAAAAGTATATAGGTTTAATTACATATGTAGATTTTGAGATCAATATTAAGTGTTCCGTAAGGCCTGCAGGAGCTGAATAAGATCTGATTTTTCATAGAAGAGGGCGTTAGATCCTTATTCCCGGTTTGTTCTTCAATTTCAGTCGAAAGTGAAGAGGTTTTTGGGAATGGAATTCGCAGATCGGCACCTTCTTGCGTCAGGCAGTAAGGATTACCTATCACACGCTCTGTTTTTGATGAAACAGAGCGTGAAACAGGTAATTATGTGCTTTTTCCCGGGGAATTACCTATCACGCGCTCTGTTTTTAATGAAACAGAGCGTGAAACAGGTAATACTGCGCCCGGACAAGGAAACTGTACTTTCGGGCCTTGTTTTCATATTATTAGGACAAGGAAAATACCTGCCGGGGCAGGCATAAAAGGGGGAGAAATATATGAAGCGTGAATTGGGAATCGCAAGGTGCGGGCTGGCATGCTGCCTCTGCTCGGAGAATGTTACGTGCAAGGGCTGTAAGAGGGACGGATTCAAAGAGCTGTCGTGGTGCAAAGACGCCGAATGGTGTGAAGTAAGAAGATGCGGCATCGACAAGAATATCGCAGGATGTTATGAATGCGAGCCTGCGGACTGCCGCAAGGGACTCTATGCGGATAAGATCAAGGCACGCGCTTTTGCTGAGTTTGCCAGAAGGTATGGCGTGGAGGAACTGCTTGATTGCCTTGAGAGGAACGAGAAGGCAGGTATCGTCTACCACCGTGAAGGGATCATGGGCGACTACGATGAATTTGACGACCTTGAGAAACTGATCGGTTTCATCAAGACAGGTAAAAGGTGAAAAAATAGATGATATAATGTGTAAGGTAAATGAGGAAATGTGCTTAACCGCACAGAGTTTTAAGGGATATTGATTATGGCTACATTGTCTGAGAAGCCTATGGTCATAGGCGCTGTTAATGTTTCGAGCACGGAAGTTAAGTGTCCGGGGTGCGGTGCTTCGATCGGCTTGAAATACGATCCGGAAACTCTGAACATGACCTGTCCTTTCTGCGGACTGGTCTCGCAGCTTCCTAATCCGGGATCGGTTCCTGCTGTTCAGGAGCTCGACTTTAACACTGCTTTGCAGCGTGCCAGCGTAAACTGGGGCAACATCAAGAAAATGATCGTATGCGCCAACTGCGGCGGTCAGACGATCTTCGATGCCGAGCAGGTTACAGGTGCCTGCCCGTTCTGCGGATCCACCAGCGTAACCCCTGCAGCGGAGAATTCCCAGATAATGGCCCCGCAAGCCGTTATCCCTTTCGGCATTGCCAAAGAACAGACCCAGCTGTGTTTCGAGAATTTTATCAACAGCAGTCATGTAGCATCCAGAAAAGTCTATGGATGCAAATTAGAAAACGTTTTGGGCATCTATCTTCCGTTCTGGACGTATGACACTCTGGTGGTCTCAGACTACTTTGCGCATACCATGGAAACAAAATATACGCCCAGTGTGAGTTTCAGAGGCGTGCTTAACAAGTTTTACGATGACCTCGTCATCTACGGCTCTGACAAGATCCGTCATCCGCATATTAGCAGAGTCCAGGAGTTTGACTTCCAAAGAATGGTTCCCTATACACCGAAGTATCTGGCGGGCATACCGGCTGAGCGTTATACAGTCGGTCTTAATGACGGCTGGGAACGTGCAAAAGAGCAGATCAGAGCAAAAACAAAGAGGATCTTGAATAGAAAGTTCTTTATGAAAGCCACCATTGATGCGATAAATTACGGTTTCTATAACGTCAAGTTCAGATACGTTCTGGCTCCGATCTATCTCGCTACATTCAAATGCGGAAAGAAAACATATCCTGTAGCCATTAACGGACAGACGGGCAAGGCTTACTGTAAGTTTCCGACTTTCCTTGGCAAGCTTGTCGTGATACCTCTTATAGTCATCTTGTTATCGCTGCTGTTGTTTTTCATTGCGGTTATAGTGCCTGAGTTAAGGTAAAAGGGATGGATAGGCCTATGTCAAATTGTGTGAAATGCGGATCGGAATTAAAGCCTTCAGATAAGTTCTGTCAAAAGTGCGGAACGCTTAATATTCAGCCCGTTAAGAGAGCCAGGTGGAACTGGCTTCCTTGGGTAGTGGCATTGTGCACTGCGATGATAGTCATTATGTTTGCCGGAACGGCGGTTCGTGAGATCTACAGAAGAAATACGGGTTACTATGAAAGGCGAAAGGACCCGTCTCGAAACGTAACTGTTACCGATGCAGTTAACGAGACTTTCAGCAGCGAGCTGTTCGGGGAGAACACTAAATTCGCGTATCCGGAGGTCTCCATAAAAGGAAAAAACACAAAAATCGCGAATAGAACGATCGCAAAGGAAATAGAAAAGTACCATGAAGGCAGGGAAGGGAAATTCGCTGCTGATTACTTTTATTATTTCAACATGCATCCTTCTTTCAACAAAAAAGTGTTATCCATTGTGGTCGAAGTCTGCTATGTCCGGACAAGCGAGCGCTCCGACAGTCATTTTTTCGTTTATAACATTTCCATCGAGGACGGACGGCTTTTGAATGACGAACAAGTGCTCAGGAGGTTCGGAATAGGCAAGCCGGGTCTCGAAAATGCCGTAAAAAGGACTTATGACAGCTATGTCAAGACAGTGAACCTGACCGAAGAAGAAAAGAAGGAGCTGTATAATGACGCACATTTGGCAGAGCCTTTCTTCGGAGAAGACGGCCATCTTTGTTTTGCTACTGTCATTCCAAAAGAAGACGGAGATAATATATCCATCCTTTTTGACGCAGATACCAAAAAGGTCTTACCGGGTCCGATAGTCTTCAAAGGAAACGGAAATCTGAATGATATGGAATAAGGCGGCTGAGGTTACTCAACCGGCCTTTGACGGTGACGGCAATCCGAACATTCCGCAGATCGTGTCAGCAAACTTGTAATTGTCTTTGACTGCAGCCTGGGTATCCAGGAAAATAACCGTGTTTCCCTGAAGATAAAAGCCTCCGCCGATCTTATTGTAGCCGGCTGCGCTTACCGAAGAGCTAATGGAATAAGTTACTCCGGAGCTTGTTCCTGTTTTTCCGTCTTCCTCGTCACCATACTTTTCGACAAGGACGTTGTATGCTTCTTTTGCATCTTCGGTGTTAGCAAAAGACATATAGCAAATAAACGAAGGGTAAGATCTGCCGTCGCTTCCCTTTTCGGAGACAGCGGCCATGATGAAATCAGTTGTTTTTATATCCGGGAAGGTATCAAAACGGTCAACGATAAGATTGCTGTATTTTTCGGCTTCATCTTTATCGGCGGCAACAAAATAGCCGTTTTTGCCGCCTCTGGTCGCTATCAGATTTGACAATGATCCGATATTATCGGTCTTTTCTATTCCGTAAGATTCGATCTCCGCAATAAAGTTTTGGCGTGTTAATTCTTTCCTGGCGCAGCCCGCAGATCCCATGACAAATGCGGCAACAAGCAAAAGAGCAAATAACTTTCTTGAACGTCTCATTTTCGATCACCCCTGAATATGTTCCAAAAAGCCCTGCATTTCTATGTGTGCATCAGTTCAAGTTTATACCATAAGATCCGGAAAAGAAAACGCCGCTCCTGATCAGATGCATTTTGTGCGCATGATTTTGCAACAACTGATCTGTCCTGTGGCTTAAGCCCTGATCTTCCGTTAGACTCACAGCAACGGGAGGTGTTCCAATGAAGAAAGATCCGATGTCAAATAAATATCTGGTCCTGTTCTTTGTGCTGACTTTAGCCTGGACCTGGATCTGCGGATTCATTCCGGTCCTGTCCGGATTAACCGGAACCGGTGCGGGAACATTCATATTCTATTTCGGAGGCGGAGCTCCTTCTGTCGTCGCGCTTTTCCTTGTCTTTCTGACGTATCCGAAGGATAAGCGCAAAGATTACTTCCATAGGTGCTTCAGCTTCAGGAAGATGGGGCTGAAGTGGCCGCTGATAACGATCGCAGTCTTTACGTTGCTGTCGGTATTAAGCATCTTCATAGGTACCGGCCTGATGGGCTTTGAGATGCCGAAAATGGATTACATAAAGGCCATAGCTCATAACCCGCTGAATATATTCCTCGTTCTGCTGCTGTCGCTCATCTCCGGTCCTCTCAATGAGGAATTCGGCTGGAGGGGATATGCGCTTGACAGACTTCTGATAAGATTCGGTTTTCTCAAAGGTTCGCTTCTGCTGGGATTTATCTGGGCAATATGGCATCTCCCGTGGTTTTTTACGCCGGGTCAGGCGCAATATAACCTCATGCATGATTCAGTCTTTCACGCATTGATGTTTATACCGAGCGTCATGATGCTGAGCGTTTTCGTATCCTTCGTGTATATTAAGACTGACCGGAGCATTCTCGCGGGTGCTTTGGTGCATATGTTTAGCAATTTGATCGGAAGTCAGTTATTATCTCCTTATACGACAGAGATAAGTATGCTTGTAAGATATACGAATATGCTGTTCTTCCTTGGCGTGACCGTTTATGCGGCGTTTTCGCGCAGGTTCAAAGAGGAAACGGCGGCCGTTATCTGCAGCATACGGAAGCAGGAACAGGAAGGTTAAATGCAGATCATAACCAGACAGGTCCAGGGCAAGCCCCTTACCGTCACGATCGAGTATCCGGAATACACCGAGTCGGTCAGAGGCATTATTAAGCGTATCGAGAGTTTGGACATAAAGTTCAGCGCGTTTTCGGATGAACGCCGGATGCACATAGCCATGTCTGATGTGTACTATCTCGAAAACGTCGACAGAAAACTGTTCCTGTACACCAGGGATGATGTATTCAGGCTTGATAATTCGATGCAGGAGATAGGGAAGATCACAGAGGACTCGGATCTTGTCAGGATCTCAAGAACGTGCATCATGAACACCTCTCATCTTAAGGAGATCAAACAGCTTAAGAACAGCCGTCTCGAGGCAATGCTCGACAACGGCGAGAGGCTCATTGTATCGCGCAAATATCTGCGCGACATTAAGAGGAGGTTCTGAAAATGCCTGTCAGGAAAATCCTTAAAGATACATGCATACTTGCGGCATTGATGATACTTGCGGTGTTCACACTGTCGATCATCTGGTCGGGCGTAACGGCAGAGATCTCCCTCGTTCTGGCGCTTTTCGGCCTTGCGCTGATAATTACGGTCGTAAATTTCCTTTTCGATGAATACCTGTCACTCACGATCTTTTTGAGCTACATCATTAAATACTTTGTCTTCTCCGGGATCGTAATGCTGTTCGGCTTTATCGCGGGATGGTTCTTCCCGAGCAATTTCTGGATGGCATTTATCTACGTGGGTGTCGTGCTGGCGCTCGCCTTCGTGATCGATGCTTTTACGGTCAAGAGAGACATCGGTTATATCAACGAGCACATCAGAAAAGGAACCGGAAATGAACTGTCAGGCAGCTGAGTTCAGTTGAACGATGCACCGTTTGGGAAAGTGTCATTCAAGTAACTATCGATTGTGAGCGTACATACGAAAACCGAAAAAAGGCTGTTTTTATACGTGCATTTTCATCGAAAAAGGCTTCCGAAAGGCTTTGCGCACGGATAATTTTAAGAAAAAAGCTGTTTTCGTATGTATATTTCGCGCTGACCGAGGCAAAAACGGCCAAAATGCACATATAAAATCGATGAAAAAGCCGTTTTCGTATGTACGCCTGTCTCAGATCATTGTGCCGCAACGCGTGAGTTGAGTGATGCGTCATTTTGGGAGTATCATTCAAGAGTTCTTGGCACGGATGATATAATTGTCTTGTTTATAGGAGTGATCCTTATAAAGAAGAGGTTATGAGATCAAAATGAAAGTTTTAATTGTTTATTGTCATCCAAGTAAAAACAGTTTCACATACGAAGTGAAAGAGACTTTTATCAAAGGGCTGGAGAGTGCAGGGCATACATATGAGATCTCGGATCTGTATGCAGACGGATTCAATCCCGTGATGTCGGAAAAAGAGTATTTAAGAGAAGGATTCTATGATCTGGAAAGTCCTGTAGCGGAGGACGTTCTTCTTGAGCAGAAAAAGATAAATGAAGCAGATGTGATAGCTTTTATTTACCCTGATTTCTGGACTTCGTCTCCTGCTATGTTAGAGGGATGGTTTCAACGGGTATGGACTTACGGATTTGCATATGGAGATGATCCATCCATGAAATGTCTTAAAAAAGTTCTGTTTTTGATTACCATGGGCGGTTCATTAAAAGATGAGATAAGAAGAGATCAGTTAGAAGCAATGAAGACGGTTATGGTTGGTGACCGGATCAGAAACAGAGCAGCAACTTGCGAAGTATATGCTTTTGACGAGATGAGCAGAGGCCATGGTAATGATGCTAACAGGGATGAAAACATTGGTAAGCATCTGAGAAAAGTATTTGAAATTGCAGAAAAAATATAAAAAGGATTATTCACGTCCAAAGAATTCAAAAGCCTGTTACCGGCCTCTTGCTATGGCCATTATTTCATTTTTCTATTCCATTTATTCAGGAAATTGTTATTTCATAAATGCCACTCCGTTGATCTTGACACCGCTAATGTTATCTATGTTAAGAACAGTTCCGAAGCTATACGAGAAATTTCCGCTTCCAAACCTTCCGGTTGACGATTGACCATATACCCGGCCGGTAATCGGGAGTGACAAAACATCAATGCTTTCACCGTCAGATGAGATTACAACAAAACTGTTTATAGTTGTTTCGGTTAAGTCTTCATTTTCAGGGTGTGCCCAGTTTTTATCCATCCGGCTCACACCGTAAGGAGTAAGCGTGATTTCAGAGCCATCCTCTGCACGAAGTGTTTTGGTCGGTACATTTATCTTGTTGATCAGATCAAAGTATATGCCTTTATAATACGTGTAATCCTCAACAACTCTATCTCCATAAGCGTCAGTCTCGCCCGTTTCAGCATATTCAAAGAACACTACTCTTTTCGGACGGGAACTGTCTATATATGCGTTATCCAACGGACACGAGAAAGATATTGAGATCTCACCGTCACTTTCAGCTTTCCCGTCAGCGGATTCACTGTAGCCGCCGGTAGGATATATCCATTCTCCGGTATCAGCATAGACGAGTTTAGTCTGCCTTGCTCTGAAACTAATATGTTCTTTGGCTTCTTCAGTCAACGCAGTCAGTGTATAAACACCCTGTATAAAGTTTCCGTCACACATCTCAACATCAACAGTTAACCTGATGTTTTTATTCTCGACTGTATAACCGTTCGCGAGAAGACGCTCTTCCAGTTTCTGTACGCCGTCCTCAGTGTAGTAAATACTCACTTTATCTCGGTGTGTGATAAGTGTATAAGCAAAAACACCTGCAGGTATGATCAATGCCATAGCAGCTGCAACAATGACTCCAATACTTACCCTTTTTCTTAAACTTGTAACATGTCTTTTCGGAACATCCTGATACTCATTTACAAACCGCTCGTCGATCCTGCCGGTTATTTTCATAAAATCCTGTTCGTTCATAGCGATCCTTCCTTTCTGATTATGTGCTTTCTCAATTCCGCTCTCATACGGTGCAGCATTGTTTTAACTTTGCTCTGAGAGAAACCCGTTCTCTTTGCGATTTCCGCGATTGGCTCGTTGTACCAATACCGCCCCAGAAAGACTGCGCGCTTGTCTTTGGTGAGAGTGACAAGGAATCCGTTAATGCACTCTGCGATTTCCTCGCTGCGTTCGTCAGTAATGTTGCTGTTATCAGGAATACACTCATTCATTTCCTGAGTCAGTTCCACGAGCTGAGCCGATCGTTTCTGCGCCGTGTTTTTCTTTATTACATCCAGAGCTGCATTACGGCAAAGAGTGGCAAGATAGGCAAACAGATTGTCAGGACGATTTGGCGGGATGGTATCCCAGGCGCGGGCATATGTATCATTAACACACTCTTCCGCGTCTCTTTCATCTGAAAGGAAGCGCATTGCAAACCTCAACAGCCGGCCATTGTAGTTTGTCATTGTCTCTCTGACCGCATTCTCATCCCGTTCAAAATACAGATCGATTATCTCTTTGTCGTCCAACATACTGTCACCTCCTTTCGCTCTTTCCCTATAAGTAGATTTTCATTCCGAATTGGTTACATGTAATTCAAAGTGCCGGCAGATAAATCTACTATATTAAATCTACACACTCCGGCGATTTGTGTGTACATACGAAAACCGAAAAAAGGCCGTTTTTATACGTGCATTTTCATCGAAAAAGGCTTCCGGAAGGCTTTGCGCACGGATAAATTTAAGAAAAAAGCTGTTTTCGTATGTATATTTCGCGCTGACCAAGGCAAATACGGCCAAAATGCACATATAAAATCGATGAAAAAGCCGTTTTCGTATGTACGCCTGTCTCAGATCATTGCGCCGCACCGGTCAAACGCCAACCATACCGCTGAGTCTCGGTTCTTTAAGTAAAGGCTTAACGTTTGATTGGAACAGCGACGCCTGAGAAGAATGGGCATTTGTTAATAGTGATGTTTTTCGTATTACAGTTGCTTTCTTATTCTTTATATGTGGTTAGAACGATGCCCTCGTCTTCGGCTCTTACTTCTATAATGTTGATCCCGACCATTTCGGGTTCGTTCATATTATAAACAAAACAACCGGAAAACCGGTTACTTTACCGGAATGGTATAATTATCTTGTCTGAAAGAGAGAACCGTAATCCTAACACTTTTTGGAGGATAGCAAAATGAAAAAGTTTATAGCACTGATTATTTCTGCCACGATGCTCTTGTCGCTTTCTGCTTGTAATAAGGGAAAAGGGACACCGGCACCTGCCAATGAGACCACAAAAGCTGCCGCTGCCGGTGAAGGTGCAGGCGGCAATACGGATGCAACCAAGAAAAATACAGACGCAGGTGCCATTGTGCTGCTCCCCGGTGAGCTCTACCAGTTCGATAAAGATGCAGACGGCGGCCCTGTTATCAAGGGCTTAACCGTGAAAGGCAATCAGGTCGGCACTGTGGAATTCAATGCGAAGGATCCGGACGTAAAGGGCATAAGATGCATTTTCCAGTTGGACGAGTGGGTCGAGTTCTATCCTGATACGACCGTTACCGAAGGTATATATGTCTACGTATATAAGCATGCAGACGATGCCAAAGTTTATACGGATATGGGCTTCACAGAAGAGGACACTAAGGTGCTCGCCACATGCACTTTAACTAAGCCCGATGAGGCAGCCGATCAGTGGGGTGCCTTCTGTCTGAATCCTGATAACGCACAGCCCGGTGTCTACGATATTGTATTCGTTAAGGACGGAAAAGCTGTTGCGGTCATGGAGGCCAAGTTCTTCAAAGAGTCGTCGATCCAGGATAAATCAGATGATGAGCTCAGAGCCATGATGAAGGATTTCTGATCTTTAAGCCAAAATAAAAGATTTGCAGCCCGGATTATTCCGGGCTGATTTTTCTTTAATCAAACAAGCGGAAGCACGTTCTTCTCTATACACTCAACTCTGTCGAATATCATGGGCTTGAACGTACCGGTCACGCCTACGGCCACATTCTTGTCTTTGTTTACATAGATGATGTTCCCGCAATCACCTATTGCGGCATACACTTCCCTGTCTTCAAAAGGCTTATACCACAGATAACCGTAATACATGTTTCCGAATCTCTCACCGAGTTTCTGATATGGTGTGAGCATGCTGTTGATCCATTCGGATGATACGATCCGGACTTTGCCCATACTGCCGCCGTTTAATACCATACAGCCGATCAGGGCAAGGTCTTTTGCGGAGGCGCATAAGCCCCATCCCGCAGTTACCGTACCTTGCGGATCCGAATACCATTCATTCTTCCTGGGACCTTTGTTCATGAAGAAATCGAATTGGTCTTCTTTGCTGCTGTCACCATGGATAACGTGCTCCGGGATCCCCAAAGGAATAAAGAGATTCTTATTTGCAAAGTCTATCAGCTTCTCTCCGGAACCTCTCTCGATTATTCCGGCCAGTATCTGGATCCCCAGTGTCGCATATCTGAATTCACCCGTGATACCTGCTCTTCCGCCCAGAAAGTCTAATGCCGCCTTGGTCCAGTCATCAGAAGTGCAGACCTTTTTCCACGGTTCGGATCTGCCTTTATAAGGCGCAGTCATGGTAAGAAGATGCCTTACAGTAACATCAAATATCGTTTTCTCGCCCCTTTTTGCCTGATAATCCGGAAAGTAATCCATGACCTTGTCGTCAACGCTTATAAGGCCCTTGTCAGAAGCAATGCCGGCAAGCAGGGCCATGACCCCTTTGGTCACGGAATTAACGTTAACGGCATCTTCTGATGCGAATCCTCTCCAGCTGTCCTCATAGATAACGGTGCCGTTTCTTATGGCACATATCTGGCATATGTTGCTCTCGTTGCCGTTGCTCCCGGCAACATAAGCATGGAATTCTTCTCTGTTCATTTCAGTCCCCTCACAGCGTCGGTCAATTGGCGGATATTCTCCTTGTTACAGTGATATTCGGCAGCATCGTAAGCTTTCAGAAGGTCGTCCTCATTCTTAGTACGGTTCTTCATTGATTTAAGTTTCATCTTCAGCAGGGACATCATTATCTTGTGC
>JAEEGL011571393.1_pt1 | contig 11506 bp, 9 predicted proteins | sample 9134231 | NCBI WGS metagenome assembly JAEEGL01 (sample SAMN16246548, study PRJNA631951) | gut metagenome | biome: gut microbiome; feature: rumen; material: fiber-attached | host: Bos | place: Iran: Karaj | collected 2018-10
CGTATATGCAACCAACTACGAAGGCTATGTCAACCGTACAGTTTATGTCAACGAACCTCAGGCCATGTTCGGCATCGAGGCCGACCTGCACCTGCTGCCCCTCATTGGGGCGGACAGCCCTTGGTACGACATCTACGCCATCGGGCGCATAGGCTCCACCACGCAAGACCTCGACGTTACCCTCGGTCTCGGTTTCGCCTACTGGCCGTGGAAATGGGGCTGCATCTACGGCAATGTCGGCACCGGGTCGGCAGGATTTCCCTACGGTTTTCTCGATGTGCAGAAATTCCGTTTCCAGGTGCGCACCGGCATCAGTATCAGACTTTAATTCACATTAAATAATAACAAAACTAAAAGGTTGCGCCCGACACGTACAAGGGATTATGTAATGAAAAAACTGTTTGTCATGCTGTTTGTTGCCACTTCGCTGCTGGCAGTGTCATGCAAAAAAGACACCACCGTTAAACTCACCGGCACCCAATGGGTGGGTAATGTGACCGTTGGAGAATTCAATGGCTCCTACTATATGTCATTCCTAACGGACTCGACTGGAAAAATGGATGTTTCGTTGAGGGGAGGTGGCGAAGACGAGGACTACACACTGCCGTTTACCTACACCTTCGACGGCAAAGAAACCGGTGTGCTGAATATAGATGACGATATAGCCGACACATTCCACTACAGTGCGGAAAACAGCACCATCACCCTGTTCCTTAGCCCCGGAGAAGTGGAGGAAATGACCATAAGCAGCATTGTCTTTCACAAGAAATAGTTAATATGTGCTTTTGTTTTTTTCTTTGCATGTGAGAAAAAAAATGTAATTTTGTACTTTCATTAGACAGTAGGCCATAGCATGCAGGATACGCGCTGTGACTACTTGACAGGTTTAATATCAAATTGTTAAATATTAATTAAAGGTTGCGCCCGGCACGTATCAGGGCAGCTGAAAATGAAAAAAACACTGACAATGATTGTCGCGCTTGCCATGGGCGTTGCCGTAGCCAATGCGCAGAACTCCTTCAACACCCCTGTGGCCGACGAGACCATGGGTGCCGAAACCATTGAGATGGCCGAGGCCGTGCCCGTCGACATGAGCCAGCCTATGCAGATTACCGACGCCTCCTTCGCCGACGAACAGGCAGTGCAGACTTTGCTCGCCGACTATGTGGACAACCCCAAGCAGACTACCGCCGCCATCCTGAACATCCTGCTCGGTGACTTCGGCGTGGGTCACTTCTACACGGGTCAGACCCTGCGCGGTGTGCTGGACATTATCTTCTGCTGGACCGGCATCCCCGCCATCATCGGTATTGTCGAGGGCATCATCTGGCTGACCGACACCGAGGAAGAATGGGCTGCCCGCGTGGCCGGATGGAAAAATAAATAAAGGCAAAGGACTGTTTGCCACAGAGTAAAGGGTGCTCCGGATAAACCGGGACACCCTTTCTTCGTTGCCGTAAACCCGAATTGGTCACCAGGGTTTATGCTAGATTCAGGCAGATTGGCCGCATCGCTGGCGAAGACATGGCGGGCTACGGCGAGACGCTTGCCGCTTCGCGCGTAATTTACTTTTTATTCTGTGAGGGGTTACGCCAACCTACGTCAATGTTCCGATAATGTCGCATATTTGTTCCCAACGTACCTCTGTGTGCTTTCCGGGCTCGATGTTGCGTCGTTCTTTATCATATCGTTTTTCGATATGTTTCCACTCGTTTTCCCTTTCACAAAGGGAAAACGAGTGGAAAACGATCGAATAACGATCGAATAAATGACGACGCTTGAGTGATTGCTTGAATGTGTTAATGCGTGAATTAATGCCTGAATGCTTGAATGTGTAAATGCTTGAGTGATAAAATACTCAAACAATTAAACAATCAGACAATCAAGCAATCACTAATCACTCAAACAATCAAGCAATCAGACAATCAAGCAATCAGCACGTGTCCCCCGGTGGCGAAGGGATAGAGAACGGCCGCACTGGGGCGGCCGTCAGGGGACATAGTCGTGGGCGGAACCGGCAGGTTGCGCGCCCCGGACATGTGGTTTCGGGGGTGTGAGGGACTATCGGGCCATGATGTATTCCATCACCTGGCACAGACGGGTGTTGGTTTCCGGTATCTCGCCGCTGCCGTCGATGGAGACGAGGCGGCCGGAGACCTTGTAGTAGTCGAGCACAGGGCGGGTTTTGGCCTCGTATTCCTCCAGGCGGTGGCGGATGACCTCCTCGGTGTCGTCGCTGCGGTTTGAGGAGAGGGCGCGCTCGTGGATGCGGTGCACCAGTTCCTCCTGCGGTACGTCGATGGAGATGACGGCATCCAAGCGCCTTTGTTTCTTTTGGAAAAGGAATTCGAGCATCTGGCACTGTTGCACGGTGCGTGGGAAACCGTCGTAGATGATGGAGGGCTGGGGCTTTTCGGGCAGCGGGTCGTCGGGGCCGATGCCGCAGGCGCGGCGCAGGCGCAGTTCGTCCCACTCGTCGAGCATCTCGTTGCGGCCGTGGTCGAGGGCTTTGGCTATGAGGCTTACCACCACGTCGTCGCCCACCAGGTCGCCCCGGTTCATGATGTCGCGGACGCGGAGGCCCAGCGGGGTCTCCAATGTCACTTCGCGGCGCAGCATCTCGCCGGTGGAGAGGTGTATGAGGTCGAATTTCTCGGCCAGTATGGAGGCCTGGGTGCCTTTGCCCGCGCCGGGCGCGCCGAACAGTATGATGTTTTTCATGGCGATAGTGCTGTTATTTTATTGACAGTTTCTTTTTCATTTCGGGCGAGAGGGCATCCTTGTGGATGAGGATGGTGACGGTCTTGTAGCGGAAAAAGGCCTTGGAAGCGAAGAACATGCCCTTGTATTCGCCGTTGTAGGCACCCCAGCTGTTTTTGACCATGTAGTATTCGTTGCCTATCTGGTCGGTGGCGGTGCCGTAGATGAGCATGAGGTGGTCGTCGTTGGTCTCGTGGTTGTCCCATGCCAGCTGGCGTTCCTGCGGGGTGACCCAGCGCTGGGGTGTGGGACGGGTGGCGGACTCGTCCTGTATTTCCTTGGCGGTCATGCCGGTCCAGTGGGCGAGGTCGCTGCCTTTGAGGTCGGGGGCTTTCGTGTCGGTGGCGGGGAGGACGCAGAATCCGTTGCGCGAGTTCTGGCGGAAGCCGGGTTCGCTCACGTCGCTGTCCCAACCCACGGGGTAGCCATGGGCAATGGCGTAGTCGGTTATGGCAAGCAGCTCGTCGAGGGTGACGTTGTACGACAGGTCGTGACGCCAGTTGTCGGGGCTTTCGACGGCAAAGCGACTGTAGAGGGGCTGGTGGATGAAGGCGGTTATCTGGATGTAGTCGTCGGCTTTGAGCCCTGTGGAGGCATAGAACGACAGGGGAGTGTACTTCTTGCCCTGATAGGTGAACTGCTCGGGCGGCACACCGAGATATACGTCGTGCACGGCGCGGATGGCTTTCATGCAGAGGAGCTGGTAGTCGTTGTCGCTCTGCAGGCTGTTGTTGCCGGCGGCGGCCTTGACCATGGGGTTGACCATGGAGCTGAGTTCGCTGTGGTTGGAGATGGTGTCGCGGTACATGGCGCCGGGACGCATCAACTCTTCAGGCACGAGGCCGTAACGTTCCATGCAGTGCAGGAGGTCGCCGAAGCAACCGCCTTGTGAGAAACCGATGTCGCCGTGAGTGCGTATGGAGGCCATGGCGCGGTCGTAGTAGTCCCAGTAGGCGGTGTACATCTCGCTGAAGTCGTAGGTGCCTTTGCCCATGCGGAGGAGTTCGGCCTCGATGAAGGCCATGCCGCTGTAGTCCCAGCAGGTGCCGGCTTTGCCTTGGTTTTTGACGGAGGTGACGGGGAGTTCCTTGGTTATGGTGAACTTATAACCTTGGTCGGAATCCTTTTTCTGTTGGGGTGTTGTCTGGGCTGAGACGCAGGTGCATAACAGCATCGCAGCCATGATGATAATGATTCGTTTCATATCTGTAGTATTTTTATTCTACCTGCGGCGGTGCGCCGCTTTCACGCTGCAAAAATACGAATTTTTTTTGAATGAATGAAAGTTTAGAAGATTGCTTGATTGTTTGATTGCTTGATTGCTTTAGTGATTGCTTGATTGTTTGATTGCTTGATTGTTTGAGTGAATAGTGACTGCTTGATTGTCTGATTGTTTAATTGTTTGAGTATTTTATCACTCAAGCATTTACACATTCAAGCATTCAAACATTAATTCACACATTAACACATTCACGCATTAACACATTCAAACAATCATTCAAAGCGAGATGTCCCAGATGCCGGCGGCGCGTTCCAGCTCGACCCATGCGGTCATGCATTCGTGGAGGCATTCGGCATAGGCTTGCTGAAGCTCGTTGTAGGTGTGCTGTGCATTGATGACTTCGAGGAGTGAGGTTTCCCCTCTCATATAGGCGTAGGTCTTGCCTTCGAGCACCTGTCGGGCATTGCCGGCAATGACGGTGTTGTAGTTGGCCAGACGGTCGAGGGCTGAGCGGTAATTGTTGTAGGCTTTGATGATTTCGGTTTGGGCCTGCTGCCGAAGGATGTCGGTTTCGATATGTGCCTGCTGGGCTTTGTACTGGCCGGCACGGATGTCGCCCCGGTAGAGGTTGGATACTGGCAGGGGTATGCTGATGCCTACGGTGTAGCCGTAGAATTCGGGGGCAGGGGCTTCCTCGTTGCGCACGCGGGTACTGTAGCTCACGCCGAGGGAGAGGTCGATGTCGGGGATGCGCTCACGTCGCACCTGCGTCAGCTCGCTCTCGGAGGTAAGGGTCAGGTGGCGTTGCTGCACGATGTCGAGACGCAGGCTGTCGGCGGCTTTCAGCATGTCGCTGAGGTTGTAGTTCCGCATGGGGGAGTCGAGGTTGCCGACGATGCTCTGTGTGGCAAGCGTGGGGTTGCCCATCAGTTGGTCGAGTTCGACGAGAGCGTTGCGGTAGTCGGCCAGCAGGGCTTGGTAATCCTGTTTGGCAATGTTGGCCTCGAGGCGTGTCTGCATGACATCGATTTCCGACATGTCGCCGGTGGCAAAACGCAGGCTGTCGCTGAGGTAGAGCTCTTGCATGTTCTGCATGTTCTGCTGGCCTATCGTCACCAGTGTGCGGGCCAGGAGTGCATCGATGAAGGCAAGTGTCGCCTCGGCCCGCAGGGTGAAGGCAAACTGCTGCAGCCCGGCATGGGAGGCGTCGAGGTTGTGGAGCGCGGTGGAGATGCGTGCGGAGCGTTTGCCAAAGGAGATGGTCTTTTCTATGCCGAAGGAGAAGGACTGGCCCATGGCAATGTCCCAGTCGCTGTTGTTGCCGTACTCTGCCGCGAGGGCGGGGTCGTTGAACTTCTTGGCGGCGGAGAGGTCGGCCTGGGCAACAGAGTGGTCGAGTTTGGCAACGGCGTAGTTCAGGTTGCTCTGCATAACGCGGCTGATGAATGTGTTGTAGTCCAGCTCCTGCGCGCTGAGGTGCAGGGTTGTCAGGAGAAGGAGGGCCGCGAGGGCGGCTGCTTTGGATATTGTGTGGACTGTTTTCATTGCTCGGAGGTGTTTTGGGTGTCGGTGGTGATGGGTTTGCCGCTTTGGGATGCTTTCCGCTCAGCCCGTTTTTCTACAAGGTAGTAGAGTGTGGGCAGGATGAAGAGGGTGACGATGGTGGCGAAGATAAGGCCGTAGACGATTACTGTGGCCAGGGGGCGCTGCACGTCGCTGCCTATGCCCGTGGAGATGGAGGCCGGGAAGAGTCCCAGCACGGCGACGGAGGCCGTGAGCAGGACGGGACGCATGCGGTGGGAGGCACCCTCGATGACCGCCCGTCGCAGGTTGTTGCCCCGGGCTCGCAGATGGTTGATGTGGGATATCATGATAATCCCGTTCTGGATGGCTACGCCTATCAGTGCTATGAAGCCTACGGCAGAGGAGACATTGAGTGTCATGCCGCGTACGTTGAGCGCCAGCATGCCGCCGAAGAGTGCCAGCGGCACGACGAACATGAGCAGTCCGGCCTGGCGCACCTTGCCGAAGGCGAAGATGAGCAGGATGAACATGACCATGAGCGCCAGCGGGACCACCAGTCCCAGACGGTTGAAGGCTCGGTTGCGGTTCTCGAACTGTCCCGCCCAGTGCAGGGTGGTTTTCTCGGAGTCGTATTTCACCTGTTCGTTAATCAGCTTGTTTGCCTGCGCCACAAAGGTGGTGAGGTCGGCACCGCGCAGGTTGATGCGTACAAGTGTGTAGCGACGGCTCATCTCGCGCATTATGGTGCTGGCACCGAGAGCCATCTTGATGTCGGCCACGGCAGAGAGGGGAACCTTGATGCCATCGGCTGTGGTGAGCATGAGGTTGCCGATTTCCTCGGGCGTGTTGCGGTAGCGCTCGGCATAGCGGCAGGTGATGTCGTAGACTTTGCTGCCTACGTAAATCTGCGAGATGGCGCGTCCGCCGATGGCCAGTTCGATAAGCTCGGCCACATCGGATACGTTGAGCCCGTATTGGGCGATGCTGGTGCGGTTGACCGATATCTGCAGCTGGGGAGTGGGCGGTTCCTGGTCGACGGCAACATCCGTGGCTCCTTCGACCTGCGAAACCACTTTGGCCACCTGCTCGGCTACCCGTCGGCTCTCGTCGATGTCGTCGGAATAGATCTTCAGGGCCAGGTCGCTGTGGGTACCGGCTATCTGGTCCATCACCATGTCGATGATGGGCTGGGAGAAGCCCGCCGAATAGCCGGGGATTTCTTCAATGGCCTTGGACATGGCTTCGACAAGTTCGGCCTTTGTGCGGCCGGATTTCCATGTGTTGTAGGGCTTCAGTCCCACACCGACTTCGACGTGCGAGAGGGAGAAGCACTCGGCGCCCTCGTCGTCGCGGCCCAGCTGGGTCATGACATAGGATGTCTCGTCAAACTCTTTCAGCACATGTCGCAGGTCGTCGGCCATCTTTTTGGATTTCTCGATGGAGAGGCCTGAAGGCAACTGCACCTGCACCCATATCGAACCCTCGTCCAGCGGTGGCAGGAAGTCCTTGCCGACAGTGATGGAAAGGGCAATGGAGCCTCCCAGAATAATCAACAGCACAACGATAACGGCACGTGTTTTCTCAAGCAGCACGCCTACGACACGGTTGTAGGACTGGTTGAGTTTCTCCAGCCATTTGTTGTGGTATAGCTTGCGGGGTTTGTGGTAGGCAAGATATGACAGGCCGGGGGTGAGGAGCAGTGAGGTGAGCAAGGCACCTATCAGTGCATAGCCCACGGTGTAGGCCATGGGCGTGAAGAGCTTTCGCTCGACATGCTCGAAGGCGAAGAGTGGCAGGTAGGCGGTGATGATAATGATGGTGGAGAAGAAGATGGAGCGGGCAACCTCGCTGGCGCGCTGCTTTACGTCGCCGGCAGACAGTTCCAGTTCCGGGTGCCGCTCGCGCTTTTTCAGGATGTTCTCCATCATGACAATGGCACCATCGACCAGTATTCCGAAGTCGATGGCTCCCAAGGAGAGCAGGTTGGCCGGGATGCCGGTGAGTTTCATGAGCACAAAGGCCACCAGCAGGGCAATGGGGATGGTGATGGCAACCACAAGCGAGCCACGGAAGTTGCCCAGGAATATCATCAGCACCACGATGACCAGCAGCATGCCAATCAGCAGGGTGTGGGAGACGGTCTTCAGGGTTTCGCCCACCAGGTTGGTGCGGTCGAGGAAAGGATGTATCTCCACGCCCTTGGGCAGAATCTCGTTGTTCAGCTCGTCGATGGAGGTGTGTATGCGGTCCAGGACTTCCGAGGGGTTCTCGCCGCGCAGCATCTGTACGATGCCTTCCACAGCATCGTCGTAGTCGTGCTCGTCGTCGCTGTAGCCCAGCACGCCTTTGCGCTCCAGGGTGCCATATTTCAGCTCGCCCAGGTCTTTCAGATAGACGGGTGTGCCGTTGACGGTTTTCACCACGATGTCGCCCAGTCCATCCAAGTCGCTGATGAGGCCGATGCCACGGACGACGTAGCTGAGACTGCCCTCGGAGAGGATACTGCCGCCGGCATTGATGTTGTTTTGTTCAATCTTCTCGGTTATATCGCTCAGCGAGATGCCGTATTCGGTCAGCCTGTCGGGCGAGAGCTCTATCTGGTACTGTGTGGTGATGCCGCCGTAGTTGCTTACGTCGGCCACGCCTGAAATCTGCCTGAGATAAGGGATGATGGTCCATTTGTGGATGTCGGTGAGGCTGCGGAGGTCGTGACTGCCGTCGGGGCTTTCCACAATGTAGCGGTAAATCTCGCCGGTGGGGGCGGTGAGGGGGTTGAGCTCCGGCACGGCGCCATAGGGAAGGTCTATCCCCACCAGCCGCTCGGTGACGCGCTGCCTTGCCCAGTAGTCGTCCACACCATCGTCAAAGACCAGTATTACAGTGGAGATGCCGAAGCTGTTCTTGCTTCGCATGGTCACCAGATTGGGGATGCCGCTCACAGCCCGTTCCACAGGAATGGAAATCTGCTGCTCTATCTCTTCGGTGGCAAGGCCGGGCACCTGGGTGACCACTTGCACTGTGGTGTCGGATATGTCGGGGTAAGCATCGATTGACAGGGCATTCCACGAAATGACTCCGGCGATGCAGAGCAGACCGAAGATGGCAGCGGCAATGGCTTTGTGGTCAATGGCCCAACCTACAATTTTCTCTATCATGGTTCAGAAGTGTGATGGGTGAATATTGGAAAAGTAATAGAGGGGAGTTAGTGTTTGTCAATCAGGTAGAAGGCTCCTTCGGTAATGATTATGTCTCCGGGAGTCAGTCCTTTGATGATCCGGAGCGTATGCTCGTCTATCGAAACGACCTCTACGGGTGTGCGTAGGTAGGTGCCTTCGCCGACCTTGCGCAGCACATACCTTCCTTTCTCGCCCTGCAGTACGGCGTCCTTGGGTATCACTATGCTGTTGAGGTTCTGTATGTGCATGTTCACGCGGGCATACATGTTGGGGAGCATCTGGTGGCGAGGATTGTCACACTCGATGATTGTCTGCACAGTGCGGGTCTCGGGGTCGAGGATGCCGCCTACATAGTTTACATGTCCGTGGAAAACGCTGTCGGGTCGGGCCACAAGACTTACCTCCACACGCTCAATCCCGTCCACATAGGGGGCGTCCATTTCGCTGACATTGGCCTTCACCCACACCTTGTTCAGGTCTGCCACCACCACTTTCGCAGCGGCGTCCTCTTTCAGATATTCGCCAATGACCAGGTCGTTGCTCAGCACTCGTCCCGAGATGGGCGAGCGGACAATCATGGGCTGCCCCACTTCGGCCTTGTTCAGGTCAATCTGATACTCCTTTGCCACGGCTACGGCATGGCGGTATTCCTCTACTGCCAGAGAATAGGCTGTCTTGGCCTCGTCAAGGTCTTTGGTCGACGCCACACGGTTGTCGTGCAAATCCTGTGTGCGGTCAAGAGCCCTTTTGGCCATGTCCATCTCCGATTTGGTCTGTATGAGCCGTTTCACCACCTCGCCGTATTCCGAGGCGGAAATCTCAAACAGCGGGGTGCCGGCTTTCACCACCTGGCCTATGCGTACCAGCGAGCGTACCACACGCCCTGAGAAGGGTGCTGCCACTTCGGCGTAGTTAGAGGGTATGGCCGTCACCACACCGGTGGTGGTGAGATTGAAAGAGTACTTCGATACACCTACGGTGTCGCACACCAGGCGTGTCCCGATAGTGGAGGTGGAGGCCACCGTGATAGTATCGCCCTGCACTGAAATCTCATTGTCCGACGTGTTGCTTGTGTCGCTGGCAGAACCCGAACAGGCGGCTAAAAGCCCTGCACATAATACAAAATAGAGGTATTTCTTCATATTACAGTAAAAGCAATTGTGTTTCTTATATTTCATTATCAGTTTATTCGGCATGCGGGCATATTCTTCCCTGCCGGAATAGAGATTGCAAAGATACTACATTTTCTTGAATAATTGATAATCTTTATTGAAAAACGATAATATTTTTTTTCTCTACGATAAAAAGCAAGGAGATGCTATCTGTGGTTAAGGCTGTATGCCGACGGGTAATAAAAAACAAAACAGGATGTCGCTGCATCCTGTCTTGTGGTTTAGTAGCGGGGGCTGGATTCGAACCAACGACCTCCGGGTTATGAGCCCGACGAGCTACCTCTGCTCTACCCCGCACTCTATTATCTCCTCGTGGAAATCGGCTGCAAAGGTACTACTTTTTTTTGAATAATCAAGACTTATTCCAAAACATTCTCTAAAATTAACAATTCCCATGATAGTTTTCAAATGTTTACAAGAGGTATTTAACATAAGAAAATCGTCTCTCTTCGTAAAAAGAAAGACGTTTTTACTGGTGCGAAATGTTAATTTCAAGATGTCAGAGGCTACATTTCATTTGTTTTTGCTCAAATAACGTTGAAGGGTCTGGCTTTCTGAAATGTAGGCTTGTTCATGGGTCATTCGTCCAAGTAGGGGATGGTGTCAAAGGCAATCGTGTCGGTGGTCGGCTTTTCGTTGCGCTTGAATAGATCCTCAAAGCGTCCTTTCATTCGCCCTTTGACTATCGCCCAACGGCGGCGGTTTTTCAACGAACTCATCTTCTTATGGTATCGCCCGCACAACTGGTTGAACCGCTCCAACTGTTCTTCCGACATGCGTTTGCGGTAAAACCAACGGTACCGCCTCATAAAGCAGCGCTGCTGCCGTTTCACCTTCGTCAGCGTGTCGCCGTGGAAGTCGGCATAGGGGGTGGACACAACATCGGTGACAAAGGCTTCGTAGTTGTTGATGAACTTCTCCACCTTGTTCCCTTTCTGTGCCCATGCCGTGGGACTCAGAAGAAGGATTATCACCGACAGTGCTAGTGCGTGCCTCATCTTGAAGATAAAAGAATGTGGATGCCCGACGGCGTGAGGCCGTAAGACCGGGCATCCACACGTTACAATTACTTATTGTAATTACTGAGACCCTCGTTCAGGTAGTTGACAAACTTCTGCACGTCGCGGTCATACTTGTAGTTCTCTTTGGTCAGAACCTTCCCGTCGGCGTCGATGATGACATAGTAGGGCTGGGCATTCATGTTGTACATGCTCTTCTCATAATACAGATTGCGGCGGCCGAGGGTTTTCAGCACCCGTCCGTTGTCGTCTGTAACCCATTCCTCCTCGGGCAGGTCGATGGTGTTCTCATCCACATACAGGCCACACATGACGAACTTGGTGGTGAGCAACTCCTTCACCTCCTTGTCGGCCCACACATAATGCTCCATCTCGCGGCAGTTGGCGCAGGTCTTTCCCGTGAAGTCGATGAAGATGGGCTTGCCCACTTGCTTGGCATAGGCCTTGGCCTCGTTCAGGTCGAAGAACCCGTTGAAGCCGGAGGGCATGTGCAGTTTGTCAGCATATTTGCGGGTGCCGAGGTCTTCTGTGGCAGCTCCGGGAGTGTAGGCAATGGTTGAGCCATGCTCTTCGATGCTGCGCTCGATATTAAAGTCTTGTGTCTCCATGGGGGGCAGGAAGCCCGATATGGCC
>JAEEGL011604870.1_pt1 | contig 11506 bp, 7 predicted proteins | sample 9134231 | NCBI WGS metagenome assembly JAEEGL01 (sample SAMN16246548, study PRJNA631951) | gut metagenome | biome: gut microbiome; feature: rumen; material: fiber-attached | host: Bos | place: Iran: Karaj | collected 2018-10
CGATACTCTGTGCATCCTTTAGGACAGTGGCCCGATCATATAAGAGAACTCCTTTTTTGCTGTATATGGGTTTGGCAAGTCGCATGCCCGGTTTAAGTTCGTCGCACTTAATAAAGAGCATAAATCACTCCCCTGAATATTCTGTATAATTCTAGTATGGTGCCATTTCGGTAAAAAATCAATAAAATATCGCTAAGCAGTTTATTCAGGTAAGTTCATCTAAAGTACTTCCGTAGGAGGAAAGAAATTCATTGACAAAGTCCAGGACTTCAGGAAGTTCCTGATAGAGGCTCCTTATCGCCTTTCCCGTGCTCTCTTTTGCAGTTCTGAACTCAGAGTTACCCGCATTCATCTCCCCGATGCACTTTATAAGGGCAGAGAGCTTGTCCGCAGCCTTGACGAGCCTTCTCATGTATCTCTCATCTTCATTGTCGCTTGCAACAAATATCTCCTCAAAAGAGGGCCTTAGATCCTCAGGGAGCTTTTCAAGGAGCTTGGAATCTGCAATTGCCTCCACCTCCTTGTAAGCAGACTTAAGCTCTGCATTAAAATACTTGACAGGAGTCGGCATATCCCCGGTGATGATCTCAGACGCATCGTGATAAAGTCCTATCAGAGCCGCCTTGTTGGCATCAAGATGCTTTCCGTAGCGCACATTTCCAATAGTGCAGAGGGCGTGTGCGATCATGGCAACTTCCATGGAGTGCTCGCAGAGATTCTCAGGTCTTGTGTTCCTCATAAGCGCCCAGCGCTCTATATATTTCATTCTCGATATCAGTGCAAAAAAATTATAATTCATACCTTGTGTGCTCCTCCCCAAATATGCTGGTGTATGCCCGTTCTCAGTCAAAAGCTGCTAAGCGAGCCTCATGTAACATCTATTTTCTCATGGAATGAGACTGTGGTCAAAAAAGAAATTCCGCCATTATTGTGTTGCTCACATCAAGTCCCGGATCGGAAAGACGAAGGTACGTGTCATCGCCCTCAGCTGCCGTTTCGAGATGCCCTGAAGCAGTGTATTTGTCAATGACTTCACCATAGACCAAGAACATATCCTGACCAAACTGGCGGCGAAACTCGCGCATGCTGACCCCCTTTACAAGGCGCAGTCCCAGGAACATGAATTCCTCCATCTGCGATCTCTCATCCAGACGCTCGATATCCTCAGCTGAAGGTGGTATTGCAAATCCCTGATCAGCCGGAGAGTCTTTTGCCCATTCAGGCAAATCAAACTCAGGGCGTTCTACATCTCTTTCCTTTGCATAAGTCTTCATATATTCTGATAAATTTCCGGTGTTTTTCCACCTTATGTTTCTGACCATTGATGAAGCGCCCAGACCGAGACCGAGGTAATTTCCCCTTCTCCAGTACACCTTGTTGTGAAAGCATTCATAAGTCTTTCCATCCCCAAACGCATAATTGGATATCTCATATCTGTGATAACCGTTTTCCGAAAGAATGCGTTTTGTCTCGTGATACATAGCCCTGTCTTCATCTTCTTCCGGAAGATCAAGCTTCATCTCAAAAAACGGTGTCCCTTCCTCTACTATCAGGCTGTAGGCAGAAATGTGCTTTGGCTTTAGCTCAGATATTTTACTCAGGGTTTCCAGGTAAGATCTCAGGGTCTGTCCCGGAAGCGCACTCATAACATCAACATTGATGTTGCCGAAGCCTGCTGCCTGAGCATTTTCATAGGTCTCATAGAACATCCTGCTGTCATGGAGCCTTCCAAGCCTTATAAGCTCCTCATCATTCAGGGACTGGGCTCCTATGCTGAGCCTGTTAAAGCCTGCTTCCCTGAAGGCCAGAAGCTTATCCATGATGGCTGATGCGGGATTGACTTCTATCGATATCTCTGCATCCTGTGCAACCATAAACCGCTCTCTGACAGTCTGCAGAATCCGGCATATCATATCCGAATCGGGAAAAGACGGAGTCCCTCCCCCGAAGAAAATCGATCTTATATTAAAGTCCTGATACTTTGCAGAAGAGAGGATGATCTCATTTTCCAGTGCCTGAAAATACTCCTTCATCATGCTTTTTTCTGCATTAAAAGAAAGGAAGTCGCAATAAAGGCACTTCCTTTCACAAAACGGAATATGTACATACAAAGACAGGTCTTTTTCCATATATCAGTCCGTGTTGTCCAGCTTGAGGACACTTAAGAATGCAGACTGAGGCACTTCCACGTTGCCGATCTGGCGCATTTTCTTTTTGCCTTCCTTCTGCTTCTCCAACAGTTTCTTTTTACGCGTGATATCTCCGCCGTAACACTTGGCAAGGACGTCCTTGCGGTAGGCCTTGACCGTCTCCCTGGCAATTATCTTGCCTGCAACAGCAGCCTGGATGGGTATCTCAAACAGATGCCTTGGGATCTCCTCCTTGAGCTTCTCGCACATCTTGCGCCCCCTCTCGTAGGCTCCGTCCTTGTGGACTATAAAGGACAGGGCGTCCACTTCTTCCCTGTTGATGAGAATATCAAGCTTAACCAGATCTGACTTCTCGTAGCCCTTGAGTTCATAGTCGAAAGAAGCATATCCCCTTGAGCGGGATTTGAGCGCATCAAAGAAGTCATAAATGATCTCATTGAGGGGCAGCTCATATTTGAGGATTGCCCTTGTCTGCTCGATATAGTCAGTGCTCAGATACTTGCCTCGTCTCTCCTGACAAAGCTGCATGATAGCTCCCACGTAGTCTGTAGTCACCATGATCTCGCCATTAACGATAGGCTCTTCCATATATTCGATCTCAGAAGGATCCGGAAGATTGGTGGGGTTGGTCAGGTCAAAGACTTCTCCGTCGGTCTTATGGACTTTGTAGACAACAGATGGCGCCGTCGTAACCAGGTTGAGGTCATATTCTCTCTCAAGTCGCTCCTCAATAACTTCAAGATGAAGAAGTCCAAGAAAGCCCGCCCTGAATCCGAAGCCCAGCGCCTGGGAAGTCTCGGGTTCATAGAAAAGAGATGCATCATTGAGCTGAAGTTTCTCAAGGGCATCCCGAAGATCCGAATAGTGGGCGGAATCAGCCGGGTAAAGTCCGCAATATACCATAGGCATGACCTTCTTGTAGCCGGGAAGCGGTTCAGGGCAGGGCCTGTCAGCATCTGTAACTGTATCGCCCACCCTTGTGTCCTTGATATTCTTAAGGGATGCGGTGAAATATCCCACATCGCCCGCAGTCAGCTCATCGCTTGGTATAAACCTTCCGGGCCCGAAGTATCCCACTTCAACCACTTCTGCCTCAGCAGCGGTAGCCATGAAGCGGACCTTCATTCCCTTTTTGATTATTCCATCTCTCACTCTCACAAACACTATGACTCCTCTGTAGGAATCATATATGCTGTCAAAAATAAGTGCCTTGAGAGGAGCATCTATGTCGCCGGTGGGTGCCGGGATCCTGTGCACAACAGCTTCCAGAACGTCCTCAATATTAATTCCGTTCTTGGCTGAAATAAGAGGAGCATCCTGGGCTTCAATGCCGATCACATCCTCTATTTCTTCCTTGGTCTCATCAGGCATGGCGCTTGGAAGGTCTATCTTGTTTATAACGGGAAATACATCCAGGTCATGGTCAAGAGCCATATAGACGTTGGCAAGTGTCTGTGCCTCAACTCCCTGGGTCGCATCCACGACAAGGATCGCTCCGTCACAGGCAGCAAGGCTTCTTGAAACCTCATACCCAAAGTCCACATGTCCGGGGGTGTCTATCATGTTAAAGGTGTACTCCTGCCCGTCCCTGGCCTTATAGATCATCCTCACAGCCTGGGATTTGATCGTGATACCTCTCTCGCGCTCGATATCCATGTTGTCAAGAACCTGGTTCTGCATCTCACGAAGTGTGAGAACACCGGTCTTTTCTATCATCCTGTCTGCAAGTGTCGACTTGCCGTGATCTATATGGGCAACTATACAAAAATTTCTAATCTTACTCTGATCCACTTTTTGATCCTCATTTACTTTTAATTGGTACTCGGTGTATTATATCAAAATCTATTGACAGTTTCTATATTTTAATCTAAAATATCAAACGTATGTGGCATTAACTGTCCGTGTCCGGCTTAATGCGCACACGAACATTGCAATAACTTATTTTGATTATTTCGGAGGTAATTATGGCTAATATTAAATCCGCCAAGAAGAGAATTCTCGTTAACCAGAAGAAGGCTCTGCAGAACCAGATGATCAAGTCTGAGGTTAAGACTGAGATCAAGAAGGTAAGAGCTGCTATCGAAGCAGGCAACAAGGAAGAGGCTGCAAAGGCACTTCTTGTAGCTACATCAGTTATCGACAAGGCTGAGTCAAAGGGTGTATTCAAGAAGAACACCGCTTCAAGAAAGGTTTCCCGTCTCGCTCTTGCAGTTAACAAGATGGCATAAATATTTTTAATGAACTTTAAAAGTCCTCATGTCTTCTCACCGACATGAGGACTTTTTTTGTCCGGTCAAAAGAAATCCCGCAGTAACTGATCAGTCTCTCTTCGCGATGCTGCTCACTCTGCTGGCAGCTGCGCTTGCCTTGGAGGTTGCAAATCTGTGGGCCTTAGCCACTCTTTCTTTTACCTCCTCAAGACTCATCTTAAAAGCAGATGATGACATGGTAGGATTTCCGGCGATAGTACGCTCTCTGTACCATTCCATGAGGTTCCTGACAGGTGCAGGAGTTATCTTAGACATCATTACTCTATATTTGGCATAAAGCTCAGTGACTTCTTCTCTGACATTTCCCACATAGGAAGCAGGATCCAGGCTCATCCTCTCCTTTATTGCGCTAAAGGTCTTTTCAAGGGTATCGCTGATGGCATCTACTCTGTCGCCGATACATTCACGGACGTCCTCACCCTTGAAGGCCACGATGACGTCAAGTTTCTTCTGCATCCTGCGCATCTCAGCCTTGGCATTTTCCATATAATTAAGTACATCCCTGATATCCAGAGCCGTTTTAAAGGCCAGGGCAAAATCAAAGCTGACTAGTGCGATCAGTACAATTGTAAATACCGACAGGATGTTATAAGGGATAGAGAGGATGATCTTCTCTATCGGGATCTGAAGGTAATGGGTGAAAACCACCGTACATACCCCCCAGACTATCGTTGACTCAAGGCATATATAACCCTTGAAGTTGAATTTCTTGTGAGAGTAATCCCAGTACCGGACTTTAAAAAGATTCTCCATTATCACACCGGTAATAATTTCAAGTGCTGTCGCGCCGATACAGCCGGCAATAAATACCAGAGCCACATTGTCGTAGTATGGTTTTGATACTATCAGCATCATTATGCCGCCGGTTCCGTATAACGGTAAAAAGGGTCCACGTATGAACCCTCTGTTTACCAATTGTTTTTCCATTACTGACACATAAGTCGATTCAAAACACCAGCCAAAAAAGCTGTAGAAAAAAAACAGAAATAGCCACTGCAGGGGCTGATAATTAAACATAATCTCACTGCTCCGGATTTGAAAAATCTATGATCGGATTTTCAGGCTCTGTTGTCTTTTCCACCGAAACAGCCTGAAGCACCGGACCTTCGCCCTTGTATTCGGGAACGAATTGCTTTACAACCTTTGCTGTCACAACTACCCATTCTTTCTCCGTCAGTTCCCCGGTCTTATCGTATTCGCAGGCAAATCCCAAAAACTGCATATCCTGAGCGCAGCAGGTCATGGCCATTCTTCCGGGAACAAATCTGTCCTCAGGAAATTCCTCAGGTTTTAAAACCATGCCTTTGAATCTTACGGTCTTTCCTTCATAGCGCTCTACGTGGTCAAGGGCATCAAGATAGAACATGCCATAGCCATAGTTGTTCAGCTCTATGGGGTCCTGGTTCAGGTCGAAAGGAAGGTCCTCGTCCAGTGTCACATCCACTTCTCCGTTAGCATCCTCAAAGATGATATCTGCCTTCTGGTTTATGGCTTTGACATTCCTCTTGTAAGAAGCCAGGTCCTCAAGGCCGTCACACCTGTTGAACAGGATCAGGTCGGAATTTCTTATCTGTTCAGCTAAAAGAGATTTCATATTGCTGAAGTACAGTTCAAAACTTGAGGCATCTATTACAGTGATCTGCTGTTCCAGTTTCCACATAATGGGAAGCCTTAAGTTTTTGAAGTTCCACATGCCGTTGTATTCCACGAGGATTCGCTCGGGATTATATTTTGCATCAAGAGCAAGGAGGGCATCCGGGTTGAAGTCCTCCTCGTCCTCGATAAATTCTATAGAAGTGTTGGTGCCCTTTAAGAGTTTCTCGCCATATTCATTTTCGCCTTCTTCACATACTATGAGAAGGGTCTTGCCCTTGGTCCTGAAATAAGGCTGTGCAATGGTATATCTGAAAAAATCAGTTTTTCCTGCGTCTAAAAATCCATTGATGATATATACGGGTTTCAAATTGCTTCTCCTTATCATAACCTTCTAAACAGTTTCTCCAGATGATCTTCCTTGAGTTCAGCACCGATTACGCAGAATTTTCCTGTAACATCGGCTGAACCTGTCCTTACATCTGCTTCTCCGGGAACATAGTCGAATTCGATCCAGGTTCCGTCTGTAGAAGGAACAACACCTTTTGTACGAAGTACTACACCGTACTCCTCTTCATTCTCAAGCTTGGAGAGCATGCTCTCAATCTCTTCCTTAGTATACTTGAGAGGTGTCTCCATACCCCAGCTCATGAAGATATCATCAGCATCGTGATGATGGTGGTGATGTTCGTGATCATGCTCGTCATGATCGTGATGATGATGCTCATGCTCATCTTCGTCATGGTCATGATGATGATGGTGCTCATGCTCATGCTCGTGCTCATCTTCGTCATGGTCATGATGGTGATGATGCTCGTGGTCGTGATCTTCCTCATCATGGTCATGATGGTGGTGGTGCTCGTGCTCATGCTCGTCTTCATCATGGTCATGATGGTGGTGCTCATGCTCGTGCTCATCCTCATCGTGGTCATGATGGTGGTGGTGCTCATGCTCGTGCTCATCCTCGTCATGATCATGATCATGCTTTGAGCTGTATACTACTGAGCCGTCCTCAGCAACTGTCTTGTGACTGCCGTGGTCGTGATGGTGATGATGATGCTCTTCTTCAGCTTCCATTACCATCTTAAGGAGTTCTGCCTCCAGGTTGTTATTGCCCTCAAAGGTATCGAGGATCTCTTTTCCTGTGATCTGATCAAGAGGCGTTGTTATGATAGTTGCCTTCTTGTTATGCTCTCTGATGAGCTCTACTGCAGTCTCGATTTTAGCCTGGTCAGCCTTGTCACATCTGGTGAGGATTATGGTTCCTGCATTTTCTATCTGATTGATAAAGAACTCGCCAAAGTTCTTTATATAAACCTTTGCCTTTGTAGCATCAACTACAGTAACCGCACTGTTGAGCTCCATGTTCTCATCTGCATCGGCGATGTTCTGGATTGCTCTCATAACATCTGAGAGCTTTCCTACTCCTGATGGCTCGATCAGAATTCTCTCAGGTGAATACTGTTCCATAACCTGCTTGAGAGAAGTCTCGAAATCTCCTACCAGTGAGCAGCAGATGCAACCTGAGTTCATCTCTGTGATCTGAATGCCGGCTTCCTTCAAAAATCCGCCGTCAATTCCGATCTCACCAAATTCATTCTCGATGAGAACAACCTTTGTTCCTGCAAGAGCTTCCTTGAGAAGCTTCTTTATAAGAGTAGTTTTACCGGCTCCTAAGAATCCGGAAATAATATCTATTTTTGTCATGATTTCTCCAATCTGCACACGCTTGTGCTATTACCACTACAACACATCTATTCTATGCAGACAGGGTGTTAATGTCAAGGAAGGGCCAATATACAGCGATCAGTCCTCCAAAGCCTGTTGATCTTCCTGGTCAACATTTTCTTCTGAATCTATGACACTGCTGTCATCATTTTCATCAGTTCCGCTACTGTCCTCATCTTCATGCTTTATGTCATCGATGTCATTTTCTATTCCCGGAATAATTTCAGGTTCTTCATCATCATTGTTATCTGCTGTTCCGGTAAGGCTCGATTCGCCAGCATCATTGCCTGCAGTGCTTTCCTGATGATGTGGACGATTTCCCACAGTTGTATTGTAATCCTCAAGTCCTTCAGCAAATTTGATATGCGCCGCAACAACCTGCCCGTGAACAAAGCCACAGGAGGCTTCATACCCCATGAGCTGTCCATCCTCCAATCCACATGCCAGTTCCAAAGAAGTCTCTGTTTTTCTTATATCACCATGCCTGTATCTGACAATATCTTTATTGTCTGTGTACTCATTGTGGCCTTTGTCATGATTCTCAAAAACTTTACCACAATAGTTGCACTTATATTTGTTGACTATCTCGTTGTTTTCATCATATCTTACAAAGTTCAGATATGTCACGCTATCAGATGTCCTATAGGTGTATTTTGAAATTTCTTCATAGCAGGCGTCAGTATGCTCGTGGGTTTTCTCAAGCGTATAGCAGCCACCCATTCTGTCAGCCTCCACTATTGTCTCATCGCACTCGGCTCCTGATCCATCTGTGTGGTAATGATAAATATATTCAACTTCACCGGGAACATCATCCTTGTCCAGGACGATCTCCACCGGAATTCTGATTATTGCGTCGGCCAGCTCTGCAAATGTGGCATCCCCTCTAACTTCTATGCCTCTTGTGAGCAATGCGGATGCCAGCAGTTTTTTACCATTACTCACAGATTGAAAAACCAGTTCAAGCTTGTCGTTTACATTCTTAATCTCACTGGTCACATGGGCCTTGAGCTCATCCATATTTCCCTGCATGGAAACACTCATTGAATTGAAATTGTTCGTGATGCTGTTATTCAGTTCACTGATGCTGGTCTTTTGTTCATTTATGCTGTTGTTCACATCTCCGATGCTGTTATTTACGTTTCCAATGCTGTCATTTACATCGCCAATGCTGTTGTTCATATTGCCTATGCTGTCGTTGACATTGCCAATGCTGTCATTCACATTTCCTATACTGCTGCTTACATCACCCAGATTGCCGCTACTCTGGCCAAGGCCATCCTTAAGTTCCTCAATGGAGTCGTTCTGCTTTCCGATTCCTGTAATGATATCAAGAAGGCTCTGGTTCTGCTTGCTGATATTCGAATTCATATTGTCAATATCAGCATTCTGGTTGTTGATATTCTCATTCATGGCGTCAATATCAGAACTCTGCCTGGTAATAAGCCCTCTAAGGAGCTCGATTATTCCCTTAAGGCCACTGATGCTGCTCTTTTGTTCATTGACACTTTCCTTGAGATCTCCGATGCTGGAATTCTGACTGTTGACACTGTCTCTGAGGCCATCGATGCTTGTGTTCTGACCGTCAATGCTGTCCTTGATGCCATCAATGCTTGTATTCTGACCGGCAATACTGTTCTTGAGGCCGCTGATGCCGGAGTTCTGGCTGTCAATACTACCCTTAAGGCCATCTACACTGCTCTTTACTCCGTTGATTCCTGCTGTCTGGGTATCTACACTGCCTTTAAGGCCATTAATACTTGAATTCTGTGTGTTAATACTTCCCTTCAGCCCATCGATACTTCCTGCTAGATCATCTATGCTGTCCTTCTGACCGTCTACGCTTCCCTTAAGGCCTTCTACACTTCCCTTTACTCCATTGATTCCTGCTGTCTGGGTATCCACGCTGCCCTTCAGGCCATCAATGCTTGAGCTCTGTGTATTGATACTTCCCTTAAGACCGTCAATACTGTCCTTCTGACCGTCTACGCTTCCCTTAAGGCCTTCTACACTTCCCTTTACTCCATTGATTCCTGCTGTCTGGGTATCCACACTGCCCTTAAGTCCCTCGATGCTTGAACTCTGTGTATTGATACTTCCCTTAAGACCGTCAATACTTGAACTCTGTGTATTGATGCTTCCCTTAAGACCGTCAATACTGTCCTTCTGACCGTCAACACTGCCCTTAAGTCCGTCTACACTTCCCTTTACTCCATTGATTTCTGATTTCTGGTTGTCAACACTTCCCTTCAGGCCATCAATGCTTGAACTCTGTGTATTGATACTTCCCTTAAGACCGTCAATGCTGTCTTTCTGGCCATCTACACTTCCTTTAAGGCCGTTGATGCTGTCCTTCTGGCCGTCTACGCTTCCCTTCAGGCCATCTACACTCCCCTTTACTCCATTGATCCCTGCCGTCTGGGTATCTACACTGCCTTTCAGGCCATCGATACTTGAGTTCTGTGTATTTATACTGCCCTTCAGGCCATCAATACTGGAGTTCTGATCATCAATGCTTCCCTTAACACCATCAATCCTTGAGTTCTGGTCCTCCAGGCTTCCCTTAACCCCGTCCATATTGGAATCCTGTTTTGCAAACTCTTTTGCCATCTCCTCGTTCTGTCTCTCAAGTTCCTTGGAGATTCCTGCGTTCTGCTTCGCAAATCTGTCAGAGATATCCGCGTTCTGGCTGTCAAACTTCTCTGCGATCTGAGTGTTCTGACTCTCAAACTTCTCTGTGATCTGTGCGTTCTGACTCTCAAATTTCTCTGTGATCTCCGAATTCTGCTGGGCGAATCTGCTGTTCATCTCGCCGCCCAGGCCGTTTAGTTCTCCCTCAAGACCACTCAGCCCGTTTCCCAGCTCATTAAGTCCGCTCTCCATATCAGAAGAAAGCCTTCCTATGCGTTCACTGATCTCAGCGCTCAGTCCGTCAACCTCTGTCATATAACTCATAAGGCTTACGCTGTTCTGATCGGATAACGAAGCCTCCGTTTCATTCAGTCTCTCCAGGAGCTCTGCATAGCTGCCTGCAAATTCTTTTGAAAGCCTGCTGTCGCCATCCTGCATCACTTCCTTGACGTCTGTGATCATCTCTTTGGTGCTGGTCTGGCTATTTTCATACTCAGTCCTTATCTCAGCAAGGCTCTCATATACACTGGCAAATCTCTCAGATATCTGCTCCCTGGAATCCTTGTCGCCCTTTTCGATCAGCTCCCTGAGATCAGCAATTGTGACTTCAGTTCCTGCGATCCTCTCGTGCAGAGCGTTAAGTTCGCTCTCAAGTCCTGTCACTTTCTCAGTCACAGTATTTGTTATCTTTTCAGTATTATTTTCATTCTCTGTAATTCTGCTGTCAGTTTTCTCCGAAAAAGAACTGATGCTGTCCCTGCTCTCTGTAACGGATTTATCAAGTCCCGTAAGATATTCCTGAAGCTCATCCAGCTTTTCAATCGTTTTCTCATTGTCCACACGCTGTGATTCCTCAAGCTCCTCTTTTGCCGTCGCAGTCACGACAGGTGTGCTCAGATAAATTAGTCCCCCGCAAAGCGCCATTGCAATGACCACCGCTACGGCCACAACAACCGTGTCATGTCTTTTGAGCTTTTTGAGTAAAAGCTTCACCGAATTGTTTTGTTTCGTCCATTTTCCCTTAAATTTCATACCTTCGTCCTTTCTGTTTTGTCCTTTCTGTTTTTCTGCAGCAAGGACGCAAAAAAGACATGGTCCTGCCACATTTGTTAATAGTAAAAAAATGTTGGAAAACCA
>JAEEGL012368356.1_pt1 | contig 11506 bp, 7 predicted proteins | sample 9134231 | NCBI WGS metagenome assembly JAEEGL01 (sample SAMN16246548, study PRJNA631951) | gut metagenome | biome: gut microbiome; feature: rumen; material: fiber-attached | host: Bos | place: Iran: Karaj | collected 2018-10
TGCTTCTTCTTCTGCGATAAAAGAAAAATCATACTGCCCAAGATATTCCTTTACACGAGTCCAGGCTTCAAGACTCAACCTTAAGGCCTGTAAATCTTTGGCATGGGCACGTTCCATTGCAATACGGCCGGCAAGGCGTTCAACATCGAGAATGCCGCTTAAATCAGCTTTTACCTTATCCAGAAGCTGACGATTTTCTACAAAGCTTGCAACCTTAGCCTGTCTGTCTTATATCTGACGAAGATTAGTAAGCGGGAACAAAAGCCAGTGACGAAGCAGACGGCTGCCCATTGCTGTTTTAGTAAAATCTACACATTCAAGAAGTGTATATTGAGCTCCACCCTCACGCATGTTTGCAACTATTTCAAGATTTCTGCGCGAAGAATCGTCCATTATAAGATATTCACTGTCGCTGTAGATTCGAATTGAATTGATATGAGGAATAGAAGCATTTGTTGTTTTTGCAAGATAATCTAAAAGAAATCCTGCCGGTACAATTTCCGGACTTTCTGCTTCCAGTCCAAAGGCTTTAAGATTTGCAGTATTAAACTGAGAGGTTAATTTCTTAAAGGAAAGTTCTGCATTAAAATCCCAGTCTGGATAGTATGAAACAGAAAGTGAACCAAAGGCTGTAACAGCACTCTGAATATCTGCATTATTTTTAAGGGAAACTGGAAGCAGAAGCTCACGCGGAGAAGCACGGTTTAACTCCTTTACGAAGTTTTCTGCCATTTTAACTGCCGGCCAGGAGGTAGCACTAAAGCTTGAGGTAGTAACATCAATAAAGGCAAAGGCTGCCTTTCCCTTTACTACGCACAAAGCTGCGAGATAGTTTGCACGGCCGCCATCCAGATACTCTTCTTCTACAGCGGTACCTGGAGTAATTATTTCTACAACCTTTCGCTCGGCAATTCCCTTGCCGCCCTTTGGAATTTCTCCAACCTGTTCGCAGATTACTATTTTTTTCCCAAGACGTAAGAGACGCGCAATATAAACCTTTGCGGCATGATATGGAATTCCACACATAGGACGAGAAGCCCTGTGTGTTAATGTTAAATTCAAAAGACGCGATACTTCTACCGCATCTTCATCAAACATTTCGTAAAAATCTCCGAGGCGGAAAAAAACAACCTCGTTTTTATATTGTGCTTTTATTCCCCGATATTGAATCATCATCGGGGTAAGGGTCTCTTCGTCGGCCATCCTAACCTACAACCCCAGCTCAGAAATAACCTGGTTTGTAATATCTACCGAAGAAGAATACCACAATATCGCATTAGATTCCTGCAGACTCAAAATCATACTGTAGCTTCCGCTTTCTGCAATTTTTGCAAGCGTGTTATAAAGCTTTTTGTAGAAATCATCTGAGTTCTGAAGTGTCTTCTGCATAGACTCAAGCTCAACATTTTTAGCATTTGTATATTCTGTAAGATAATCAGTTTTCTTTGTAATTTCAGCTTCGGTTTTCATAGCAGCTGCATCATTACCAGCATTTTCATAATCAAGCTTTTTCTGCTGAAGCTTTTTAATCTGTTCAACCTGCTTGTTTATTTCTTCCTGAAATTCAGCTTTCTTTTTTTCATAATTACGAACAGGAGCTGAGTTTCTAAAGTATGCGTTGTATACCTTAGCAGTATCTACAACTCCAAACTTTGTAATCTGCTGAGAAAAAGCAGGAAGTGCTGCAAGTGCAAGAACAGCAATTGAAATTAAAACCTTAATATATCTTTTCATTCTATAATCCTTTCTTTAATAATATATCAAATGTTAATAGTTCACAATATTAAATGAAAGTACGAAGTTGAATGGTCTGTCTGCAAACTTAGGCTTTCCGTCCACAATGCGGTATCTCCATGCAAACAAAAGATGCAATGGAAGCTGTGGAATAAGGAAGCGGATACCAGGACCATAGCTGAAGTAGAAATCTTCCGGACTATAGCTGAAGGCATCCTGAATTTTTGGCTTAACTGCAGCAGCATCCCAGAAGGCATCAATTCCAATAACGCCTGGAATAATTGGCATACGCAATTCAATCTTATTAGAAAGCATTGCAAGACCAGTTGTTTCCTTATATGATTCGCTCCAGCCACGACCATTAATAAGTCCATCGATATAAATAGAACTGTTAGTGCTTATACCGTTTTCAACCGGAATAATTGCAGAGAAGCCTGTGTAAGCAGCAAATACCATTTTAAAGCTCCAGGATTCTGTAACAGGAATATCAAACAGCTTAAAGTATCCTTCGAGCTTAGTATCTGTACGTGCATAGAATTCCTTTTCAAGCTTTGGAATAAGACCATGCCAGGTAAGTCTTTCACTCATGAACCAGCCCTTTGAAGGATCATAGTTCACGTCTCTGTTATCAACCGAGAAGCTTGCATAAATTGCATTAGAAATACCCCAGCGGTTTGCATAAGATGAAACCGATGTTTCTACAGGAACATAAACTGATTCATCGTAAACATTTTTCTGCAAAGAAGTAGAAATACCACCGGCTAAAGTAAGAATAGCGTAATCCGGAGTCCATCTTCTTGAAACACCAGAGCTAAGAGTTGTACTCCAGTCGTGATAATTCATATAGTATTTATTCTGAACAAGCTCAAGATTTGGAGACCAGAAGTTTACAAGATTTGAGTTTTTAGCATGACTTAATGAAAGTGAAGTATTGAAAGAAATTGGATAATCTCCTATCCAGTTCTGTGAATAAGAGAAATCAACTGACTGTTCATTAGGTGCAATTGTAGTAGAAGCAGAAATTGTTCTTCCTTCACCAAAGAGGTTTGAGTTTTCAACCTTAGCAAAAAGTGAAATCGGAATGGTACTTGCCGACTCTGTTGCACCAGAGAAGGTAACACCAAACTGAACTGATGAAGTCGACTGCTCTTCTACAGAAAGAATCAGATCAATAAGGTTGTCTTCTGTACCAGCCTGTGCTTCTGGAACTACGTTTGAGAAGTAACGGAGGTTCATAAGGTTTCTCAAACCGTTGATAATTTTATCGTTTGAGAAGGTATCACCAGGTTTAAGAGGAACTTCACGACGGATTACGAAATCCTTTGTTTTTGAATTTCCTTTAATAATGATATTTTCTACGTGACTTCGTGAATGCTCTTTAATTGTAAGATCATAAGAAATCTCGTGGCGGTCTGAATCTTTTACAGGAACTGGATAATATTCATTAGTCATATATCCGTTTTCCTGGTAAACACCTGCTACAGCCTGTAAATCTTCCTGGAATTTTGTTGCATTATAAATCTGACCTTCTCTAAGTTTTTTCTGCTTAAGAAGCTCTTTTTCTGTAAATACCTCGTTTCCAGAAATTCTAAGACCAGAATAGGTATACTGAGCACCTTCCTGAAGAAGGAACAGAATAGTAAGCTCGTCTCTCTGTTTTTCTTCATTAAAGGCAGAATCAACTTTTACATCAAGAATTGTAATATCAGCGTAACCGCGTTCCTGATAGTATTTTATGATTGTCTGTTTATCCTGCTCCAGTGTTGAAGGCTGATAAGCACCGTCCTTAAAAAGACCAACTTCCTTTAATGCAAGCTTTCGTTTAAGAGCACGAGTAGAAACAATTGAGTTTCCAGAGAATTGAATTTCACGGATAACAGAGCTGCTACCTTCTGAAATTTCAAAGTTAACAATAATACCCTCTGGAGTTTTCTCTGTAGAATGAGTTACATAAGAAGCATTAAAACCTTTTTTAAGGTAATAGTTACGGATAATTCTTTCATCGATAAGAACCTTTGATTCAATATAAATATCGCTGGCTTTGTTTTTAATCTGTTCGCGAAGCTCACCGTTTCTGATTTTACGGTTTCCTGTAAAAGTAATAGATTTAATTACAGGACGCTCTACTACTTCAAATACAAGAAGTACATCTGTTGAATCATTTGAGGCATGCTTTGCATATGGTGTAATATCTTCAAAATATTCAAGACTGTAAAGACGGTCCAGAAGCTCATTATAAACTTCATCTGTAAAAGGTGAATTGATAAATGAGCTGGTAATTCCGCCCAAATCCGACTTTTTAACATTTTTAAGTCCATTGAAATCAATTTTAGAAATAGGTTGATTCCAATACCATTCATCGCTCTGTGCCGAAAGTGCAAATACAGAAACAAACATGAAGAAAAGAACTGCTAAAACTTTTCGATACATTAAAAACTCCTACTTTCTACATCAATAAGCAAACTTCCATGAAAGAGTTACAGACGCAGAAGGAACAAATTGATTTTTTAATAAAGCATTTATATCTGGAGCCATATTTACACGAATATTCGCAAAGGGTGACTCCAGTTCCATACCAATTTCTGGCTGGAACAGCATTTTACCTGCAGATGAAATATCATTTACATAATAACTGTCTTCAAAAGAAACATGAAGCATAGCATCAATATATAATGAACTACCCAGGTATTTACCTATATAAACAGTTGTGTTATCAAGAAAGTTACCAAGAGAAATCTTTTCTTTTGCTGAATTTCTTGAAATGCTGTAGTTATACGTATTTTGCAATACATTTGTTCGTAAAGAGAATATATCAAAATTCAGCAAATCCCGCAACTTGTTTTCTGCCTGGCGCATTACAGTAGACTGAAGTGCATAGTCAGAGGCGGCAAACAGGAAGTCACCGGCGTTATCAGAATCAGCTACCACAATCTGACCAAGCAAGGCACGTATTTCGTTTTCAGATTTAGCAGGTACAGAAGAGAAATGCGGCTGAAGATTCAACAGCTGCTGGTCTTCTACAGCCATAACAATCTTTACTGTCTGTCCCCTTTCATCCTTTTCCCTTGTTTCGGCGGTAACTGTTATAGAAGGATTTGCAATATCCTCTTTATTAAACTTAATATTTCCTGATTTAATATAGAAGCTTCTGTTGAGGTAAGCCACATCTCCCGACTTAAACTTAAGTTCTCCGTCTATCATATACAAATCTTCAGGCTGATTTACTACAACCTTCATCGTTGTATTAGGAACAAAAACACATCTTAACACAGGATCAAGCTGAACTGATGCATGGGTTCCAAGGGTAATATCAAGATCTGTAATCAGCTGTAATGGATTAGCCGTTTCCTGAGTACCGGAAGAAAAGTTTGACAGAGCAAAAAGCTGAATTGCAAGATCTATGTTTTCACCGGCAATGCTTCCTGAAATATCCATAACATCATTTTCAAAGAACATATTGATATCAAGCGAAACATTTCCGTCCAGCGTTACAACATCTGTTTTTAAATTCAAAGGCAGAAGGTCTGTTTTATATGAGCTGAACTGACCTTCCATATGGTCAAACGACCATTTATTAAGATAAACCGTAAGTTCAGTAAGCATTCTCTGATTATTTTTAAGCGAAAGAATTGTTTCCGGAATCTGAATTTCATTACTGATTATATTAAAGTTTATTTCCGGCGCAGAGATTTTCTGCTTAAACAGCATAGGACACCTGACAACTGGGGCTGCAATATTAGCCCAGCCGTTAAGTTCAGGATCGTTCATTGAACCTGTAATAACTGCATTTCCTGTAAATATACCGCTTTCAGCAACAAGCAGATCATCAATATTAAGATACGTACAGGCCTTTGGTAAATCAAGAAATAAATCATAAAACTCAAGATTTGTACTATTAAAATCTATAAAGCCGTCAATTTTACCAGACATAAAGTTTTTATTATCCAGATTAAGCTCAAGCAGCCCTTCTTTTCTGTAGGTTCCATATAAGCCGCAGTTATCAGAAGAATATATGGTTACAATATCGTTAGCATACATTGCAGAAAAAGATAACGGGAAAGGCTTTTTAAGCAGAGTTCCGCCAAAGGCCGGAGTTGAAAGAGTAACCAGAAGAGAATCTGGTAAGAATTTTCCTTCTGGTACTATAGCATTGTCTGCAGTAAGTACAAGCGGAGCATACAGAGTCTTATCCATCATGTTATAGAAAAACTCACCGGTAGCATTAAGGTTCCAGTCGGTCAAAGAAGCTGTAGCCTGAATGTTAGAAAAATCCATACCATCATAGTTGATATTCAAATCCGAAATGGTTATATCACGGTCTTCTACAACAATATTACCTTTTCCTGTAAGTAAATCAGCCGCAATAAGCACAGAAAGCGAATCAACATTTAACGAAACATATGGATGCTCAATTGTACCCGAGGTAAACAGCATTCCCGAAATCATATTATTATCGTTAGTCTGATTAACAAAACGGCTCAGGCTGAAATTTTTAAGCTGCATCTGAAGATTCAGATAAACATACTTGTAAATATTTTCCTTTGTCATAGGAAGGTGATCCGGATTAGAAACACTTCCATCTATAATTACCATTTCATCTGTTATAGGATTCCGCAGATTCATTGCAATTCCAACAGAATCAAATATATTTTCATTAATATTCAAAATGGCATCTGCAGAACCTTCGAGGACTGAATAAAAATCCGAGTATGCAATTGTGTCAATCCGGGCTCCATATTTTGTTGCATTACCCGAAAGCACAAGCTTTGGATTAACTGATATTATACCCCCCGCCTGCTCTATCTCCAGATGCGAAATCTGTACCGAAGGGCCGTTTTCAGTATCATAAGCAAAGGTTAAAGCCGTAGAGAAGATAATTGATTTATCCAGAACCTTAACAGGAAGGCTCTTAAGTGTAAGGTGGCCGTCAAAGGCCTGATTTTCATTAAAGCGGAATTCGAGATCAGTACCATAATCACCGGTAAGAGTAATAACCTCAGGCATAACTGTTCCGGAAAAATGATATGGAATTGAGTCAATGTTTAAGTCTGCAGTAAAAAACTTATCAGAAGAATCTGGAGCACTATCGAGCGAAGCCGAAGCTTCCATTGCAAATTTACCTGCAATGAGAGAAAGCTGATTCAGCTGAATATTCGAATCAGTTCCATTTACCGCAATCATAAGCGCCTGGTTATCAGCCTTTGTATTAGCAAGAAGAACGTAAGGAATATTATATGAGAAGGTCTTTAAATCTGTAGAGGCATACATATCTCCAGAAAGAAGATACGGCTCCAGATTTTTCTGTATTGCTTCAACAGACTGAGCATTTTCCGGAGGCAGGAACTGTGCCGCCAGGGCTGCAAGGCTGTCCAGATAAAGACTGCTTAAAGTAATATTGGTCTGGAAATAGTTTGAAGCATTAAGATAACTTCCGTCAATTCGAACCATTCCCGGTTCAATTTCTTCCAGGTGAGAATAATCAGAAACTTCGAAAGAAAAATCATAAGAATCTGGCTGAGGAAGCACTGTAAGCTGAAGTGCTGCTAATGAACGAGAACCAATAAATACCTGTGGTGAAAAGGCCATAAAGCCCTTATCCAGAGGGTCAAAATATACTTCTGTAGAAATGCTGTTTCCATTAGGCAAGCGATATTCAGGAACTTCAATAAAACCCGAAAGCTGCTTCGTTTCATAGACCAGCGACAGCTTGGCCGAGGCAGAACAGTTTTCTCCACTTATAGAAAGTCCGGTAAGCTCAGCCTTTTTTTCATCTCCATACAAAGAACAGGCAACGCTTGCTCCACCAGGGAATACAGCCTCTGGCACACGTACTGAAGTGTCAGAAACAAAATTGAAGGTCTGATTCTTTATGTTGCACTTTACAATTGAGTTTGTGCTTACAGTCAGCTCTTTAAACTTTTTAAGTTCCACCTGCTTTGAATTGATTGTAAGCAGAGAAAGAGGCTGCAGCTTTTCCAGACGCAGCTGACCATTAACATCGCCGGTATTAAAGTCATAAAAAACACCAAACGAAACCGGATTTACCGTTTGAATTGTATGAGCCTCTACAGTACCGTTCGTATAAGAAGCATGAAGATTCAGCTTGTTTAATCTGTAATCCCCGTCTGTAAAATCACGGAGCTTAAGATTAACCTGTGAGCCATCTAAAACATCAGTAACAGAGCCCGAAACAGAAAGTTTTCCGGAAAGATGCTTTTTATTTGCGGCAATTGTAGCATTCAGGTTTGCATCAGCCTGAACATCAATAGTATTCTTCTTCAGGGCATTGCTTACACCAATATTTTTGATGTTCAACAGAGCCGAAAAGTTTTTATCGTTATATTCAAGATAAATATTTTTAAGCCTGATATTTTCAGGAATGATTTTCTTTACCTCAGCAAGATTTACAGAGTTCTTGCCTCCAGAGCCGAAGCTGGCTGTAAGATTAACAAGCTCGTCTACATCAAGGGTAATTCCATCTACAACTACACTGGAAATTCCCCTCTGCAAGTCCTTTCGCAAAAGGTTCAAAAGACTATAGGTAACACGGGTTTTGCTGATAGAAAGCAGCTGATTTCCGCCATCATCAAAAACCCGGATATTATGAATATAAAAGTTCGAAAGTAAAGACGGAGAAAGCCTCTCGTAGGAAATACTGAGCCCTGTTGTATCATGAAGCAGTGTTGTAAAACTGTTAATTCTGTTATTTACACTGCGGGTTATCACTTTTTTTACAGGAGCGGCGATCAGCAGAGCTGTAATGGCGAGAAGAATCATAATGTAACTGCGGACACGGCCGTTTTTGTATAAAGAGCCCATTTTAGCCTATCTATTATATCGGAATTTTCGTTTATAATATAGTATAAAAACAAACAACCCTTTATAATGAAAGTTATGATTTTGAAGAATTTTATCGTTTTTGAAGGAATTGACGGGGCGGGAACCTCGACTCAGATAAAGAAATTTGTTGAACGCGGCAATACAGAACGCGGTGAAGGTAATTTTGTGGCTACTGCCGAACCGACAACAGGTGAAACCGGACGTTTTTTGCGCCGTATGCTTGGCGGAGAGTTTAGAGTAGACGAAAAAACCAACGCCTACCTCTTTGCCGCAGACCGCTGCGAGCACATTTTTGGAAAAAACGGCGTAAAAGAACTCTGTGAAAGCGGTAAAATCGTAGTAAGCGACAGATATTTCTTCTCAAGCATGGCATATCAGAGCGTTTCCTGTGGAGACGAGCTTCCAAAACTCTTAAATTCTCCCTTCCCTCTGCCGGAATACCTTTTTTACTTTGTAATTAATCCTGAAATATCACTTGGCAGAGTTACCTCCCGCGGCGAAAAGAAAGAAATTTACGAAACTATCGAAAAACAAAAGAAAATCGCGGCTCAGTATGAAAAAGTCATATCTGAATATGAGAAAAATACCGGCGAGTCAGGAATGAAAATAATAAGAATTGATGCGGAAAAAGATATTGATTCTATTTCAAATGAAATTTGGAATCAATTGAATAAATAAAACGGCTATTAAAAATCAAAAACGCGCGAGCGAAAAAACACAGCATGCTGCATCGAGGGGTATTTGGCGCTTAGCCATAAAAAAAATCCGAGGATTTTCGACTGCAAAGCGGGCGAAAACCGCAGGATTTTTACACAAAAACCAGCTCGCCCGCAGCATGCTGTGTTTTGCAGCGGGAGCATTTTTGATTTTTGAGAACTCTTAATTTTTTTTTTATTGTTCCGATAATTTAACCGTGAAAAAGCGTATATTTTCATTTATCATATTAATTCTTATTATTTTCATTCACACCAGCCCTGCTTATGCCTACATGGTAAAGTTTAAGGAAGACTGGTACAAGCTTTATCACGTTCATTACCAGCAGTACCCGGACGACTGTATTGAAAACATCTACTGGCTCGAAAAAGCCGCTCAGGCTGATTTCTGTAATCCTCAGTTTACCGACGCAAAAATCACAACCGAAAAGGAATGGGAAAAATACCGCTATCTTTTCCAGATGCATATAAATCTTAAGCTCATAGAACAGCACCTTCGTCTGGGACGTACCTACGATAAAAAGTGTATTTACTTTTACGATGCTCCATGGAAGGATGAATACCTTCGCAATATGGAAAAAGCCCTCACCTGCTACAAGGCCGGACTTTACTACTGGCAGGAAGCAAAAGTATGGCAGGAAAAGGCAAATGCCGCATCGTTTAATTTTATGTTTATTACCCAGAAGCAGAACTGGGAAGATGAACGCGAACGCATTGCAACAGGCGAACTTGACTATGAAAAAATGCTCAACCGCGAGATAGAAAGATTAGAAAAAAACATAAAACAACTTAACGAAATGGATAAAAAATACTAAAATAGGCTCACTATGAGCCAGAAAAGTTTTAAGATTTCTTATCCATCTCTTCATTCAGGAACTGATAAATCACTTATTAAATTTATTTCAGGAACTCCAGACCTTGCAGCTTTATTTTTTGAAGGTGAAGAAGCAGCAGAAAACCGTCGCCGCTTTTTTGTTACTGATGCTACAGTTGCAAGCCTTGATTGCATGCAGTCTTTTATCTCTAAATTTGATGATGGCGTATGCGGTAAAGACAATCTTTTAATTCTTGGCTCAGGCGAACCTTATAAAACAATCGAAAGCGTACTCACAATTATCCGTGCAGCTTTTGACGCTAACTTTACCCGTAAAGACATCTTTATTGGAATCGGCGGTGGTGTTATCTGTGATATTACTGCTTTTGCTGCTTCTATATTTAAGCGTGGAGCAAGCGTTCAATTTGTTCCAACTACTTTGCTTGCAATGGTAGATGCTTCTGTCGGCGGCAAGAGTGGCTGTGATTTTGAAAACTACAAGAACATTATTGGAACCTTCTTCCCTGCTACAAAGCTTTTTTACTTCCCGGAATTTGTTCAGTACCTGCCTGAAAATCAGTATAACTCAGGGCTTGCAGAAGCCTTTAAAACAGGCCTTCTTTTTGATAAGGAGCTCTACGAATTCTTCCGCGATAATCCTGAAAAAATTAATTCACGCGACTCTAAAACTCTGGAAATGATAATCAACAAGTGTGTTCACGCTAAGGGAAAAATTGTTGAAGAGGATTTTACCGAACAGGGAATCCGCGCAACACTGAACCTTGGACACACCTTTGGCCATGCCCTCGAAAGCATTGCAGGACTTGGCACAATTACTCATGGCTCTGCTGTTGCATGGGGAATTGGCCGTGCTGTTGAGCTTGCTTATAAAATGGAATACTGTATGCAGGGTTTCCGCGATGAAGTATTTTCTGTACTCAAGGCCTATGGCTGGGAAACAGATGCTATACCATCTTTTGTAAAGGGTGGCGGCTTCAGCGAGCGTCTCATAACAATTATGCGTACAGACAAAAAAAATATTTCAGATAAAATCAGGCTGATTTTGTGTAAGGCTGTTACAGACATCTCAATCGAAGAAGTCAACGAAAAATTAATTGCTTCTGTTTTGAAGGCATAAATGGAAAAAGAACACTATTTTGACTGGGCCGCTACCAGCCCTGCAGACGAAGATATTTTAAAAGAATCTCTTGAAGAAACCTTTGAATGCTGGGGAAATCCTTCGAGTACTCATGCCGTTGGAAAAAAAGCCCGTGAACTTTTTGAAGCTGCCCGTACTCGAGCCGCCACAGCTCTTGGAGTAAAGCCTGAAACAATTTACTTTACCTCGGGCGGAACAGAAAGTGACCAGATTCCCCTTCTCGCAGTATTAGCAAAGCCTAACAAA
>JAEEGL013132839.1_pt1 | contig 11506 bp, 6 predicted proteins | sample 9134231 | NCBI WGS metagenome assembly JAEEGL01 (sample SAMN16246548, study PRJNA631951) | gut metagenome | biome: gut microbiome; feature: rumen; material: fiber-attached | host: Bos | place: Iran: Karaj | collected 2018-10
CTCGTATGCTGAAACTTGCCGTTTTCACTGTGGATTTTCGCCACACGACACAAGAGCAGTGATTTTGTTGCTTTCGAGAGCGTAACGCCGGATGCAAGCGTATATAAACTCAATGCACGCTTTACAGCCCCCCTGCTCGAATAAATCATGCCGAGGTTTGCCGCACTCGAAGAAGAAGCAAGTTTTGAAACACAAACGATATCTCCACTCGCATTGGCGTTTTTTACTCCGCCAGTCTCAAGAAGCACATACTCATAAAGCCTGGTTGCAGCAATAACATTGGAATCCATGAGGGCAAAATATGCGGCGAATTCTATCTCCCAGATTTCCATTTCATCAGCGTAGTCCGCTGCCTTGTCTCCAAAGGCAAGCTTTGCGATTGACTGGGGAATCAAAGGAACTTTTACAGTTTTTTCACCACCGAAAATATCAGTCTTTACAGTCCTTGCGCTTACAGCCTCTTCTTCAGAAGATTCCCTGAAAAACTTTGCAGAAATATAATTCGTAAAGAGAAGTCTCGCATCATCAGTCAGACCATAAGACAAAAGCTTTTGAACGGCAAACTGAACCAAATGCGGCGGATACAAATTCGTTCCGATTTCGTTTTGCTCAAGAACAGACCAGATAAGGGCTGTCTTGCTTTTAAGTGGAAGAGACTCATTATTTTTTAAATAAAGTGAAAGCCGCTCAACTATAAGGTCATCATTCGGTGAAGTATTGTCATCAGAAGAAATTGCATCATCCATTCTGGAAATTGCATCAGGAATTGTGAACTTCGGACGCTCATCATACTCCCTCATTTTTTTCGTGCGCAAGTCCGTTTCACGCACAGCCTGCTCAAGAGAAGAAATTTTCCTTGGCAGAGAGTCTTCCCATGCAAGCCGGCCGTAAGTAATCAGGGCAGGAATATAATCAGGATTATCAATCAAAACATCTATCAAAAGGTCGTACGCCCTCTTATAGTTTTCATGATTGTATGACCACAGAACGCTGTTTACTAAAAGTGCTGGATTTACCTTTACAAAATTCTGAGAGTGATCGATATAGTCAGAGCGTACTTTTTCTGCGCTGTCACTGTCGTTCAGCATTATATAGGCATCAGATGCAAGCAGGGAAGCCGCTCCTTTTAACAAGTCAGAGCTTACATGCTCAAGATTTTTAACTGCAACATCATAATTCCCGGAATCATACTGGACATATCCCCAGAACAATGCGTCCTCAGAGTCAGAAGGCTCATGCTCGTTTTGCAGGGAAGATGCCATGACGTATTCGCCCCGCAAAAGGTAAATGAGTGCACAGTTCCTCAGCCAGCGCGCATCATCACTTCGGACATATATGTCGTAGTAAGTTGAAGAAATTTCCCGTCCGTAAAGAGCAGATTCAAGTTCCTCTTTTGAAGACGCAAGCAATGTCTTTAAGACAGCCTCGGAATGAATTGAGCCGTATTTTGTTCCGGAAAGTTTTTCCGTCAGAGAAAGAGCCTCACTCACCCTTTCTGAATCAAGAAGGAAATTTCCATAAACGGCAAGAATCTCAAGATTGTCAGGAATTTTTTTTACGGCATTTGCAAGGACTTTTTCGGCAAGCTTTTTCTCACCAAGCAGCTCATATCGTTTAAAAATTCCAAGCCTTGCATATGCGCTGTATGCTTTTTTTTCTGATTTTTTAAGTATGCGGAGGGCTTCGTTTACGTCACCGTTTCTTATGCACAAATCAGTTTGCTCCATCATTTTCATAAAAGACAAGGATGAAAAACGATTTGAGCATGAAACAAAAAAAGTCCCCGTAAAAAGAAGTGCGATTGCACATAAAGCCAAAAGTTTTCTTTTTACAGGGAATTCAATAACTATCATAGCTGTATATTATAATACAGTTCGTTTAATTTTTTAAGTCTTTATTTATGCTGTCAAGAATCGCATTGACGAACTTGAAAGAATCATCAGGCCCATAATGCTTTGCAATATCAATTGCCTCATCAATTACAATGGAAGCGCTTGTTTCCTTGTTGTAAATGAGGGAATAGACGCTCATTCTTAAAATCGCAATCGTAACCTTGTTTACCCGGTCAAAATCCCAGTTTGTAAGATGAGATTTTATCAAGTCGTCAATTTCCTGACAGTGTTCGATTGTTCCGGCAATAAGCATCCGAGCAAATGCAGCTCCCTCATCATTAAGATTGAGTTCGCCGCCATCTTTTTCAACCCAGGAAAGCTTCAGGACATCTTCCTGCGACATTCCGCCAACATTCCAGGAATAAAGCCCCTGAAATGCTATAATTCTGCTTTTTCTTCGTGACATTATTTTTCCCAGCTCAAAAGTTTTTCAAGATCCTTACCAGTCTTTTTGCGCTCAACGTTTGTAGGTGTGTTGAGTTCGCTGGTAATGTCATTTACGGCTTTAATCAAAGCTTCGCTCTGGAACTGCTGGGTCAAATTCTGCTTGATGTAGTCGTAAACAGTGACAGTTGTTTCCGGCTGAACGATATCGCTCAAAGAAAGCATTTTCTGAGGATATTTCTGGCGGACTGTGTAGAACTGAAAGTCATTTTCTGTCTCGTTAAGGTCTGAGAAGAAACCGATGTCTTTTTCGAACAAATCGAGAAGTTCTTTATAAGAAATACCAAGCTGCTGTGCATTTACCTGAGTTTTGCTTACAAGAATGTCTCCACCCTGATATGACTTGTCCTTTGAAAGATTTGCCTTGAGGGTATCTACAGAAACCTTCTTGCTTTTTGCATCATTGTAAAGTGAAGTGATTCTTGTTTTAGCGGCATTTGCATCACTTCCTTTTGGAACGACTACCAGAAAGAGCTTCATCATATCGCTCTGTACGAAAGAAGCCTTGTTCATCTCAAAGAAAGAACGGATGTCTGAATCAGACGGAACGATTTTTGAAATCTCGTCTTTTTTAGAAACAAGAACATACTGCTGGGCAAGCAATTCGTTTTTAAGATAAGCCTTAAAATCAGCTACATTCATGCCGACCTGGTCTTTCATGAAGTCATCCAAGGCAAGGCCTGTGCTCTTTTTTACGATGTCGGCAAATTCAGCTTCAGTAACCTGCTTTCCAACCTGCTGGCTCAAGTTCTGAAGGAAATACTGATTTACCTGAGTGTCGGTAATTGTCATTCCTGCCTTCTGCGCTGCCTGAATGACAAGTTTCTCATCAATCATGGCCTCAAGGATTTCTTTTTTCTGCTCAACAGTAAAAGAAGCAATTCCCTGCTGTTTTTTGTAAGTCTCAACACGAGATTTAAGCTGCTTCAATGTGATTGTTTCTGATTTGTTCAGCTTTACAATCGCAAGTGGCTGCAAGTCAGCCTGAGCAAAAGCAGTAGCTGCAATCATAAAAATCATTGTTGCTGCAAGGGCAAATCGTTTCATCTTTTCATCCTTTTTCCGCGGAAAACCACGGGCATTTTTTACAATATTAGAACAAGCAATATAACAACTTGTTACATTTGGCGGTCAAAAATATTTTTCTGAGCGCCTTCAAGATTTTTTACTGAGGATCAAGCGGAAGTCCGCCAGAAATTACGGCTCTTATTCGCCTTACTCCGGCAGAACTTGACTGCTCTTTCTGAATCTTAAAGTCCCCAATCTGAGCCGTGTGCTGAACATGAGGGCCACCGCAAACTTCCTTGCTGAACCAATCGTTCTTTGCATCGCGTCCGATTGTGTAAACTTTTACGCTCTCACCGTATTTATTTGTGAACAAAGCTCTTGCGCCTTCGGCCTTTGCTTCATCCAAAGTCTTGATTTCCATAGTGACAGGAAGATCTTCCTTGATTTTTTCGTTGACGATATCCTCAACTTTCTGGATTTCTTCTTTTGTCATAGGACGTTCAAATGTAAAGTCAAAGCGCATTCGCTCGTTATTGATGTTTGAACCTTTCTGAGCAACCTGGTCGCCAAGGACATCAACAAGCGCCTGCTGGAGCAAGTGAGTTGCCGTATGGTATTTTGTTGTAACTTCGCTCTGCTCTGCAAGACCACCCTTTGCTTTTCCTGCATCAAGTGATTTTGAAGCTTCCTGATGTTTTCGCTCAGCTTCCTTAAAGCCTTCAACGTCAACGGTAAATCCGTTTTCAGCACCAAGCTCCTGAGTAAGCTCAAGAGGATATCCATAAGTTTCGTAGAGATTGTAAGCAACTTTTCCGCTGATGATTTTTTTAGGATTCTTCATGAGGTTCGGAAGAAGTTTCTGGAATTCAGCCTCGCCCTTCTTGAGTGTCTGGCGGAATTTTTCTTCCTCTGCGGTAAGCTCATTCTTAATTTTTGCGGCATTTGCCTCAAGTTCAGGGTAAGCAATCTTAAAATTATTGATTACAGATTCAGCGACTTCTGCAAGGAATGCTTTTTCGATTCCGAGTTTCATTCCATGACGAACTGCACGGCGGATAAGGCGACGGAGTACATAACCAGCTCCGACATTTGAAGGAGAAACACCTTTCTGGTCTCCAAGAATAAATACGGAAGCGCGGCTGTGGTCTGCGATTATACGGATTGACTTGTCTTTTTCTTCGTTTTCGCCGTATTTGCATCCTGAAAGAGCTTCGATTTTTTCGATGATAGGCTGAAAAACTTCGGTAAGATAAACAGAAGTCTTTCCCTGCAAGATACAGTTCGTCCTCTCAAGTCCCATACCAGTGTCTACATTCTTTTTTGGAAGCGGAACGAGAGTTTTTTCATCTACGCGGTTGAACTGCATGAAAACGTTGTTCCAGATTTCCATCCAGTTTGCGCTGTCAGTTCCCTTGTTTGAGCCTTCAGGAGGGAGGCCTTCGCCAACCCAATAGAAGATTTCTGTGTCAGGGCCGCAAGGACCTGTAGGACCAGCTGCCCACCAGTTGTCGCTTGCAGGAAGGTAAGCGATTTTATCCTCCGGCATTCCAACAGACTTCCAGACAGAAGCGGCTTCCTCATCGCGAGGAGCATTTTCATCACCTGCAAAAACCGTTACGGAAATCTTTTTTGGATCAAGGGCAAGCCATTTTGGGCTTGTTAAAAATTCGTAAGAGAAAGAAATCGCTTCTTTTTTAAAGTAGTCACCGAGAGACCAGTTTCCAAGCATTTCGAAACATGTAAGGTGGCTTGGGTCACCAACTTCATCGATGTCACCTGTTCGAACACATTTTTGATAGTCGGTGAGTCGAGTTCCAGACGGATGCTTTTCGCCGAGAAGATATGGAACGAGCGGATGCATACCTGCCGTTGTAAAAAGTACTGAAGGATCGTTTTCAGGGATTAAAGACTGGCCTGAAATTTCAGCGTGATTCTTTGATTTAAAAAACTCAATGTATTTTGAGCGTAGTTCATTTGCAGTCATAATAGGACATAGTACCATAACGAAAGTCTTTATTCAATAAAGCCGGATGATACTGCGAAAAATCACTTTTCAAGTATGAATTCAACCCGCCTGTTCTTCCATTTGTCTTCAATTTTTGTCGATCTTGTCACAGGATTTTTGCTTCCGTTGCCGACAGCCTTGAGCCTTGACGCAGAAATTCCGTCCTTGATGAGCCAATTCATAACGAATTTTGCGCGCTCTTCCGAAAGCTTCTGGATTTCTTCTTCCTCAGTCTTTGAACCGCTCAAATTGTTGGCATTTCCTTCTATTGTTACGTTATATGCGCTGAATTTTTTGAGGATTTCAGCAATTCGCTCCATGACATAGTTGTTGTTCTCCAAAGCCTCAGGTGACAGCCCTTTGTCATGTCCATTCCAGTTTGGATCAGAGCGCACATCATCATCGCTTTTAAAATCAGCATAATCGCTTCGGAAAACGATTGAAGGAACCTGCAGCTTAAGTTTGTTTCCATCATGAATTACAAGGACATCAACCTGAACGAAACCTTTTGCCGTGTTAGAGTTTCCATTTACATCAGTAACAGTAAACACATATGGATAATCCGTTGCTGACTGAACAAGCTCTCCTGAAGGACTTTTTCCATCCCAGACGATTTTTTCAAGGAGGGAATCTTTTCCGCTCATTGACCAGAAAGGCTTTCCGCTGTCAGCATCATTTACGACAAAAGACCAGTTTTTTAGAGGTGCACTGCATTCAGCCTTGAGCATTATATTAAGCACGTCATACTCTCCGTCTCCATCCGGGCTGAAAAATCTCGGGGAAATACCAACTGAAAGTTTAGGCGCAGAGAGCGTGTTTTGCTCAGACTGGGAATAAGACTGAACTTCCGGCTGTTTTTCAAGCTCATCTTCTTTTGGCGGAGTATATTTCTTTAATACTATAGGCGAAGACTGTTCCCGATAAAAACCTTCCGGATTTATGGAAACTTTATAAAGCGCAAGCACATCCTTTTCTTTTGATTTTGAGTCATTGAAGGAAATCGTGTAGTAACCGTTCAGAATTCCCTTTTCTGAATAAGGCCGAAACTGCAAGAGCTGATTTCCAGAAATTTCAGTAAGGACGAAGCGGCCAGCCTGAATGCTTTTTCCGTGTTGAGTCGCATATTCAGAATCAGAAAAAAGGAAAATCGTCTCGTCGTTATTTGAAATCCAGTTTTTCTGCTCAAGAAGAAGTTTTATGACTGCATTTTCTGCCGCCTGATTTTTTTTATTTGGTTCCCGTGAGACAAATTTCTTGTAATTTCCATCCCAGGAAGTGCTTTCACTGATGAGCATTCGAACATCATCCTGGAGCTTTATCCTGATTTCATCAATGTTCACAAGCGAAATGTCAAAACGTCGCTGAAGGTTTTCGATTGATTTGTTTACTGCAGAAAAATAGATTCCGTTACGCCTGAGGTTGCTGTTGAGCCAGGAATAGACTTCCTCACTGTCCTCAAATTCAAAAATGATTTCTGAATTCGTGTAGTCAAAGAAAATGTACCTTATGCTGTTTCCAGAGTTTTCTGTTTTATACCAGAGACCGTCAAGATATTTTCCAAACGTAGCGACCGTACCGTCCTGGATTTTTGCAAGTTCCTTTGCCGCGACACGATTTCCAGCCACACGGATCGTCTTTGTCGCCTTATATTGCTGCTCTGCTTCATCCCACTCATACATCGTCTGAATCTGATCGAGGTTGTTTTGGTCTGAGGCAGAGTCATCTCCATCCGAAGTGTAAACCCACACAGGAAAACTTTCTCCACGTGTTTTTGAAAGTTCATAAGACTCCGGGCGCTGATTCTGCTGGATAAAGACAGTTCCATCAGCCTCAAATTTACCGATGAGCTGCATCGAGAATTTTCCGTCCTTATCAGTTTTTCCGTTAAAAATATTGAGGATGATTTTTCCATTTTTATCCATCCCCTGATAGACAAGTGAATTCCTGTGGTTTCCGATTACATCTATTCCGGTACATGCGAAAGTCCTGACCTGCGAGACAGTAGTTCCGATATAACACTTGCGCTCATAAGTTCCGCTTTCCGGAGAATAAAGTCCAACAATGAGCTGTATGAAATCGTTTGCAGCGGTTTTTACGATATTCACCTGGTCATCAAAACCGTCACCGTTAACGTCAAATTCAACTGTTCCGATCAAAGTCTCATCATTTGCAAGCTGAATGAATGATTTTTGGGCATAGTCATCGTAATCTGAGAGAGAGTGCTCTTTTTCATCCTGAGCATTATCAACAAGAGGTATTATTACTTTTGCACGCGAAAACGAATTATTCTTTACAAAAAGGTTCCGGCAGAAAAAAGCAAGTACGAGGGCTGCCGCCACCAAAACAAAAGCACACGGAATCAATTTTTTCATACATGAATTGTATCAAATCGGCGGATAATTCACAAACGCCGTCATTTTGAAAATTTTGTTATATTATAGAAAACATTGACTTTTCTTACCGTTTACTTATAATTTTTCTTATGTTAAAGAATATTGATGTTTTTGAAAATTATCCGATTCCGAAAGCCGTGTTCAAAATGGCTTTTCCGACCATTGCAGGCATGATTGTGGCCGTCTTTTACAACATGGTCGATATGTTTTTTGTCGGACAGACTGGTGACCCGAATCAGGTTGCCGCAGTAAACGTTGCAACTCCTGTATTTTTGTTTTTAATGGCCATCGGAAACATTTTTGGCGTTGGCGGCACCTCTTTCTTGAGCCGCGCTCTTGGCGAAAAAAACTATCAGAAAGTTTCCAATATTTCGACGTTCTGCTTCTACATCGGAATTGTTTCTGGAATCATCGGGGGAATTCTCCTCATCGTCTTTATGAATCCGATTCTGCATTCTGTCGGAACCAGTGATAATACTTTTGCGCTCGCAAAAAGTTACCTCTTCTACCTCTCGCTTGGAGGTCCTTTTGTTGTTTTATTCTGCGTCTACTCAAATTTAATCCGCGGTGAAGGTTCAGCAAACGCCTCAATGTTCGGCTCAATCGCAGGAACAATCACAAACATCATTCTGGATCCTTTTTTTATCCTCGACACTTTCTTGGGGATCAAAGGCCTTGGGCTTGGCGTTTCTGGCGCGGCAATGGCTACGATCATCGGAAATATAGTTTCTGTAACTTATTATCTCATACACGTAATCTTTAAAAGCTCAATCCTTACAATCAATCCAAAGTACCTCAAGATTTCGGGATGGATTTTTGCCGGCGTAATCACAATCGGTCTTCCAGCTTCAATAACGAACATACTTATGAGTCTGAGCAATATCGTAATAAATAAGTTTCTGGTTCAATATGGGGACATCTGCGTTGCAGGCATGGGCATCGCGATGAAGGCAAACATGCTCGTAATCTTCATACAGCTTGGAACGGGTATCGGCATTGCGCCTCTTGTTGGCTACTGTTTTGGTGCCAAAAATTTTAAGCGGATGAAAGGAATCATAAAATTTGCGATTCTTTGTAATTTCACAGTCGGACTAATCCTCACGACAATCTATTTTATTTTTACGGAAAACATCGTCAGCACCTTTATTTCCGGAGACGGAGAATTGGTCCTCAAAACAATCGAGAACGGAATCATATGCCTTAAAGCCTTGATGATTTCAAGTTCATTTATCGGAATCATGTTCATATTTAATTTTGCATTTCAGGGAATGGGAAAAGCTCTTCCATCACTTATGCTTGCCGTCAGCCGCCAAGGATTTATCTTTCTGCCGCTGATAATCATTTTGAATGCAACGCTTGGTTTTAGAGGAATAGTTCTTGCACAGCCGATTGCAGACTTGTTCTCAGTAGTTTTTGCACTCGTGATGTTCCTGTGCATAAACAAAAACCTAGGCAAAACTGAAAGCCAATAATGCACTTATAAAAGCTTGTTTTGATTTTTTAGATTTCAAAGCAAGCTTTTTTTTATCCGCGCCCGCCATTTAAGATTACAAACAGGGGATTAAAGAATTTTTTGAGAAGCAATCCCACACTTGTTCCGACAAACACGACTATAAACCATACGCCGAAATACTCTGCGAGACTCCAGAATGTGTTTTTCATCGGGAATGCCTGAATCCAATACAACTGGGCATTTGCAAGCAGGAAAAGATTGTGCGCGCAGTATAAGAAGAATGAGACTCCAGAAAAATATGCGGTGACTTTGAAAAACTTTTCATTTGATACGAAAAGGCCGGATATCTTCATGAGGATGAATGTTGCGACAAATCCCATCACCTGCTCACAAACAGTATAATCAACGCCTTTAGTCCATCGGTAAATCCAAATCAAGGCAAAAACAGGAAGGATTGCTTTCCATTTAAGGCGGTCTGCAAATTTAAAAAAGTCGATTTCATATTCTGCGCAGAAAAATCCCAGGGAATAAAACAAAACGGCAATGTTCGACATGTATACGGTCTGAATGTCACAAATGTAAATGAAACTGATGAAGGTCAGATATTCAAAAGGAAACTTCTTCACAAAATACTTTATCAGCGGAGAAAAAACTATGAGAATGAAAAGATCACGCACGAACCAAAGCTGCATGATTAACGGCAATCCGCCTCTATTTCCATAACCAAGCCAGCAGTTTACCCATTGCTTCCAATTCCAAGTTAAGAATGAATCTTCAACAGGAAAAATAGTTACAGCGGGAATAAATTTATGAATTACGCCCTTCAGCAAAATCAAGCCCATGTTGATTAGAGGCCAGAGCATGTATGGAAGAAGAAGTGACCTGCTTTTCTTTTTGAGCAAAGTCAGATAAGGATCATCCTTTTTATATTGAAGAAAAGCTGCAAAAAGAAAAAACAGGGGGACAAGTCCGCGCGAAATACTCTCACTGAAAAAAAGTTTTATCCAGTGGCCGAAAAGATTTTCATTGAGGAGGACGTTTTTTCCGACAAGTCTTTCTTCCGTTAACATATTATGCGCAAAAATTACAAGAAGTATCAAAAAATATCGCAGGGAAGTAATTCGTCTGGAAGTGTCCTCACAAATTCCGGGTCTTTTTAATGCAGCATCAGACATAGATTTAAAATCCTTTCTATAACTTGACTTCATTTTACTTTATGTGCATATCTCTGTAAACCAGAAGAGTTTCATGAAATTGGTGTTTCGTTTTCCTCATCATTACCTTTCTAACATTTCACTTTACGCATAGGGAGACGTTCGCTGCAGGCGAAAAAACTCGTGAGACGAGTTTTTAGTCGACTCTCGTTTCAAGCTGTGCTTGAAACGTTCCTTGAAAATTGGTGTTGCGTTTCTTTCATCATTACCTTTCTAACATTTCACTTTACGCAACACCAATTTTCACTATAATAAATTTCAAATATTCTTTAAGGAAATCATATATGGGTAACAACTATTTCAATTCTATTCCGTGGCGCGAGGCTCGTCTGCAGCTCGGTCACTGCCGCTCAATGGCAAAAGAAGAGTTCGCTGACGGAGTTAACGCTCTCAAAGGCAAAAAAATCGTAATCGTCGGTTGTGGTGCACAGGGACTCAACCAGGGCCTCTGTCTCCGAGACTCAGGTCTGGATGTATCTTACGCTCTCCGCGAAGAAGCTATCGCTCAGAAACGCCAGTCTTGGAAGAACGCAACAGAGAACGGTTTCAAAGTAGGAACTTATGACGAATTGGTTCCAACAGCAGACCTCATCGGTAACCTCACTCCGGATAAGCAGCATTCAAATGTAATTTCAGAAGTCATGAAGCGCATGAAGAAAGGCTCTGCCCTCTGGTACAGCCACGGCTTCAACATGATTGAAGAGGGAATGCAGATTCGCCCGGATATCACAGTCGTAATGTGCGCTCCAAAAGGACCAGGTACAGAAGTTTGGCACGAATTCCAGCGCGGATTCGGTGTTCCTGATCTTATCGCTGTTCACCCTGTAAACGACCCAGAAGGCAAAGGCTGGGCTTATGCAAAGGCTCTCGCAGTTGGTATGGGCGGAAGCAAAGCAGGTGTTCTTGAGTCCTCTTTCGTTGCAGAAGTAAAATCTGACCTCATGGGCGAGCAGACAATCCTCTGCGGTATGCTCCAGGCTGGTACAATCGTTTGCTACGACAAGATGATTGAAGAAGGAATCAGCCCTGAATACGCAACTAAGTTCCTTATGCACGGCTGGAACGCAATTTGTGAAGCTCTTAAATGGGGTGGAATC
>JAEEGL013452730.1_pt1 | contig 11506 bp, 10 predicted proteins | sample 9134231 | NCBI WGS metagenome assembly JAEEGL01 (sample SAMN16246548, study PRJNA631951) | gut metagenome | biome: gut microbiome; feature: rumen; material: fiber-attached | host: Bos | place: Iran: Karaj | collected 2018-10
GATGAAAAACTATTAAGAATTTATTAACAACAATAAAAGCCTTGAAGCACAAGGCTTCAAGGCTAATTAGAAGCAATTTGAAATTCCGAAAGCCCAGTAATTTCAAGGGCTTGAGGGCTTAAATTGACCACATTGGGGTCTGACCCCAATGTCCCTCAATGTCCCTCAGCATACTATATATACACGTAGCTCCATCAATATGTGCATGTATTACCCAAACGCCAGATATTTAGCATACTTTCCAAATATTTTCCTTCCAATCACCACAAACACAAGGCTAATTGTAACTATAACCACAGCATTGAACGGATATATCACAAACTGAAAATACCCAGGAATCAGATAAAAAACCTTCATGATTACTATATGCGAAAAGTATATTCCAAAAGAGCAATCCCCTAAGAGATGAAGAAACTTACTATTCCAATTATTTTCGGATACAATCCATCTATAAGTCAAAATAGCAAATATAGAGCTTGTCAAAACCGAACTCAATTTCAGCTGTGTACCTGGATTTGTACTGCCCATCGAAAGGTACCAATAACCTTCTATCATCCGAAGTGCTATAGCCTCCCCCTCAAAAATCAAGAGCTTCTTATTTGGAGTCTTATTATCTATTAATCCGTTCCCCATAAGGTATCCAAGATAAAAAAATGTGAACCAGGTTATAAAAGAAATTCCTATCATAATTGAAATATACTTGTTCATCCCAAAACCTAATACAAGAGGAATCAGACGTACAACTATTATTTCTATAGGAGAGATGATAAAACCGAAATACTTATATTTCGATCGAGCAAGTTTATCTATCAATGGGATTAATAATGCAAACTCAATATATACTAAAGCATAATACATCATCGGAGCAGAATCTCCAGCTAATAACCCTTTTATAAACTCAAATGGGATGACGGACAGAGTATGCACATTATTTAAAAAAACATACACGAATGTCCATATGATATATGGAATAACAACTTTCAGGATTCTTTTCCATGGTTTCCATCTATCGGCACTAGAAAGCAATCCACTCAAAAACAAAAATGTACCAACGCAAAAGTTTAAAAATGGTCTGCACCAAACTTGTGCTAATCCAGTAGGAGTATTATGTATGAATACAACCGCAATAATTGAAATTCCACGAATAATTTGTATTTTATAGCTCTGTTCTTTAGAAAGTGTCATTTTCATTCACCTATTAAAGACGCCTTAACAGGGCAAACCTTTAGACATTGATAGCACTTTATACATTTGTCCTCATTTATAACTGGATAGTCAAAGCCCTCTTCATCTGGCTGCATTGAGATAGCTAATTGGGGGCAAATTGCATAGCACGCAGTACACCCACAGCATTCTTCTTTTCTTTTGTATAGAATTGGTAGTTCTTTCATCTTTCCTATCTATCAAAGGTAAATAATTATCTCTATTCTGAATTACCTGTCTTTACCTCTGTAATCTCCCAAAAAGATTCTTTTTGCCTTTCTTTTAATTTTTCTCCAAATTGATTGCTCTACATATTTTTTTGAAAGTTCTTCAAATGACAACTTACACATATCCTCAAAAAATGTATCGCGCTGCATTGGCCTATTTACAGATTTATACTCTGCAGAATTCTCCTTTATTGCCTCTTCATAGGTAACCACTTTATATATTAACTTATCCTTAATGTTTTCAAACAAATTTCGTCCTTTCTCAGATCTCATAATAACTAACGAAACTCCTAGACCATCATTCATCTCTGGGGCAACATTTTCGATTCCCCAGAAATCACCTAAAGTAATATCTGACATCTTCATTTCTTTTGCATGACATTCGTAACAAGATGGGCGAAGACAATAATTTCGTAAGAACATCTGCATATATGGATCAACTTTCTTGGAAATAAAGAGTTGATTTTCTTTCATTCCAAATTCTTTCCAACTTTGATCTTTACATCGGAAGTTTATTGACATTAGTTTCCCATGCAATAATTCCTGATATTTTGCATATTCCCTCCAAAGCAAGGGAGAAGGAGTTCCATGACAAATAACATCAACACAGATAAGATTATTGTAGTCACAATTCAAGAAGCATTTAAGCCCATTTATCTGACACCCTGTACCTGTAAAAAGAACCTTTAGTCCTTTTTCTAAATCTGCTTTTGTTTGTTTAAACGAATCACCTACTTTGGCCTGGAGATATTTTGACCCCAGCAAAGCTGAAATATTATGTTGAACTCGAATCATCTCTGCCCCATAACAGTCCTTTGTCATAGCAACACCATAAACAACATCAAACTCTTCAGTAATAGCAGAAAAAATAGCCCCAGAGGATGATATATTTCGAATTTGGTTATCATAGTATGCAGCATATATTTCCATTTCACATCCTCACTTAAATTTCAAGTCGATATTTGAAATCGCACGATATACATTAAAATTCTTATATATAAGCCGTAGCATCTAAAATACGCACGTTTAACATTTTTTCCCAAATATCTTATTTTTCAAAGTTTTAATCAATGCTTTTTCAAAATCATTCATTCCAAAGAACCACATAGAGATGCAAAATATTATCCCATATACTATGGCCCATATTATAAGTTGAATCAAACTATTAATTTTTGAAAATCTCATTATTAGAAGACCTAAAACTACAGGAATAACAAATGCTGGTGCAAACGAAGAAATACTTTTCCAAAATTTAGGTATATTGATTCCTATGTGTTTATGGTAATACCAATTCATAAAGAGAATATTCCCAATCATAAGCGAAATTGCTGTTCCTATAGCCGCGCCAGTTGCACCCATTGCCTTAATAAGTGGAATGCTTAGAAAAATATTACCTATTGCAATAAAAAAATAAACGATTCCGCGCGCCTGATGTTTATTCTTTGCACGTTGTATTTCGATACCAAGGTTCTGAATCAAGGGAACTGTAACTGGAATAATCAGGAAAAGAGCAACATAATATGATTCTATGTACTCCTCTCCCCCCCAAAGCTGCATAAATGGTTTGCCGACGAATATAAATCCAGTTAAGATTAAAGAAAGAACAATAAATTGTATTCTTCCGATTTTGATAAACAACTTTGAAAGTTCATAGTTATTGTCATCTTTTGCAACTATATGATTCACCCTGGGGACAAAAACTGATGAAATCGAGGATGAAAACTGTAAATACATCGTGTTAATTTGAGCTCCAAGTCCATATATCGCTACCGTTGTTGTACCCATCATCCGACCCAATAGGAACCTATCAACGCTCCAATTTATTTGATCAATAATCTGATTTAAAAAGATAAAAAAAGTAAATCTCCCAATATCCTTAAGCAAGCAAAATCTAAATCCCTTAAAAATAAATTTCTCTTTTAATTTGAAAAATACGAACCAAATATTCGCGATGATATGCATCACCGTTATAAAGGTCGTTACGACAACCATGCCAATAGAACCATAACCAAGAATCAATAATGGTAAGGTCACAAAAGGATTTAAAACATTTTGCAATACTATCAGCAGCCGTTGAAAGAAAAATCTCTCATGGGCTGATATAATGCAGATAAAGACACTATTGGGAAATGTAATAGCAAGGTTGATGACCATCATAATCATTAGGACTCGTGCTATTCCATATTCTTCTTCTGAAAGTCCAGTACTAAATATAACCTTTATATTTGAGACCATCACTCCGCCACATATCAGTGCAACAACTGCAATAATCAAAAATACAATCATAAACATTCCATTTAGTCTGAAAATATCTTCCCTTTTGCCATTAACCTTAAATCCAGAATAATATCTAACATACGATGCCGTAAACCCTAAACTTAATAAACCTAAATAAGATACCACAGAATTAACTAATTGATATAGTCCATACTCGTTTTGCCCAAGCAATCTCAGCATCACTGGAGTATATAGCAAAGTTGTTAGTATCTTTATAAGTTCTGATATGTAAGATAAAATTATTCCCGCCTTTTTTTGGTTAATGGCCATAATAAACCCTCTACTATCCTTACAGTAGATTTCTCTCCTGAATTATCTTAAAAGCATAATCATATCCTTTTTTGTACTCAGGTATGAAAGACTGTAGATACTCTCTTTCTTGTTTTCTTTGATCATACATTTTGACAAAAGCGTCTCTTAACACTTCAGGCTTACTTATTTTTCTTACATCAACAACATGTCCATCGGAATGTCCATATATATCTTTGGCAATTCCCAGCGCTTTAATCGAATATCCTACAACAAGTGTAGGCACTCCACTTGAGTATGCAGCAATTGTTGAATGGGTTCTAGCACCAATGAAACATTCACAACGACTTATGACATATTTCAATTTATCTGCAGACATATCATCAATAACAGCAAGTCGTTTCTCGTCTTTTATTAATGTCTTAACATATCCTATTGTCTCAAAGTCATTATTACTTCGATTCTTTTTCACTACATGCGGCACTAATGCGATATTACATTCCGTTTGATTAATAATATATTCCACAATTCGCTTGTATCCTTCTTTAACTGTCTCGGCATTTTTCGAATAATCAAGCACCATTGGGCTAAGATTAATACCAATAACAGGTTTCAGAAAAACATCCGGAAGAACTACCTTACTCGGTTTCATTGCAAATGCAGCATCTGGCATCTGCACACACCTATCCGAAATACCGTATTTGTGAAGGAGCTCTAATGTTATGGATTCACGGGCAACTATCAGATCATATTGCGCCAAATCTGCACGTATTCTCTCATCGGCAATTGCATTTTCTTCAATCGAAGTACCCCAAAGGACCGTCTTGTTTCCATGATTTCTAATACGCTGGTTTACAATTCCTATTTGTTTAGCAAGACCAGGGTAGCAATAATTATCACCTCCGACAGAATAATATGTGCCACCTACATTTCCTTTTAGTAAAGGAAATAGTACACGTGGTTTAAATTTTTTATGGTATATCCACATTACCGGATTATTATAATACTTATAATTATCCGACCGAACTGTAACCAATTCATTTAAATGATATCTACAATCTGCACGAAGATTCCCAGAATAAAGTAGTTTTTGATTCTGCGGCATCAATTCAATCGTACCACGAATAATTGCTTCGCAGCCATGATTATCAGCTCCTCCATATCCATATAAAATTATCATAATACCTCCAAACAAGTTATTTGGTATTTTTCTTAATCACTTTATACTGCCCTATTCCATAACCACACAGAATTGTATATAGTCCATATTGTTCATAAGCAAAATGCGGCATTCCAGTCATCGAATAAGTCATAATAAAAATTTGAAACACTAACGACATAGTTAACCAATATTGCTGATGAGTACCGTCAAATTGTTTTGATCGAACTCTTTTAAAAGCTTTAAAAGTTAAAATTAATGACATAATATCCCTTATCAGAAAGAATACAAAACCGACAATACCCGTTTCTGCAAGATATTGCAAATAATCATTATGAGCACCTTGAAATGTAGTTCCTGTCATTGCTAACAGATAACTTCCCCAACCATGACCAAATAATGGTCTGCTTTTAAACATATTCCAAGCTATTCCCCATAAATATATACGGCCTGACGACATGTCTCCAGAATCATTGGGTGAAATAAACCGATTAATCATGTTTCGCACACCAGGTACTAATAAATACATTATAACTAGCAAAACAATCCCTATAACTATATATTTAAGACTTTTCTTTACTTTTCTTCCAAATGAAGGCTCCTTTAACATCAAAACAACGAATAGTGAAATTATTAAAGCTAATGCCGGACCTCGTTTTGCAACCAAAAGTGCTGTTGCGAAAAAAAAGATAAACAATGGATATACAGTTTTTTTATTATATTTACCTCTACATATAATAAGGCAAAACAATAACATTAGAGCTATGACTATATATAGTGCATTTCTTGAATAATGATTAGTAAAGCCATGATACATATTCTTGTTTATAAAACTGTATGCCAGATCTGCCCCTTCTGGAAACAGTGTTAGTATATGTGTAATATAATAAGATGGTTTTATAAAGCTGAACCATGTTACAAGAGATGTAATAATTGCAAAAACAATATATGGACTCTTCACAGCTTTTATCGATTTATCTTGTATTTGAACACAAAAATAACAGATTATTGTAATTATGATATAAAAAGTATATTTTATATTTGCTGTTCCAGTCATTAACATCCATGGTGTAAAGAGCCAGAAGAAATCTATCATTTTAACGGAAATTTTTTTGATTCTTCTAAAAATTCCTACTCCTACCACAACTGCTAAAGATGATATTATTATATATTCCATCCAGTATGGTCTATATATTAAAGTAGGCAAACATCTAACCACAAATGACACTGCAATCATGAATATCAAAATGGCAGCAAGTCGACTTGATTTTATTTTCATACATTATTTATTCCTTGTTTTAAAAAGCTTCATTCGCAGCCACGCCCAAACACATATTAAAAATGGAAGTTTATGTTTACAAAGAACCAATAAAACCTTATCGAAGATATTACCTGGAAGTTTATGTTTGGGATTCATCTCGATAATATCAACCCACGGCGTTTTTATAATTAGCTGTTTTATAATTTTCACCTTTTCAGAGAATGAAATCCTATTTTGGGGATTTAGGACATATCTGCTTATACTTCCCGTCATTTGTTGAAGCATGCGCTCTTGAAAATATATTTCATAAGTTTTGTCTCTTATGCATTCCATTTGTAGCAATCTTGATAAAAGTTCTGCTGAATCATCCAGAATTCTATTGTTATATTTCATCGTAGCCGAAACACCATTTGATCTGTAATAATACCAATTAGAATTCACATATCCAAAAGATTTAACATCCTCCAAAACTTCAAGAACAAAAACGGTATCTTCTCCTATTCTCAAATTCTTGCAAAAAATATGATTGCCTATAATTTTTCTCTTGAAAAGTTTACAGACTGGGCCACTCGTAAAAACTCCATTTAATGGGTTTCCCTTTTCTTTCCCATTTCCTAAAACCTTTTTCTTAACCAACGAAATATCATTAATTAATATTATTTCTTCTGCTCTGTTATGTTTGTCTATTACTACAATCTCATTTAATTCTTTATTTTCGAAAGATTCATGTATCCTTTTTGTATTTCCAAGGACAATGTCAAAGTCATTCATTTCAGAAGCCGTGACCGCCTCCTCTATCATGGATGTAGAAATAAAATCATCGGCATCAACAAATGTAATATACTCGCCTTTTGCTTTTGACATTCCCAAATTTCTTGCAATAGAAACCCCTTCATTTTCTTTATGAATAACATGAATGTCATCATTTCTAGCAGCAAAATTATCAGCTATATCTCCTGACTTATCGTTTGAACCATCGTCTATTATTATAATCTCAGTATTCTTATAGCTTTGATTCACCAATGAAGTAATACACTCAGTTATAAATTTTTCGCAATTATAAACTGGAACAATGATGCTGACTAAAGGATACATATAATAACCTCAACCAAAATTTTAGTTTTCGACTGATCAAAAAAATATCTTTTATTCATTCAAAATACTACGTAGTGTTTCTTTCACTTTATTCTGTTTAAATTCATAAGCTGTTTTTAAAGCTCCGAGACTCAATTTTTTTACCTCATTAGTATGTTCATGTAGATAGCATATTCGTGTTGCGAGTTCTGTACTAGATCCTTTTTTAAATTTATACCCATTTATTCCGTCTGTTACATAATATCTAGGTGCAGCAAAATCGCTTGCAACAACAGGAATCCCACAAGCCATAGCCTCAATAGCAACTAACCCAAGACTTTCTGCTGCTGTTGTTGCGAACACAAAAATATCCAATATATTATAATAATCTGCTAATTTTTCTTGAGATTGAGCAGGAAAGCGATGAATAATCTTCTCCAAACCATATTTAGATATTAGCGCATTAAGTTCAGGTTCATCAGGTCCGCTGCCAACAATGATATACTGTATATTATCAGAGTAATCTTTTAACTTTGCAACCGCTTCAACAAAAATATCCCATCCTTTTGTCCGATAAATTCTACTTATAAAACCCACTGTGAATTTTTGTTCATCAAGGACGTCTCTTTTTCGTAATTCCAACACCTTCTCTTTTTTATACTGATAAAATACATTTTCATTTATTCCACCGGATGGATATACATGAATTACTTTCTCATCGAGGCAATATTTTTCAGATACCACTTCTTTAAAGTAAACCGATGGAACAACTACCTTTTCAGCATATTTAATTGCCTTCCTTGTATATTTTTCTTGATGCTTTTGTTTATTGGTTATAGGTATAACATCACTACCATGCACATTAACAAATAGCTTCATTTTTCTAAGTTTCTTTGCAACAAGAACCATTTTTGCACTGTAGGACGGATAGTGTACATACACAATGTCATAGTGTCCGAAGAAACTTTTCATAAACGAAAATACGTAAAACAAGATGTATCCAATAATCTTACCAAATACATTATCATGTTTATATGCTACTGCTAAAGAGTAATCTATCCCTATTTCCTCCAACTGATTACAAAAGTTTTTTATAAATGTACCATATGTTGGATGATTCTTACTTGGAAACATATTTGCAACAACCAATACTTTCATATTGTCATCCCTTTACTGTTACTTCATCCATATCAGTGTTTTCTTAATCTTATCAACCTTGCCGGAACGCCACCCACAATTGAATATGGTTTGACATCCTTTGTCACTACAGCCCCTGCACCTACTATCGAATATTCTCCAATATTCACACCAGATAAAACTTTTACTCCATAGCCTATCAAAACATAATCTCCTATAGAAATCGGCTTACTTTCTGAGCCTTTATGCTCTAACGTTTCTTCATCAAAAACATGATCAAGCCCTATGAAAACACATTGCGGTGCGATCATCACATAATCACCTATGTTTAAATTTCCTGAAATATAAGTACCATCACCTATGCCTGATTGATCCCCCATGCTAATGTGATTGGATAGTCTACATTTTCTCCCTATATTTATTCCCCTACCCGCTTTGTCAAAAAGCAGTTTACAAGCTACTCTTCTTATAACCTGAGATATTGGAAATTGGTTATATGTACCATGTGGAAGCCCCCCTCCCACACCGTATAATACACGTCCTAACACTTTTTTATATGCATACAAAAACCTCGCAGTCGGTATTCTCCCATCAAATTACAATTATTTTGGCAGTTATATCTTCTTCTCTATCATTTTTATGTTTTCTTAGGTATAAAAACACTAAGCAGAAGCAGAGAGTTATTTTAAATATGATAAACTCCAGGAAGATCAATAATATTGTGGCAATCAAGCACAATTTTCCCCTTTAGTTTCTCCACATTCTCCTTAATCTCATTATGCTTAACCATAATAACAACAAGGTCACAAGCATCTAAGAACTCATCGAGATTATGCATCTGATCAGGAACTACATCCTTTGTAATAAAAGGGTCATAACTCCTCAAAGGCGCTGCAAGATGATGTCTCTGCGATGCCAGTAGCTGAAGCGTAGGTGACTCTCTCATATCATCAACATTCTCTTTATATGTAAGTCCATAAAGACCTACTCTGCTTGTGTCAGTCAACCCTTTTTCTTTCATAATTTCATAAATACGATTTAACACAAAATCCGGCATTCCATCGTTGGTCTTCATTGATTCATCTATAACCTTTGCAAGACTCGGATAATCACCAACTAAGAACCAAGGATCAACAGAAATACAATGACCACCTACACCAGGTCCAGGCTGAAGGATATTAACACGAGGATGCATATTGCAGATTTTGATGATTTCATATACATCCATATTGTCATGGCGACAAATCTTTGCTAATTCATTTGCAAACGCGATATTAACTGCACGAAATGTATTTTCAACTACCTTCGTCATCTCAGCTGTTCTAATATCAGTTACCACAATTTCGCCTCGGCAGAAAGAAGCGTAAATATTCTTAATAGACTCTCCTATAGACTTATCATCCGCACCGATAGTACGATTATTATGCAAAAGTTCATAAACCATATTGCCTGGAATGATACGTTCAGGAGCGTGAACAAGATTAAGATCACCTCTTCTTGCCTCTACAATAACAGGTCTGATAAACTTATCTATTGTTCCCGGACTGATGGTAGATTCGATAACTACTGTGGCCCCTTGTGGAGCTACTTTCATAACATCCTTAACTGCTGCAATAACGTAGCAAGCATCTACCTTCTTGCTGAACTTATCATACGGAGTAGGAACAGAAACAATATATGTGTCTGTTACTTGATACTCTGTAGTGAATTTAATCCCAGCATCAACTGCATTCTGAAACAACTCGTCCAGACCATCTTCCTTAAAAGTCGTCTTCCCGGCATTTAGTGTGGCTACCAATTCTTTATTGTAGTCAGTTCCGATCACTTCAACTCCATGAGATGCCATCATTAATGCTGTAGGAAGTCCAATGTAGCCTAATCCAATTACGTTTACCATGATTTATTCTCCTCAATTTATAAAATAATGTGTTTTATACCATCCTAACTCTATGCTTTTTCTGAGCTCTCTTATATCGATATGTATACATGACAAATTTCCTATTACCTACCATGTATCGATTCCATAATCTTCGTGGTTCCTGAATAAATCTATAAAACCATTCTAAACCATGATCTTGCATCCATTTTGGTGCCCTGTCAGTCACACCAGCAACAACATCGAAACTACCACCGACACCCATAACAAATGGAATATTTAACTGTTTCAAATACTTATTTACCCAATATTCTTTCTTAGGGCTTGAAAATGCTACAAACATCATGTCAGCACCGGATTCTGCCATATTCTTCACAATTTCCGGTTCATCTTCCTCTGTAAAGTACCCGTTTCTATAACCGACAATCTGAAGTTTAGGATATTTTTTTTCAAATATCTCTTTTACCTTGGTAACAACTTCTTCCTTTGCACCAAAAAGATATATCTTATATCCTTTTTCAGCAGCAACACTTACAAGATTTTCAAAAAGATCTATTCCTGCAACTCGCTCCTTAAGTGGCACCCCTAACTTCTTTGCAGCCCATACGATTGATGCACCATCTGCATTTATAAGAGGACAAGAGTTAACAATCTTTCTAAGGTCCTTATCCTCTCTCATTAAGTTTACTTTAAGAGCATTGATAACTACATGTTGGGTTGGCTTTCTTGCAGCAATTATCTTCTCAACCTCTGCAATAGTTTCATCCATAGAAATTGCATTAACATAAGTATTTAATATTCTGTATCTGTTTGCGGGCATTGTATCTTCTCCCCCCATCTCCTTAAGTTGTTATAATGTAGGATTCCAAGACTGATATTCTTTACCTTCTAAAATATCTGCAATTCTCTCACAAGCATGACCATCGCCGTATGGATTGCATGCGTGGCTCATCTTGTTGTATTCTTTTTTATCTTCTAATAGCATTTTAAATGTCTTATATATAGTCTCTTCGTCTGTACCAACCAATCTAAGCGTCCCTGCA
>JAEEGL013513709.1_pt1 | contig 11506 bp, 8 predicted proteins | sample 9134231 | NCBI WGS metagenome assembly JAEEGL01 (sample SAMN16246548, study PRJNA631951) | gut metagenome | biome: gut microbiome; feature: rumen; material: fiber-attached | host: Bos | place: Iran: Karaj | collected 2018-10
ATTGTGCGATTGCACGATGATGATTGTGCAATTGCTGCATCATCATCGTGCAATCGCCTTATCTGGGTTGATTGACCCGAAAGAAAGGTTTCGTCGGGGGCGGAATCTGCAGCCAAAGCATTCTCCAACCGCTCGAAGCCCTGATTTATCCACGTCTCGTGGCCCAAGGGGATATGGAATAACGGCAGCACGGCTGAGGCAACGAGGATGATGAGTAGCACGGCACGGTTCAGCGTGTGGAACGTCTCGCGGCGGAGGGTAAGTCCGTAGAGCGAGTAGAGGAGGGTGAGGGCAAGCGCCCATTTGATGAGGTAAATCATAAGGCACTGTCTTTCATTTTGTCTGCCAGAAACTGCATCAGCTCAGCCTCGCTGACCTTCTCTTCCGAGACGAAGGCCGAGACGACGCTCATGTAGGAATCATCGAAGTACCGTTTGACGAAGGAACTGAGCTTGGAACGCCCGTAATCTTGCTTGCACACGCAAGGTTCATAGATGTATCCGCGTCCCTGCGTACGATGTGTGAGGTAGCCTTTCTTCTCCAGGGACTGGAAGGCATTGGCGATGGAGTTGATGTGCGGACGTTCGTCCTCGGGGTAAAGGGCTACGACATCCTTGGGTGCACAGGCGCCGAGCGTCCAGATGTGCTCCATCACTTCTTCTTCTTTTGCTGTCAGTTTGTACATAGTTTCGACCTGTTTTGGTGTTAAATCTGCTGCAAAGTAAGGTGAAAAATTCCATTTGTGCAAGAATTTGCGGCGATATTTAACGTCATTATATGTTGAATCAATGCTTTTAACCTTTCTTTGTGTTGAATCATCACATAATGGTAAGAAAACGTCTCTTCATCACGACAGCACGGCGATAAAGCCCCCGCCGCCTCTCAACAGCGGCAGACCGCTCAAGCCGAACCTTCTCCCTCCCCAGGCTGTTCTATGCTTTGCGATGACATTCGCTACGACCTTCTGTCAGGAAAGTAATATGAAGCGGGTGGTGGCAAGAATCTCGCCATCTATGGCGTCGGGAGTGGTGACGGAGACGGTGTGCTGGCCCGTAACGTATTCGCCCGTGAGGGGATTACGGATATGACGGCGGTCAGCAGTAGCGTTGCCTGAGGTGGTGAGGCACTGGCCGGAGGGGATGTCTGAGGGGTTCTGGCCAAGACTGAGGATGCTGCTATTGCCGAGGTTGATGAGGGCATCGGTGATGCCGTATTCGGGTAGGAGAGGGCGCAGGCGTTCGAGGGCGTAGCCTTTGAGGATGCCGGAGAGATCGAGGATGATGGAAGGATTGTGGAGGCGGAGGTAGCCGCTTCTACTTCCGCTGTCGGGAATGAGTTCCACGGAGTTGATGAGGCCGGGGACGAAGTCGGGGCTGTTGACGGTGATGTCGAAGAGGCCGCCGGTTTCGCGGTGGGCTTGAAGGCAGCGGGCGAGGAGGTTGAAGAGGGCAGGGGAGAGTAGAGGAGAGGGGGCTTCGGCGGACGGACCGCCGAAGGCAGGGCTCAGCGAGGGAGTGAGGAGGGAGGCGTGGACAGCTCGGGAGAGCTCGCTGTCGGGGTCGAAGCGGTTGCCCATCTTTTCCACGGCGAGGAGTTTTGAGCGGACGGCAGCTTCCGCAGCCTCGAACTCCGATTCGGAACGGGAGCCGAGGAGCAGAAGATCCACACGGGTGTGCAGGGCCTCGAACCAGGCGTAGTAGCGGTTCTGCGAGGGAGAATGATCTCCTTGGTCGGGTCGTTGCGGACTGCCAGAGCGAAAGAGATGGGGCATGGGGAGAAAAGAAACCTCGCGGGGGTTATCGCGAGGCATGATGAAGAATTACAGTTCCTTGATCTTGATGTTCTTGAAGTGAACCTCATCGCCGTGATCCTGCAGGAGGATGTGGCCTTCGGCGGCATTACCGAAATTAGGCCAGTCTTTGTACTTGCTGTAGGCTACGAGGGCGTTCCACTCTTGGTCGTCGCGGTTGTACTCGAGGAGTTTTACGCCGTTGAGCCAGTGCTCCACGTGCTTGTCCTGTACGATGATGAGTGCGGTGTTCCATACGCCGATATGGAAGGGTTTCTGTTCGGGTGCAGGGATGAGGTCGTAGAGTGAGCCGAGACGGCGGTTGCCCTTCACACCCAGCTTGGCATCGGGGTGACGTTCGTCATCGAGGATCTGGAATTCGCAGCCGATGGCCGATCCGGCACCTTTATTCATCTCCGGATCCACGAAGTATTTGATGCCGCTGTTGGCGCCGTTGGTGATCTTGAAGTCTACGGACAGCATGAAGTTGCGGTAGGTGCGCGTGGTGACGATGTCGCCTCCGTTGGTGCTCTCGCCGCCTCCGGCTTTGTGGACGATGAGCTCGCCGTTCCTGATACTCCACCCTTTCTCAGGGAAGTGGTCGAGGCGGGCTCCGCGCCATCCTTCCGTGGTCTTGCCGTCCCAGAGCAGCTTCCAGCCCTCACGTTGTTCGGTGCCAGTGAGGGCGTTGTCAATACCTGACAGCTGAGGGGCAGACACATCAGGCGGATTCAGAGAAGACGGAACATCGGGGGTGGAATAGAGGTAGGCGTCCTGAGTGCAGATGCGGATGTTGCGCCAGCTGATGGTCTTGCCTTCCTTGGAGGTGTCACCCCCGATGGAGTGTACTTGCAGGGCGATGAAGCCACTGGCATCCACTTCGTCGATGAGGTCGGCGCAGTTGATGTCGTTCACCCAGGTGCGGATGCGACGTCCTACCGCCTCGATGCGGACTCGGTTCCACTCATTATTCTTGAAGGCGCGCTGAGCGGGTACGTTCTTGATGAGCGGATAGAGCCATCCACGCCGTGCTTCGTCGTAGATGCCACCCGTCCAGGCACGTGGGCTGGGGTCAATCTCGAACTGATAGCCATGAACGCGCCCGTTCTGGTAGTCTTTGGTGCTGTGGCTACGCAGCTGTACTCCGGAGTTCAGGGCATCATCCACCAGGAACTCAAACTCCAGGATGAAGTCGCCGTAGTCCTGCTTGGTGCAGAGGAAGGAGTTTTCGGTATTGGTCTTGGAGTAGCCTACGATGGCTCCGTTCTCCACTTTGTAGGTGGCTTTGCCGCCACGTTGTGTCCAACCCTTGAGGTTCTTGCCGTTGAAAAGTGTGGTCCATTCCTCTGCGTTGAGAGGAAGGGTGAGGGTCTGCAACATTGTTGCAGCGCAGAGTGCAAGGAGAAACTTTTTCATATAGAAGTCATTCATTTAAGTAGGTAATCAAATTTATTTTACATTATTTCCAGTAGGCGTGTTTATGTATTTTATCACTCTTCGGCTCATCTTTTTCTCTTCCTCTCAGTCACTTAGACCGCTAAGTTCCTTCGAAGAAAAGAAAAAACTGCATCCAAATAGAAGATAAAATACATTAAACTATTTTTAATCACCTACTTAGATAATAATTAAACTACAATTTATAGAACTCCTCCCACCCCTTACGCGGGGGCAGACCACCGGCCAGGAGGGCGTTGGCGAAGGCGTTGTTGGTGAACTGCTTGGTGCGCGGGTCGAAGAATAACTGGGTGTTCAGGCGCTGTGCGATGACACCGAGGCAGAAGACCTGCGAGAGTACACCGTTGATTTCGAAGGGTGAGCGCGTTTTCTCGCGTCCCATGCAGGCGAGGAGGAAGTTCTGCTGGTGGTTGCTGGGGCTCTTGGGTACTTCGGGCAGTCGGCTCTGCATCTCGCGGGCTTTCTCTTCGGGGATGATGCTGAGCGTGCTGCCGTGGCTGCCGCCCTTGAAGATAAGGTCACGGGAGTAGATGATCTTACCGGGGTTGAGTTGTGCTCGTGGCGTGTCGCCCTGGTTGGTGCTGGGAATGTTGGCGTTGTATTCCGATCCGCCATAACCTTCGGGCAGGGGCGGCAGGTTGTCCAGGCCGTCGTACCACGTGATATCCACGGGTGGCATGTTGCCCCGGGCACCGAAGCGGAAGAGAATGGTGGAGCTGTAAGGGTAGAAGAAATCGTTGTGTGCCTTCTGGTTGAGCAGCGTCACCTCGTAGGGCAGCCCCAGATTCAGGAACTCATGCACGGTGTCGAGGATGTGTGCTCCCCAGTCGCCGAGGGCTCCCATTCCGAAGTCATACCACGAGCGCCATTCGCCCTGATGGTACTTTCCGGAGTAGTCATGCCACTGGGCAGCACCGAGCCAGGTGTCCCAATCCATGCCCTGCGGCAAGGTCTCTGCTTCGGGCAGGTGTTTGATATTCGGGTCGAAACGATGCCAGCGACGGCTGTTGTTCATGTGAGCAGTGACGGCGGTGACATCCTTGATGATGCCTGCCTCCTGCCACGCCTTGAACTGGAAGTAGTTGCCTTCGGAGTGGCCTTGGTTACCTACTTGGGTGGCCAGTTCGGGATGACGGCGTGCCATCTGCATGAGGAGTTCAGCTTCGAGGAAGGTACGCGTCATGGGCTTCTCCAGATAGATGTGCTTGCCGTGGGCGAGCGCCATCATGGCAATGGGGAAGTGGATGTGGTCGGGCACGGCAGCCACCACGGCTTCGAAGTCGTCGGCAGCTTTCTCGAACAGCTCGCGGAAGTCGCGGAAGCGCTTGACGTTGGGGTATTTCTGCAGCACTTTCTGGCACTGCTTTCCGTCGAGGTCTACGTCGCAGAGGGCGGTGACTTCGACCATCCCCGTACGGAGGAAGTCGTCGAAGTCCTGTTCGCCGCGATTGCCGATGCCGATGAAGGCAACCTTTACTTTTTCTTTCTTTGCATCTGCGGCCTCGCGGGAAGTCATGAGGTCGGGAGTGGCTGCGGAGGCCAGCGAGGGCACACCGCCGAGGGCGATACCAGCAACGCCGGCGCCCATGGTCTTGAGGAAGTTTCTGCGGGTAGTCATAGATATATTTGACGATTATACGATTTTACGATTTGACAATTTGCGATTTTCGAATTTATGCGTGATGGTGATGGCGGTGGGAACGATAGCCGCGTTCGTGGCGATGGAGAATGAAGGGGAGCTGGTGCTCGTCTTTGGGTTTGCGGCCGATGAGACAGAGAAAACCGTAAACGAGCAGGCGTAGTACAATCCATACCGCATAGAGCACAAAGGTTGCCTCAAGCACATAGAGGATGGATGTCCACAATTCGGAGAGCGGTGCATCATAGTGAATGATGGCGTAGACGTTCAATCCAACGGCTATGAGGAAGCAAACGAGGATCGACAGGCTCTCTTTGCGGATGCGGTGGGAGGGAAGGTAGAAGTAGGGCATTTGTTCAATGAAAGAAGTTTAAGGGTTTAAGAGTTTAAGGAGTTTAAGGGGGGAGGAGAATAATTAAAAGTGTATTTCAAATATCTTAATATCTCAATATTTCAATTTTCAAGTCCCATAGGGTTCGTAGTCGATCTTCATCTCCTCGGGGAAGGGCAGGGGCTGTCCCTGTACGATGGCCTCGTGACCGATGAGGCAGAGTTGTGTGGCATAGTACCCTTCTTCGGCAATGCGAGGAGGCTGCTTCTGGGTGCACACAGCTTCCACGAACGCTTCGGTGAGGAGCGAGGTGCCGTCGGTCTCGGGGGCTTTGCCGAGGATGAACTCGCCCGGGTTGTTGCGGGCCACCTCGGGATCCCAGCTGCTGCCGGCGAAGGTGTTGGAACCCCAGATCTTGTCTTCCCATTCCATCAGCATCTGCACAAAGGCGGGAGCCGGAGCCGGCCCGTAGTCTTCGAAGTAGAACTTACCGCGCTCGGGTTCCACCGTGCCTTTGTTGCCTAGGATTTGCTCCTCGAGGCCGTAGAACTTGTTGCTGATAACCGAGGCGTAGGTCATCTGGCGCCCGTCGTCGAACTCATAGATGCAGTGAACGTTGTCATAAACCTCGCGACCGTCCTTCCAATGGGTGATGGCGCCACTGCCCATGACGCGTGTCGGCAGTTTGCCCAGTGCCCACGTGCCGACCTGCAGCTGGTGGCATGCCAGCTCCGTCATCAAGCCTTTGGACGACTCCTTGTAGAGGCGCCAGTTGATGAGGCGCTCCAGTTCGGGCGAGGGTACGTCGCGCCGCCAGTCGCCATTGCGGTTCCAGAAGGCGTGCACGGCGTTGATGTCGCCGAAGAGGTTCTGATGCACGAAGTCCATCACCTTGATGTAGCGCGGGTCGAAGAGGCGCTGCTGGCCGGTGAAGAAGATGAGCCCCGTCTCCAGATGACGGCGGTAGAGGGCCCGCGTCTCTTCCATTGTGTAGGCAATAGCTTTCTCGCAGTACACATGTTTTCCTGCGTCGAAGGCATCCATTGCTATCTGGTAGTGGGTGTTTAGCGGGGTGGCGATGACCACTCCGTCTATCGTTTTATCTTCCAGTAGTTTCCGATAGTCGGTGTAAGTCTTGGCGGAGGGCACTGTCTTCAGCGCCTCGTCCAGTGAGGGCTGGTAGATGTCGGCGAAGGCCACCACCTCGCACTTCGGGTTCTCTGCCAGGAAACTGAGGAGGAACCGGCCGCGAGAGCCTGGCCCTATCATCCCCAATCGGCAACGTTCCTTGGCACTTTCCTCAACGGTGGCGAAGGTCCTCAACCAGGGACTGGTGGCGGCGAGGGTCGTGGCTCCAATCAGCCCCAGATTCTTCAGAAAATCTCTTCTGTCCATTATTTATAGATTACGATATTACGATATTACGATTTCATATTTCAACCTTTCAACGTTTCAACCTTTCAATGTTTCAACCTTTCAACGTTTCAACCTTTCAACCTTATGATATACTGCTCCAGTCAACATCATTCTTGTTCAGTTCTCGCAGATGTGCCCACATCCGGGCATTCTCCGGACGATTCTGGTCGGGGTCGTCGTCCAGTATCTCGTTCGCTGTGTCGCGTGCCAACTGCACGAGCTGTCCGTCTCGCGCCAGGTTGGCGATATGCAGGTCGAAAGCCACGCCGCTCTGCTGCGTTCCTTCCAGGTCGCCGGGACCGCGGAACTTCAGGTCCGCCTCGGCAATTTCGAAGCCGTCGTTCGTCTCACACATGATGTCGATGCGGCGTTTGGTGTCCTGCGAGAGTTCGTACTTCGTCACGAGAATGCAGTAGCTCTGGTCTGCACCGCGACCTACCCGGCCCCGCAGCTGGTGCAGCTGTGCCAATCCGAATCGTTCGGCATTCTGAATCACCATCACCGAGGCATTCGGCACATTCACGCCCACCTCAATGACTGTCGTGGCCACGAGGATATTTATCTCTCCACCCACGAAACGCTCCATCACGGCATCTTTTTCCGCAGGTTTCATCTGGCCGTGCACCTTGGCAATCTGCAGGTCTGGGAAGACTTCGCAGAGCTGCGTGTAGCCGTTCTCGAGGTCTTGCATATCTATCTTCTCGCTCTCTTTGATGAGTGGATAGACCACATACACCTGCCTTCCCTTCTGGATTTCAGAACGGATACCTCGGTACAGCGTCTCCGGCTTCTCTGTCCAGAAGTGTCGTGTCTCTATGGGCTTGCGGCCGGGCGGCAGCTCGTCGATAATGCTGACGTCGAGGTCGCCGTAGAGCGTCATCGCTAACGTTCGGGGAATGGGCGTCGCCGTCATCACGAGTACGTGTGGCGGCACCTCGCTCTTCTTCCACAGACGGGCTCGCTGTGCTACACCGAAGCGGTGTTGCTCGTCGATGATGACCAGCCCCAGGCGCGAGAACTCCACCGTATCTTCCAGCACGGCGTGGGTGCCAATGAGGAGTTGCACATCGCCCGCACGCGTACCTTCTATAATAGGTTCGCGTTTCTTCTTGCCCTTGACGTTGCCCGTCAGCAGTTCCACGCGAACAGGCATATCCTTCAGCAACTCCCGGAATGTCGTCAGATGCTGCTCCGCCAGGATCTCCGTCGGTGCCATCAGACAAGCCTGGTAGCCGTTGCCTACGGCGATGAGCATCAGCAGCAGCGCCACCAGCGTCTTGCCGCTTCCCACGTCGCCCTGCAGCAGACGGTTCATCTGTTTGCCGGACTTCATGTCGTTCCACATCTCGCGGATGACCCGCTTCTGCGCACCCGTCAGCTCAAACGGGAGGTAGTTTTCATAGAATGAGTTGAAATGTGCGCCGACGGTGTAGAAGATGTGACCGCGAACCTGCTGCTGGCGCAGACGCGTGTAGCGCAACAGGTTCAGCTGGATGAAGAACAGCTCCTCGAACTTCTGACGGTAGGTGGCGCGGCGCAGCGCCTCGGCGCTCTCCGGAAAGTGCAGGTCGCGGATGGACTGCGCCCGCGATACCAGACAGAGGCGCTGGATGAGGCTGTCGGGCAGCGTCTCATACAGGCGCTCGGTGGGCCGCTTGTCGAACAGCGTCTTCATCAGACGTTCGATGCATCGGCTGTTCATGCCCGCCTTCTTCATCTTGTCCGTCGTGTTGTAGTAAGGCTGCAGACCCATAGCATCCAGCTGCAGCGTGTCGGCAGGATCCAGGTCGGGATGAGGAATGTTGATGCGCCCGTTGAAGACTCCGGGACGGCCGAAGGCAACATATTTCTTGCCTATCAGATAGTTCTTCTTGATCCACTTGAAAGCCCCCGACTGGAACCACACGAGATCCACGATTCCGTGGCCGTCGGTGAAATGGGCTATCAGATGACGCTTGCGGCCATGCCCCTCCTCTTCGAAACTTAGGATCTCGCCCAGCACCTGCACAAACGGCATATCAGCCGTCAGCTCGTGGACGTAGAAAAGCCGTGTGCGGTCGATGTGCTTGTAGGGGAAATAGTACAGCATATCACGGAACGTCGTGATGCCGAGTTCCGATTCCAGTACTTTTGCCCGTTGTGGACCGACGCCTGGTAAGTAGGTTATAGAAGTCGTTAGGTCGATAGGCGAGGGTGTTTCCGCCTGCAAATATACGATAAAAAAAATAAAGGTTCGGCGTTCGGGCGGGCGTAATTAACGATGATTAACAGAAAGGGAGCCCGAAAGTACGGAAATAATGCTTACCTTTGCCCTGTAAACCTCCCGTTCTCGTATGAAACTACGTCATTTTACCCTTCTGATGACTCTGGCCGTCAGTCTCTTCACCCGCGGTCAGGGCAACATCCACGAACGCTCATCCGAATACGAATGGCCCGCCGACTCCGCCGTGATGAATAAACTCCGTCTGTGGCAGGACCAGAAGTTCGGAGTCCTCCTCCACTGGGGATTGTATGCCGTACCCGGAATCGTCGAGTCGTGGTCCATCTGTGATGAAGACTGGATCACGCGCGACACCACGATGACCTACCAGCAGTACAAGGACTGGTACTGGGGCCTGGCCGACGTCTTCCGTCCCGTGGACTTCGATCCTGAGCAGTGGGCGAGGGTAGCGCAGGAGGCCGGCATGAAATACATGATATTCACCACCAAGCACCACGACGGTTTCTGCCTCTGGGACAGCCGACAGACCGACTTCACCATCGCCCGCCACGCCTTCGCCTCCGACCCGCGCCGCGATGTGCTGCGCCACGTCCTCGACGCCTTCCGCAGCCGCGGTTTCATGACTGGCACCTATTTCTCCAAACCAGACTGGCACTCCCAGTACTACTGGTGGGACGTCTATCCCAACAAGGGCCGTAACGTCAACTACGACGTCAGCCGCAATCCCTGGCGCTGGCAGCAGTTCCGTGACTACACCTTCCGTCAGCTCGAGGAAATCCTCTCTGGCTACGGCGCCGTAGACCTCCTCTGGTTAGACGGCGGCTGGGTGTGGCCCGGCAATCGGGGACAGGATATCGACATGCCGCACATCGCCCGGATGGCCCGGCAGCATCAGCCCGGACTCCTCATCGTCGACCGCACCATCCACGGACCCTATGAGAACTATCAGACGCCCGAGCGCACCGTTCCCGACGTCCAGCTGCCATACCCCTGGGAGAGCTGCATACCACTCAGCGACGACTGGGGCTGGGTGCCCCGCCCCCGGTGGAAGACTCCGCAGCACGTCATCAACACCCTCATCGAAGTCGTCGCCAAGGGCGGAAACCTTGTGCTGGGCGTAGGACCCACGGCAGAAGGTGTCCTGCAGCCCGAAGTCGTAGAACGGCTGCAGACCATAGGTCGCTGGCTCCGCACCTATGGTGCTGCCATCTACAACACCGTCCCCGTCCCCGACTACCACACCCCCCTCCTCCCTCCCTCTTCCCCCTCTTCAAACTTCCCTCTTCCCTCTTCCCTCTTACAAGATCCATCTTCCATCCCTCAGCCCTCTTCCCTCTGGTTCACCGGCTCCAAGGACGGCCGCACCCGCTACGCCCTCCTTGCCCTTCCCGACGGTGAATCCCTTCCTACCGAACTCCGTTGGCAGGGCAACACCCCCCGTCGCGGCTCTGCCATCCGTCTTCTCGGCAGCGGTCGCAAGCTGAAGTGGAAACAACAAACCGATGGCATCGTTGTCGTCCGTCTCCCGAAAGACCTGCCCCAGGAGCCACTCGCCCTGGAATTCACGCTACAATAAAAGGCTTGTGATACACGCGCGCGTGATAAAAACTTGAAAAAATGAACTGAATCTACTGCAAAGTGCCATATCTTATTGTGTAGTAATAGGTTACTTTGCAGTAGATTTTTTTGAAAAAGGGGGATTTTGCAGTAGATTTTTCCATGATAGGGAATAATTGCTGTTCATCTTCCATCCATTTTGTGCTTGGCTTCGAGCCGTACTACTCCTCAGCAAGAGCCGTCAACAAAGAACCATCGATTAGGAGTTCCAGGAAATTCCAAGGCTGGAACTCGTGAGTTCCAGCAGTGGAATTCGTGAGTTCCAGCGGTGGAACTCGACAGCACGCCCTATCTGCAGGCGGAGAATATGATGCGCCAAGGCGGCGACCTCGAACTCATGGAGCAACCAGAGACTGGCTACACGGTGACCTTCAAGCTGACACTTTCATGATTGTTTTACAACCCACTCCTGCACATTCAGATACTCCTTCGACTATATAACTCTGGGCGGCTATCCTCACGGACTGCCGCCCAGTACTTCATCAAGGAATGATGAAGCAGGTAATATGTTTTATAAAGGTTACAGCTGTGTCTTCTCCACCACCATACCATCGAGCAGGTTGATGGTTCGTGTGGCGTAGGCGGCATCGCGCTGAGAGTGGGTGACCATGACGACGGTGGTGCCCTCGGCGTTGAGTTGGCTGAGCAGTTCCATCACCTCGCGACCGTTCTTGGTGTCGAGGTTTCCCGTGGGCTCATCGGCGAGGACGAGCTTCGGCTTGACAACCACGGCGCGGGCGATGGCTACGCGTTGCTGCTGACCGCCCGAGAGCTGTTGGGGATAGTGCTGGGCGCGATGGCTGATGGCCATTCGCCGCATGATCTCCTCCACACGTTCCTTGCGTTCGGTAGCAGGCACACCGAGGTACTTCAGCGGCAGCTCGATGTTCTGCTCCACGGTGAGCTCGTCGATGAGGTTGAACGACTGGAAGACGAAACCGATCTGTCCGCGGCGCGTCAGCGTGCGCTGGCGTTCCTTCAACTTGCCGACCTCGACATTGTCCAGCCAGTACTCGCCCTCCGTGGGGTTGTCCAGCA
>JAEEGL013870592.1_pt1 | contig 11506 bp, 8 predicted proteins | sample 9134231 | NCBI WGS metagenome assembly JAEEGL01 (sample SAMN16246548, study PRJNA631951) | gut metagenome | biome: gut microbiome; feature: rumen; material: fiber-attached | host: Bos | place: Iran: Karaj | collected 2018-10
ATCGCTCCAATCTTTACCTTCTATTTTTACTACAACTTCTTTTAAATTTTTACTTTTTTCCATAATTACCTCCAACGTCTATATAGTATATAATAAATATTTATTTTAATCAAGCGTTTTTTTTATCTTTTGTATCTGTTCTTCATAATCATCACTACTGGTTATAAAACTACCTACAACTAATATATCAGCATTAATACATAGTTTTGATGTAATATCATTAACTCCACCATCTACTTCTATTAAATATGAATAATTCTTCTCTTTTCTAATTTTATCTAATTCATTTATTTTAACTGGACTATCGTAGATAAACTCCTGTCCACCTTTACCAGGTTCCACACTCATAACAAGCACTAAATCTAAGTACGGAAGTAAATCTACAATCTCACTAACTTTAGTATTTGGTTTAATAGACATACCTACTTTAATACCACAAGACTTAATAAAATCAATAACATCTCTATGATTATCTACAGCTTCAAAGTGGAATGTAATAATTACAGGTTTTAACTCTCTATATAAATCAATATACTTTTTAACATCACTTACCATTAAATGTACATCAAGAGGAGTATTACAGTTATCAAGTAATTCTTCATATACATCGTAAGCAACAGAATTATTATTAACAAAAATACCATCCATAACATCAACATGCATAAAATCAGTAGATGTTAAATCTAACTTTTTTAAACTATTTTCTAAATCATCTTTAATAGATAATATAGATGTTGAAATCATATTACACACCTCTAGTTTCTACTTCTTTAATAAACTTAATATAATTATAATATCTGGTTTTTAATATATTGTTATCTATTTGTTTTTTTATTTCACATTCATCTTCTTTATTGTGCATACAATCTTTATAACGACACAATTCTCTATAATTATTAAACTCAATAAAATTATCTCGAATATCTTCTTTCGTCATTCCTATAAATGACATTTTAGAAAAACCTGGAGTATCAGCTATAAGTCCATCTAATGTTTCAATCAATTCTACATGACGCGTTGTATGTCTACCTCTACCAAGTGCTTCTGAAACTTCACCGGTAATTAAAGATAATTTACTATCTAGTTTGTTTAATAAGGTTGATTTTCCTGCACCACTCTGTCCTACAAAGACTGTTACTTTATCTTTAAATACTTCTTTAATAGTAAGGTCAGTATATACTTTATATCCAATATTTCGATAATAATCTAAAGTTTTATTTAACTCATTTATTTCTATATCAGTTAATAAATCTATCTTTGATACGTAGATAATTGGTTTAATATTATTATATTCAATAATACATAATAATTTATCAAGTAACTCTAAAGAGAACTCAGGAATCTTATTGCTCATAACAATAACTGCTTGATCTATATTAGCAATACTAGGTCTAATAAGTTCATTACACCTTGGTAAAATTTCTAACAATAATTTATTATCAAGGTCAATTAAGGCATTATCACCAACAAGTGGTGTAATGCCATCATGCTTAAATTTACCTCTCGCTTTACAAATATATAAATTGTTATCTACCTTGACTGTATAATCATTACTTATTTGTTTTACTATCTTTCCTATCATAATGTCTACTTAAAAATTTTCCTTTTCTGAATCATCTCCATCTGGATTGCTTGGTTTTGTATCATCACTTTTACAACTCCATTTAGCAACCAATGTAGTATCACTAGTAATCTTAGTATCAAAGTAAAATCTATTGCCATTAAGCATCCAATATTCAAACTCACAGTTTTTCTTAGTCGGATTACTTCTTGGTTCAGAAGCTGTTTTATTATATTCTACAGTTTGACTAGCTACATTACCAGTACCACCATCTAAACTAAATGATACAGTTAAACTCTTAGCTTTTGCAGTAGTTATTTTTAATGTATCACCATTTGATACCTCACTGCCTTCTTTTTTACTTTGTTCAATTATCGCACCTGGTTCTTTAGAAGTTGATTCTTTCTCATCAAATGTACAAGTAATCTTATTCTCACTGCAGAATGTATTAACATCATCTTTAGTATACTTTCCATTAGTAAAATCAGGATATACAGTAATAAGTGTTGCATAAGTTAACTCAATTGCATCTCCCTTAGTTAGTTTTTCACCAGATTTAATACTTTGTTCAATAATAGTATTCTCTTTATAATTACCACTCTTATCAACCTTTTTAGCAGTAACTACTACACTAACTCCAGCAGCTTCTAATTTTTTCTTTACCGTATCTATATTCATACCTGTATAATCTTCAACAGTAATTTGTTTTTTTCCTTTAGATATTGTAATAGTAACTGTACTACCTTTTTTAGCCTTACTTTTTTCTTTAGGATCTACTTTAGTAACTATATTCTTTTTATATTTATCACTATATTCACTTTTCTCTTTAACTTTAAAACCTAAATCTTCAAGAATCTCCTTAGCATCAGCCTTTTTTTCTCCCACAATATCATTTGGTATAGTTATTTGTTTGCCAGATAATTTGCCTGCAATAATAGCGATTATAATACCAAGCACTAATACTCCCGCAACTATACCTAGTATTAACATAATCTTTTTAAATTTCTTATTCTCTTTAACCTCGTCCTCAGACTCAACATCAGCATCTTCTTTTATATTACTAAGTCTACTTAAATTAGGCATAACTTTCGTTTCATCTAAATCATTTTCTGGATACTGATATACAATTCTTTTTTCATCACTACGAACTGGATCTAGACATGTTTTAATATCCTCAAACATCTCACGAGCAGTTTCATATCTATTTTTAGGATTCTTTGCACACGCTTTTAAAACTACATTTTCAACACTCTGTGGAATATCTGGTGATATGTTTCTTACAGATGGAATTGGTTCACGCATTTGTTTAATAGCTATCTCAACAGCATTCTCACCTTTAAACGGAAGTTTACCTGTAAGAAGTTCAAACATTAAAATACCAAGTGAATATATATCACTCTTAATAGTAGAACCACTACCGTTTGCTTGTTCTGGCGGTAAGTAATGCACTGAACCCATTACTGAATTAGTCTGTGTTAGTTCATTATTATTAAGTGCCATGGCAATTCCAAAATCAGTAATTTTAACTCTACCATCTTCTAAAATCATAACATTTTGCGGTTTGATATCACGATGAATAATATAACTATCATGAGCGCATGATACAGCTGATGTTAACTGTAACATAATATCTATTACTTCTTCCAAAGTAAGAATACCACGTTTTTTAATTAAACTCTTTAATGTCTTACCATTGATATATTCCATTACTATAAAGTATTTTCCATCATCTTCACCAACATCATATACCTCAACAATATTAGGATGTTTTAGCGAACTTGCTGAATTTGCCTCACGCTGAAATCTACGTACAAACTTCTCATCCTCTGCTAGGTCTCCTCTTAATATTTTAACTGCTACTTCACGTTCTAAAATTGTGTCAAAAGCTAAATATACATTAGCCATGCCACCTTCGCCAATTGATTTAATTATCTTATAGCGATTATCGATTAATTGTCCCTTAATTATCATAATTATCCTCCTTATTCAAATATGCAATCGATATATTGTCGCTACCCCCTCTATTATTTGCCTTAAATATTAGTTTATCTAATTTTTCGTCAATATCTAAATCTTTATTATTAAGTACCTTCATAATAGTATCGTCATCAAGCATGTTAGTTAGTCCATCACTACATAAGAAAATTCCATCAACTCCAAGTTCTACATTAAAAATATCCATCTCAACATCAGGGGATGCACCAAGTGCACGCATTAATACATTTTTCTTAGGATGATTTTTTGCATCTTCTTCACTTAGTTCTCCTGATTTAACAAGTAAGTTTACTAAAGTATGATCAACTGTTACTTTATGTAGTTTTTTATTTTTAATTACATATCCAGATGAATCACCAATATTACCCATAAGCAAAAATTCTTTAGTAAGAATTGCAAGCACCATAGTTGTACCCATGCCTGAACTTTCTTTATGTTCAGCAACATACTTATATATAAGTGCGTTTGCTTCTTTTACTATCTCACCAATCCAGTTAATTGCATCTTCCTTATTACCTACACTACTAATAGATTTAAATCTTGTCGCAATATGATTTAAAGCTATACTACTGGCAACCTCACCATCTTTATGACCGCCCATACCATCAGCTACCGCCATTAAAATCTCACCACTAGCATTTGTAACGATATTTACTGAATCTTCATTATGTTCTCTAACCTTTCCTGGGTCAGTTATGTAAGAATATCTCATAATCCCTCCTCAAAGTTAGCTCGAAGTTGTCCACATGCTGCAGATACCTTACTACCAAACTCTCTTCTAATTGTAACATTTATATTATTTTTTTTCAATATATCATAGAACTCTAATATAGTTTTTTGACTACTTTTTTTAAACTCAATATGACTAGTCTCATTATACGGAATTAAATTAACATAACAATTCATTCCTTTTAATAAATTACTTAGTTCAATCGCACAATCTTTAGTATCATTAATACCTTGAAGCATTATATATTCAAATGTAACTCGCCTATTAGTTACTTTAATATAATCTTTAATAGAGTCCATTAACTCTTCTATTTTATAAGCCTTATTAATATTCATTAACTTATCTCTAATCTCATTATTAGGAGCATGTAGAGAAATAGCTAAATTAACTTGTTTATCATAATTAGTAAACTCTTTAATTTTAGGTACAACACCACACGTAGATACCGTTATATGACGGCTTCCTAAAGCAATACCATTATTATCATTAATTATATTAATGAAGCTAATTACATTATCATAGTTATCAAATGGTTCTCCTATTCCCATTAATACTACATGCGATATTCTTACGTTTATATCTTCTTCTATTTTAAGTATTTGTAAAACCATCTCATGACTTTCTAAATTGCGAACTTTTTTAAGTCTTCCAGACTCACAGAATGCACATCCCATGTTACATCCAACTTGCGTAGATATGCAAAGACTATTTCCATAATCATGATACATTAACACTGCTTCCACTTTGTTATTATCAGATAGCCCAAACAAATATTTTTTTACATCAACATCTTCATTTTTAGCAAGTATCTCTAAATCATTAAAACAAAAATTTTCTTCAAGTAACTCTATTACATTCTTACTAACATTATGCATTTCATTAAAGCATTTAACTCTTTTTTTATATAACCAATCATATACTTGCTTTGCTTTAAATTTTTTATATCCATTACCTACAAAGAAAGTTTCTAGTTCTTTTAAACTTATACCATAAATACTGCGCATAAATCACCTTTTCTACATTCATTTTATCATAAATGTTAAACTATTTAAACATGTCATAGAAAAAAGTTGAGAAATCTCAACTATTATACTATCCATTATATGGAAGTTTTTTTATCATCCCAGCAAAGTATTTTTGTAAAGTTGTTACATCGTCTATATTAATTTCACCATCTAAATTAACATCAGCAGCTTTTTTCTCGGTTTCATTTAAAGAATATCCTGAAACATCAGCAATACATCTAGATAATTTAGTTTGATCTTCAATATTAACTTTTCCATCAGAATTTACATCACCATATAGTATTTGACTATCAATATAAATCTTTCTTATACAATATCCTCTATTATTTGGTCTTCCTTCAAGGCAGGCCTTCTCTCCTATATGGTGTTGCATACCTATAGAACTACTAGAATAATTTGATATATATTTTCTTAGAACAGTTTGATCAACAGTATTTACAGCACCATCTTTATTTACATCAGCAAGCAATTTTTGATAATCATCATATTTTTCTAACTCTATAACATATTTTTGAATAGAATCAGCATCCATAATATTAATTCTACCGTCTCTATTTACATCACCAATTTTATAAGCTTTTTCTTCAATTATTTTATAATTATCCCCAGCAACTGAGTTACCCATTAAATTTGAAAAATTACCAATTTCAAATACTCCAACAACAGCAAGAACTGCAACAATTACAATTCCGGCAACTAAAATTTTCTTATTCTTTCTTGACCTTAATTCATCATTACTAGGTCTACCTACATGTTTTTGCATATTTATTTCTCCTCCATTTTATTATTAAATTTTTTCTTATACATTATAAGCATTATAGTTCCTATTGCAACTAAAACTAATCCAAATACCATCAGTGATACTGATATTGTTTTCTTAGTATCTGGAGATGGCACAATCTCTTTTGGAATAGAAACAACAACCTCAACTTTGTTTGTTACCTTATTAGTAACACCATCATTATCTTTTATACTAATATTTGCAACATTTGGAATAACATATCCTGTTTTAGTTGCATTAATATAATTAGATAAATCATAATTATCTTTTACCATAGTTGTAATCATAAATTCATATTCGTGACCATAGAAATCATCTGTTGAAAGATAATCTGCTTTCGCAATTGCATCAATAACAAGAGAACCATCCTTCTCAGTCATAGTAACAGTAAATTTATTAGTTACATCTACACCTTCATCATTTTTAATAACAATCTTGGATTTATCTTTAACTGTAAGACAAGATTCTAATACATCATTAAATTTATATTCAGTATATTTATTATCACTACCATCTAAATTAATGTAAGGAACACGATGAGAAGTTGTATAAACATATTCTTCTAAACGTTCAACTTCTTTTTTGTTCACACTCTTTACAGGATCTTCGACACTAAATGGAATTAGTGAATCTGGTGAAAAATTAAACATTCCTCCACCAAAGCCTTCATATGTTCCACCATTTCTATCCCACCAAGATTTTAAGAAATCAGGCTCGCCTAGATAGTAAGTTAGATTAAAACTTCCTCCACTAAATAAAATAGTTGACCAAGCATATTTATACTCTCTATCACTATAAGTTTCTAAGTTGGATGACTGAATTGCATTTTCCATACTAACTAATTGTTCATAATCAGTTTCACTAGTTAATTTGTCTTTAAACAAGTGTTGTCTAGCTTCTTTTGTAGTACAATTACCTTCATTATCAAATGCTGTACATACTTGGCTATAGTTTTCATAAATATATGCTTTATCAACACCAGTTCCCATTTTAAAAGCTTGAGAAAAATCTAAATCTTTAAATGTTCCGTAACCTTTTAAGTTTAGTTTATTACCATCTTTATCTAAAAAATCATACTGTAAATTAACTGAACGTAATCCATCAAGAATAACACGCATATCATTAGCATAAAAATTAATGCTTGCCTTCTCTGATTGATAATAATTACCATCAGTATATTTAAATTTTTTAAATAGTGTTCCACCTTGACCATTTGTACCAATCTTACAATTTTTAACAGTTATTTTTAAATTAACTTGTTTCCCTTGATACATTCCGACATTGTTATATAGTATATACATTTTTCCACTAGAACAATCCGATTCACTATCTACATAGAAAACTTTACTAACAGTATAATCTACATCTGAATCATAAAATACTTTTTTAGCAAATACTTCTTGCGCTGATGATAGCAAATGATAATTACTAGCAGTTGCTTTAGTGTTCTTTGTATTAAATGTCCAACCATAATTAGCATCTATCTTATAATTACTTTCACTTCCTTCCGTAATCACATTAATAACACTCTTTGCCTTAATTACCAAAGGCATTATAAGCATTACTATAATTAGTAACAATAATTTTCCAAGTTTCTTCATGACTCCTCCTCTACTTTAGATAAATAATATCAAAAAAAAGAGATAATGTCAATGCATCATCTCTTAACTTTACACTTCTTTACACCATAAATTATTAAAATTACAATTGAGATAACTGATACAAAAATTCCTTTACCTAATCCTTCGGAATAATAAACTAATTTTATCTTATGATTACCTTTATCCAAGTTAAGGCTCATAAAATCTCCAACACCCTTATTAATTTTTACTTTTTTACCATTATCATAAGCAGTCCATCCTTTATCGTAAGGGATTGCTAGAAAAAGATTTGATTTAGTATCAGTAGTAATATCACCTTCAACTTTATTATTTTTTACTTTAACATCTTTTAACTGATTATTCTTTAATTTATCATAAACTTTATTAAATACTTCTTCATCAAAATAATACAAATATGCTTTATCATCTCTTTTTATCATAGAATTATCAAGTCGCATCTTAATAGTTGAATTCTCATATTTATTATCTAGTACTACTGTACCTACATTCTCACTATCAAGGGATTCTACATACTCATCATTTATATATATCGTTTCATAAACTGACCAGTTAATAGCTACATCATAATCAACTGTTAAGTATAGTTTTTTATTACTAGTATTGATATCAAATTCATATGTTCCATCTTCCAAATATCTTTTAGGAAGAGGTTTTAATATTTTATCATTAATACCACTTATCATACTTACAAATTTATTAATATTTTCAAAACTATTTTTATTACTAACTTTATAGTCTTTAGCGCTCTTATCAATTATATATCCTAGTGATAACGCATAAGGATTTTCATAGATATATACATTTTTCTTCTCATACTTTTTCTTAAATGAATTATATTTAGTAATAACAAATTTAGATTTATAATTATAATATGTATCTTCTAGTTTATCTTTACTGTTAACATATTTAAATCCAAGTAATGAATCATATATTGGTAACTTATTTAAATCATAAATTAGTGTTGTATAAGTAAGTGATCCACCATGTTTATGAAAGAATCTATAAAGATTACCATCATTAGTAGATAGCGCTGTTGTAAAACCGTGTGTACCACATGTATGACTATCTAAATAACTGTAATAATGATTGCCATCCATTCGATAAAAATTATTATCAATACTATTTAAATTATGACATGATTCATTATAGAATGTTGAATAACTATTAACCACTCTTAATGTTTTAACAGTAACTAAAGTATCTATATAATTAAATGTTAACTCTCCAAGAACAAGTACAAGCATAATAATACTAACAATTACTTTTTTATTTATTCTTGTATAAATAAAGAATAGTATCAAATATATAATTGCAAACACTACACTAATTATAATATCTGTTTTATCTAAAAATACTAAATAAATATTACTTACTTTATGACTTATAAATATATATAATATAATTAGTATAATAAAATATCTAATTTTAATCTTATCACAGTTATAAAAGCATTTAGCAGCTAGATATATAGTAAAGAATGTATAAAAGTAACTAAATCTTGATATATATCCATTAGGAAAAGAAAATGCTTGAAAGAATAATTGTAAATGAGGAATAGTTAGACTAGCGATAAAAAATAATATAACAATTAAACTTAATATCTTTTCTTTTCTTTTTATCTTCTTATTAAAGAAATAAAGAATTGAAAGAGCAAAACAAAATAAAGATACATATATTACCGGTCTATTTCTACCAAGTACTGATGTAGTATTATGTGTACCAATATAAGTTTTAGAAAATACATTTCCTAAAAATGTTTTATAAATATTAGTTAGATTAAAGTTAAGTAAACTTTTATCTAATTCAAAACGCATAACATGACTAATATTAATAATACTAGGAATTAGAATTATTGCAGAAATTCCACCAGCAAGCAAGCTAAAACAAGCAAATCGAATTATTATTTTTCCATACTCTTTAATCTGTTTAAACTTATATAAACAAAATAATTCATATAAGAAATAAATAACACAGAATATACATAACATATATGCCATATAAAAGTTAAACATGATTGCAAGCGATAATGTAACTGTATAAAAGATTGGTTTTCCTCTAATTAATCTATTTATTCCAATCATTACTAGTGGCATCATATATATTATATCAAACCACATATTATTAAAGTAATATACTGTTGTAAATCCCATTAGTGCATAACTAATAGAAAATATTAAATTAGTAAACTTGCATCCATATTTATAATTTAGGAACATATTCATAAATAAACCACATAAACCAAACTTTATCATTAGAATAACAAAAGTCATAAATGGTGTATCTACTTTTGATACAAACATATATAAAATATTAAATGGACTAGCAAGATAGTACCCAAATGTACTTGCCATATTTCCACCTAATCCCTTAGAAAAAGAATAAAAGATTGAATCATTTCCAACAAATACATCATGAATATAATTATAAAGTGAATTATACTGACTAGCCATATCCGCAAGCAAATAATTCTCTCCATTTTTAAAATTAGTACCATGACTTATTATTTCTAATCCAACAGTTACCCCTACTATTATTACAATAGGAATAATAAACGCGCATATATTTATTAATAATTTTTTTCTATCTAACTTCATATTTTTACCTCAAAATAATTATATATAATTTTTTAATATTAACACAAAATATATGGTAAACAAGATTGTTTACATTATGTGATGAATATAGATATTACTATCATTCATTTACAGACTCGCTACGTATAATTATACTCCGTATAGCTAGGCAGTTCAAGCAGTGGAAATTTCCCAAGAGTTAGGATTATACTGTGTATGTTCCTAATTTATTAAAAATGTTCATTATAAAAGTCTATTTTATAATGAACATTCATTACATTCAAAACTAAATTATCCACATAACTTACCGGCTCCACTCACGTGACTTCGTCACAATCGTTCCGCACCTAACGGCAAATTACGCTCCGCTATTTGCCTATTACAAATCCTTGTTTCACAAGGATTTGCACTCGCATCTAGTTTCTTACCCCGTCCTTACTTTACTCCTCCATAAGGTTTTAGTCTCGCATTCACTCAGATTAGAGTTCAGATTTTGAGAGAACTATAACTGGGCGAACCGCGCCGTAGCCGTAGTTGCGGCCGAAGCCGTAGCCGCAGTAGTCGACGCCATCGTGGCCAAGACTGCCGGACCCACCGACGTACCAAACACTAGACGACGAATCATTATATTGACTACTTGTCCAATACCAATAACTATTATTATACATCCATGAACTTTTTATTCTATTTCCTTTAGCTCCACATCCACCACAATCAATATCATATTCTTCAAATTCAAAATTATCTTCTATTTCTTGCTTTGTTATTAATCTTGCTTCTGTTGCTGCAGGAGCTTTTGCTGTCTTCCATGCATCTACTACATATTTAACTTCACTTGATGCATATGATGTTGTACAGCCTGTAGATACCCCATTATTATTTACATATCCACATGTTTCTGATGTATAATATGCCATACCTCCATAACCATTTGAGTCATATGCAGTTCCTACTGATGATGATGTATATCTGTTTACATGTCCTGTTCCATAATCATTTACTTCTTGTACAGTAAGTGGTTCTGCTTTTAATAATGTAACTGTTGATTCGTTTGTTCCGGAATCTGCTATTACATAATAGTTTACATTATTGTATGTTACAGGATTACCTACTGTATAAGCTGTGTATGTTGGTGCAGGTGGAGTTTTATCACTTCCATATGCATAATCTACTGTTCTTCCTCCTACAGTACATCCTGTTAAGTATACACTTGAGTCAG
>JAEEGL014610672.1_pt1 | contig 11506 bp, 9 predicted proteins | sample 9134231 | NCBI WGS metagenome assembly JAEEGL01 (sample SAMN16246548, study PRJNA631951) | gut metagenome | biome: gut microbiome; feature: rumen; material: fiber-attached | host: Bos | place: Iran: Karaj | collected 2018-10
CCAGTTCCAGGGGTGTCCGCCGGGCTGGGGAAGAAGGTGCTCAAGCTTGTTGAGGCACGATGCGGCATCGAGGATGCAGATAATGAATGCCAGGCCGACATTTCCTGTCTGGACATGATCATCCTATTCAATTACTGCGTGCTTAACAGTATTGACATCGAGAGAAACGCCATTTTCGGCATGCTTCTTGCATGTATTCTTCTTGCTGTTATTCTTCTTGCTCATTTTTTTACCATAATTTTAGAAGTGGTCCAAACTTGGCAAGAAGAGGTTTATACAAAAACGGTTTAAAAATCAAGTTAAAATCAAGATTTTTATCAATAAATAATTTTATTTTTGCTTCTACTTAAATCTTTTTTCTTTGAATAAGAAAATTCAATAATCATGTTTCAAGGTTTAATTTTATCAACTTTGGTTGTAAAATCATCCGCCTCGGATGTGGGGAGATCCCGCGCCAGATTGGAAGGGGCTTTGTCACAGCGGACACCCAACGGGTGAAAGAAGGGGCTTGTCAGCCGTTTGGAAAAGATGTGTAAAAACAATAAGTTACAAACAGCGCAGACATATTCTTATTTTATATGACTGTATTTCGCTCACGGATCCAGGTTTTTAAAAGATGTTTTCTGATAAACTTCACATTATAACCTAACTTAACCTCATATTTAAAACGATGTTTTGCTATGCTAAAAATGTTAAAATTAATATCTGTTATTTTAATGTCGTTTATGCTTTTTGCTTGCCAGGAGTCTAATCCGTTTATTGGAACGTGGAATATGGTGGAAACATTGAGGGATATTGATGGCTTTCATGAAAAGCGTTGTGTTGCAGAATACAAAGAAGATTCAATGTCAAGCATATGTGATAATGGTAAAACAAATAATTTAAAAGCAATATACAATAAAATATCAGATACTGAATGAGAATTGATTCTTATATTATCTGATGGAAAAGAAGTTAATGTCACTGCCTTATTAAATTTGGAACATTATACAGTAAATCGACGAATGGAAGAATAACTAAAGGAACAAAACGTCAGTAAACATGAAAAAAATATAAAAGTGGCGAGAAATACTTCTCCCTGCAGCACGGGCGCTTGCGGACGGCGGGGAGGAAGGAGTAGAACCGTCCTCGCCGGAGACGCCGTAAGGCGTGAAGTGAATCAAACTAGGCACCAAGGGTCGCCATCTCCTCTCCGGCGGGGCGGGCGGCCCTTCTTTTTAGCGCGGACCGAAAAACTGGCCGCAGACTGTCCTTCGCGACGGTCTGCTTTTTTCTTGACATTGGAGCGGACGGTCCAATATGAAAGGGGCAGGAAGGTGAGACTTCCTGTCCCACGGGGCGCTCCTCCGTGGTTAGTGTTCCACAAGATTTTGCACCCCGGCTGGTTGCCTCCCAGCCGGGGTGCCTTGCGTTAGAGGTTCATCGAACGAATCGCCAAATACGCAAGGACGGTGCCGACTACTTGAGTCAGCACGCCCCAGAGGAAGCGGAGAACCAGCTTCTTCATGGCGCGTGCCTCCTTCCGGAGGACGCGCCCGCAGAAGAAGTCTATCCTGCGGCGAACCGGCTAGCAATGCGAAAAAGTCTTTACGCATATGCGTAAGACATTTTTTGGGCACAAAAAAAGGAACCCCGCCAGCGCCTGGGAGGCGTTGCGAGGAACTGAAATCCGGTTTCACCGGGCGTGGTGCAGAATTGGTGCAGTCTGCTCGTAACTACTTGAAATCCTTAAACTTAGCCTTCCCAGCTCAAAGGAGCAGAGCCATGCCGGAACGCTTCAGGCATTCGATGGACGTGCTGCAGGGCTGCGCTGGCAAAGCCCGTCTTGCCTTCCCGCAGCCTGCCTTGGCTGGGCAGAGGCGGAGCAGTCTTCCGCATCGTGGCGCATCCTGTGCTGGAGCGCTTTGCAAGGCAGGCTTTTGCCGCCGGCCGGACGCCTGTCGGGGCAAATGTTCAGGAGCAGGCCTCGGCGCACGCGCCGCAAGCCGGCACTGCGCTTCCGCATGCATGCCCACCTGGGCGGTCTTGGATACACGGAACGCAGATCCTTCCCTGCCGGCGGAAACTGCCGGAGACGAGTCCTTGAACGTCGCATTTTTTTCGACAAAAGGAGTTGAGGCGGATGCCAGCATCGTCATCTTCGTTCAGTTCATACGCGCTTGTCGCCTCCACCTCCTCATTGATCCCCCATTCCCCTTCCCTCGCGGCCTCCGCCTGTCTCCTTGAGAACAGCCTTCCCTTCAGTCTCTGCGCCGAGACCGCCAGTCACCCTCACCCCGCGGCCTGTTCGAGCGCCGCTGGCGCTGCAATGCCGCCCGGCAGAGACCCTTTCTTCCCGTCAACCCCAGACGCCATCGCTCTCCTCTCCCCCAGCGGCATGGAATAGCAGGCCGCTGTCACTTTCAGGAACATGCAGACCCCGCCCCGATGTGCATTGCCCGGGAGGATTCAAGTGCTGTTCCGCACGCACGGGCACGCTCTCCGGCGCGACATTCCAGACTTTGTCCTTCCAGTGGCGCTGCGCTGCTTCTGCTGCCCTTTCTCGACCGGCAGAACGGCGATTCCGCTCCATCTCTGCAAGCTTCAGGGGCGCATGGCGCGGACTTGGCAGCTGTCCTTTCCCCGCCCTTCTGCCCTGCCCTTTCGTTGTTTGTCAGCCTTGCTCGACAAGCGGCCGCAATGCTTCTACGCTGAAAGCGTGGGAAGTGGCTCCGGTTCAAGAGTGGTTCTGCGCAGGTCGCGTCCTGCAGCAACAAGGCGGCGACACATGACGAAGAAAACAGGGCTGTTGCGCCTTGCGGCGCTGGTCGCGCTTGCGGCCCTTGGCCTGCCTGGGCCGTCTCTGGCAGGCCTTCCCCTCAATCCGTGGGAGCTTCACGGCACCTGGATGGCCAGCGAGGACGGCATCGGCATCGTGCTCAGACTCGAGTGCGGGGGCTTCATTCTGCAGATGAACGAGCTTGAGCTGGGCGGCTCCTGACTCTGCCGCGACGGCGATCTCATTCTCCACGACAATAGCGGAACCGTGCATGTGCATTCCGCGGCTGTCAGGGACGGCAGGCTGCACCTGGGCGGATTCATGCGGCTCATGCGCATAGGCGAAGGTTGCAGCCTTCCGCTCAGGCCAAGGCTCCTCCCGGCATCCTCTGCGCCGGTGACGGCCCTGGACAAGGATGCCCCTGTGGCTTAACGCTATGGACAGGAGGCGCTCCGCCTTCCCCAGCGCCTGACCGCTTTGCACGTCGTTGCCTGTCCTGTGGGCAGGCTGCTGCGCCCGGTGTCAGGACCGGCAACCCTGTGGCGCCAAGGAGTCAACCATGATAGAACGGACGAAACGGACACTCGCCTGCCTGACGGCGCTTATGCTCCTCCTGTTCCTTGCCTGCCCCATGGGCGCCTCCGCTGCCTCGCCCGCCACGCCGCAGGCCCTGCAGGGCTCCTGGATCCACCAGGAGGGCCAGAACTCCATGGTCTTCATGTTCAACGGCAATGCCTGTGCCTTGAGCATGAACGGCATGCAGATGGCAGGCACCTGGACTCTTGCCGGCGACCAGCTTCGCGTGCAGTTTCAGAACGGCAGAACCATGACCTGGCGTTGCTACATGGACGGCCCGAACATGATCCTCGACGGCAGCATGCGCTTCACCCGCCAGGGTGGGGGCGGACAGCCTCCCTACGGCGGACAGCAGTCCTTCGGCGGGCAGCAGAGCCCCCTTGAGGGCACCTGGATCGCCCAGACGCCCCAGGGCCAGCTGATCTTCCAGTTCCAGGGCTCCCGCTACGTCCATTACTTCAACGGCCAGCCCGTCGAGGAAGGCAACTTCGTCTACTATCCCGACGGACGGCTGCAGTACCAGATAACCCAGGGGCAGGCGACCGGCCAGCAGGGCGTCAACCGCATCGTCTTCCAGGGCCAGTCCTTCTCCATGTACGGAGCCAACGGGAACTACATCACCTATCAGCGCCTGGCCAGCCAGTCCCAGCCCCAGCCTCCGGTGCCCGGCCCTGGCGCCACGCCGCTAGAAGGCCGCTGGATCTGGGCCAAGTCGTCGAACCAGGTCAGCTTCGGCTACATCTTCAGCGGGAACAGGTTCGTGTACTTCATGAATGGCGCCCAATCGTCGGCAGGCACCTTCCAGCTGACCCAGACCCAGCTCATCTTCCAGCACGATGCGGGCCAGACCGAGGCCGTCGGCTATCAGCTCAGCGGCAACAGACTGGTTGTCTTCACCTCCGACGACCCGAATGTCGATCCCATTCCCTTCGTGCGACAGTAGTCTCCCCTGCCAGAGCGCGCCATGCAGTCTTCCAGCAAAGGCTTCAGAGGCGCCAACGTAAAGCCTTGCGCCTGCGTTCCGCCTCGTTGCGGGACGCAGGACGCCGTCCCCAGACGGCGTGGCGGCAGCCTGAACCGGGACAGGCGACCTTGCCGCCAGCCAGGAGAAGGAGGCGTGCCCGGCGCAGATGTGTGGCGAGGGCGCGACTTCAACCTCACCTTCAGCCCTTGGCGCAGCCACCCGTGCCTGCGGATATGGCGGGCGCCGAAACCAAGGAGGATGCCATGCTTCTTCGATTCGCTCTGGTAGTGGCCACAGGCCTAGGTCTGCTGGCAGGAAGCGCCCTGGCGGCGCCGGATCTCGAGGCGACAATGGCTGCGGCCAGCCGGGGCGATCCTGTGGCCGCCAACCGCATCGGCGTCTGGTACGAGAAGGGCCAGAACGGCCTGCTCCGGAACCACGAAAAGGCCGTCGAGTGGTACCGCAAGGCTGCCAAGGGCGGAAGCGTGCTTGCCATGCACAACCTCGGCGACTGCTACCTCAACAGCGTGGGCGTGGCGTCCAGCCCGGCCAAGGCCTACGCCTGGTACAAGGCCGCGGCCGAGCACGGCGGCGCCATTGGCTACGAAGACATAGGCGACTTCTTCCTCAGGCACGGCTTCGGCAGCCCCGACCGGGAGACCGCCATGGTCTGGTACGCGGCGGCAGCCAGGCAGGGCCGGACGAAGGCCCAGGAGAAGCTCATCGAGCTTGGCGGAAGCCCGCAGGCGGCCGGATCCGCCTTCCCGCCCTGCCCCCAGCGCAGGCTTTCCCAGGCGCAGAACGCCGTCACAGGCCGTCTCGAGGGCGTGCTTCCCTACGGCCCCGAAGGCTCGGGCGACAAGCTCATCTCCCTCCAGGACAGTTCCGGCCGCACCGTGGAGGTGCTGGCCGTGCTTGGCGCAGGAGACAGCGCCGAGCTTGCCGAAGCCGGCGGCTCGGCAGCCTCGAAGCTTCGGGGAAGGAACGTGACGGTGGACTACGCCTTAGTCCAGGCGCTCGACGACTACACGGCCCAGTGCCGTCCCCAGAAGCGCTACGTGCCCGGCTCCCTCAGGGAAGGCGGCACGAGGGCCGCACAGGCCAGGCCGGCGCCCTCGGCCAAGTCCGTTCTCATAGGCTGGGAAGGGCTCCTGCTCGGCGCCTACGCCGAGGGCCAGTGGGTCGATGCGGCAACGCTCCAGAAGGAGAGCCGCTGGCGGGAGGCGCGCGCCATGCCCGGCAGGGAGGGAGCGCTCTATACCTCCAGAGGGCATGTCGCCGACTGCACCATGGGCATGCTGGCCAACGAGGATCCGGAAAAGCAGGAGAGCGGCAATCCCATGGACGAGTTCCCCTTCTTCCCCATGCTGACGCCGCAGGGCCAGTACGAAGGCGATGCCGCCCTTTTCGTCGGCGGTCCCGGCGCCGGCTTCGACGCCATGCCCCGCAAGGCGCGCCAGGTGCGCGACGGCCTTTCGCGCTTTGAGGGCATGGTCGCCAGGCATCTGGCCTCCCAGGGCCTTCCCGGCGCCAGGGTCCGCATCGAGAGCGTCCATGCCGTTGATCTGGACGGCGACGGCATCGACGAGCACATCGTCTGCGCCCAGGACTTTCTGCGCAAGAGCGAGGACGATCCCCTTCCGAGCTTCAAGAAGCGCGGCATGTACTCCGTGGTCCTGCTGGAGCGCAGGGTGAACGGCCAGACGGCGACGGTGCCCGTGGCGAGCTGGATCAGCACGAAGGACGCCAGCGTCGAACGGCCCTCCCAGGACGACCTGTGGCAGCGCCATGCGCTCCTGCTGTGCGCCGACGTAAACGGCGACGGCGTCATGGAGATCATCGTCTCCTCCAGCTTCTACGAGGGCAGCGGCTTCGAGATCTTCACCCTGACCGGCAAGGGCGTGCGCAAGGTGCTCGAAGGCGGCTACGGCGTCTAGGGACGCGCCAGGCCAGCCCTTCTGCCGACATCTGAGGCCCGGCGTCTGGGGCTCGATGGCTTTCGCGGGGGGGGGCCAGATGCGGCAGGGGCTGGCGTGCTGGCGTGGCAAGGCCTGCGGCTGCGATCCCGGGCTGGAGAGCATGGCTTGGCATGTTGTGCCCGGCAATGCTCTCCTGCGGCCCTGCCCGGCAGGAGCCAGGCCTCCTGTCGATTGTGGCGTTGACAGGCGCTGCGCCCTGGGCCTCTGCTGTCATGATCCCGGCATCCCTCCCTTGCTGGCGGTTCGGAGAAAACGACTATCAGGAATTTCTGCTGCATCTGACATGGCTAGCCGCTATCTTTCCATCGCACGACAGGATTGTCTGATCTGCTTCTCGAGCCAGATGCCGGCAGGCCTTGCCTCGCCTTCGCATTTTTTTCTGTGCTGCATGAAACACCCTATAGACCTTGTCCGCAAAAGATGCATAGTGGAGCCGTCAGCGGACAGCCACACCGCATGGCGTCTGCAGTTTCCCTCCTGCAGGCGAGGCTGTGCATGCCAAATGTGGCGAATTGTCCTGCGCTGCAATGGCCAGAGCCTCCATTGCAGGCCTTTGACAGCGGAGTCATCTCGGATTTCATTGCAAATGCAAGCGCAGGCTTTGCTGCGGAGGAAGACTGCCAGCGCGACATGGTTGCTCCGCAACGAACAGGGAGAGCGGGCGTCCCCGCGACGCCAGGGAGGAAATATTCCATGATTCAGCATAATCCAATGGCCAATCCAGTCAGGCGGGCTGTGGACAGGCAGGACTTCGCGACGATTGCCCGGGAGTTCAACGCAAGCCTTGCCGATCTGCCGGACGATGACCTGCCCCAGCGCGACGAGGACTGGTACCGTTCGATGTTCCATGCCTTCCTGATAGGATCGGGCGTGCCGGCGCACCCCGGGGCAGCCAGTGGCAGCGGTGCCACAGATCTGGTCATTCAGCACGGGCGCTGCCTCTATTACATCGCGTTCGGATTTGCCGGCCAAAGCCGTCTTGTGGCGTGCCGCCTGCGCGAGGCCGGGGAGAATCTCAAGGCCGAGCGGGCCGGCGGGGCCTACGCCTGCCAGGGCTGGACGGTCTACCATGCGGCCGTCGTGGCGGACAACGAGACGGGCCAGGTCTCCTGGTTCTGCGAGCGCCGCCATCCTGGCTGCAGGACAAGGGAGAACTCCCGCACGGCAGGCGGACAGCCGCGCTCTGGAAGGCGGCTCCAGTCAGGGACGCCTTCCAGGGCGGACAGGGGAGGATGCCGGACTGTCGTCGCGGGAACGAGCCGGAGGCAGGATCGCCGTCCGGCTGCCGCGCAGGCTCGGGCCCTGCGCAGACCGGCTGGCGGCTAGGTCTGCGCGGGGGCTTGTGTCAGCGCGAAATCTCGCAGGTGACGGTGTCGCCGCTCGTCCTGATGTCGACGGTGGCGCGGCGGGCGCCTTCCCAGCTGATCGAGGTGACGGTGCCTTCGACCTGGGTGCTCGAACCCGAGTCGCGGACAAAGACGTCCGCGCCGTCCTTGAGGTTGTCGCCGTAGCGCACGATGACTTCGACCGCCGCCGGGGAGGCGCCCAGACGCAGCGGAGCCCTTGCGGAAGGGCGCAAGGCCAAGACAGCAGCCGGACATCGGCTTCCGCGCCGGCCTTGGCTTGCCGGGCAGGATGCGCAGCCCCCTGCTGCCGGCGCAGTGGGCGCCCCTTCCGCCAATCCGGCTACAGGCCCAGCACCGACGCCAGCGTGCCTGCCAGCCCCTTGTCGAGCAGGCTCTCCCGGAACCAGAAGGCGAGGCCTGCGAGCATGGCTGCCAGAAAAAGCCATTCGCCAGGACCGCCCGTGCGGCAGAGCTTCAGGGAGACCCGGCCCTTGTGCGTGAAGGGCAGGAGCGGGATGCCCTGGGGCGTGAGCATGTCCAGCAGCACGTGGCTCAGGCCCCCGGCGGCAAGGCCAAGGGCTGCAGGGGCGGCGAGGGTGCTGAACTGGGGCGGAATGAGCCAGAGGGCCAGGGCGAGCAGCCCCAGCCACAGTCCGGGCCAGTGGGTGAAGCCCCGGTGGATGCGGTTGAAGGCCTTCTGGCGGCAGCGGAAGCAGGCCGCAATGCGCTGGTCGAAGAGGTCGGGCAGTATGCCGCCAAGGGCGGCTGCCAGCAATCCGGCAGCCGGCAGCTTGAGCATCAGGGCGAGGCCAACGGCCCCCACCTGATGGGTTGTCCAGCGCATGTCTGCCTCCTTGGGGTATGCCTGCGCGGGGTTGAGATCCGGGCAAAAGGGCCCGTCTGCAGACGGAGGCTTCCGCTATCCGCAGCGCGAGAAGCCGCAGGCAGGGCAGCAGAGGCAGCCTTCCTGGAAGACCAGGGGCTCCCCGCACTCGGGGCAGGGATGGCCGTCTTCGATGTCCTGCACGGCGCCGCCCGCCTTGCCGTCCTTGAGGTAGTGGCTTTCCAGCACCCAGGCGATGGCGTCCGGGATGGAGAGGAGCAGGCCCTTGCTGCGGAAGACGGGGTGCTCGCCGCCTATGCCCTTGATCTGGGCGACCACGTCCTTGACGTTCACGCCCGAGCGCAGGGCCAGGGAGACGAGGCGTCCTATGGCCTCGGCCTTGGCAGTGATGGAGCGGCCCGACTTGCCGATGGTGGCGAAGACCTCGAAGGGCCTGCCGTCGAGCTCGTTGACGGTGAGGTACATGGCGCCGAGGCCGGTGGGCACCTTCTGGGTGAAGCCGTACATGATGTCGGGCCGCCGGCGCACGGAGGTCTTGGCGTCGTCGGCAGGCACGTCGTCGGCTGGCGCCGCGCCGGCAGAGGCCGCGGGGCACGCTGGACAAGCGCCGGGGGCGTCCTGGGCAGGCTCTTCCTGCGCGGTCCTGGCCTGGGACTGGCCGTCCATCTTCTTCTGGCCCTTGCCCGTGGCGAGCACCTGAACGCTCTTGCAGCCGTCCCGGTAGACGGTGACGCCCTTGCAGCCCTCGCGGTAGGCGAGCCAGTAGATGTCGGCAATGTCCTTTTCCGTGGCGGAGTTGACGAGGTTGACGGTCTTGGAGACGGCGTTGTCGGTGTGGCGCTGGAAGGCTGCCTGCATGCGCAGGTGCCAGGAGGCGCCGATGTCCATGGCGGTCACGAAGACGCGGCGAAGTTCCTCGGGCAGGGCCCGGAGGGACTGGATGCCGCCCTGCTCCGCCACTTCCTGCATGAGTTCAGGGCTTTGGAGCCCTGCGTCCTTCAAGGCTTCCTCGAAGACAGGGTTGAGCTCGACCAGGCGCTCGCCGTCCATGACGTTGCGGGTGAAGCTCAGGGCGAAGAGCGGCTCTACGCCGGAGGAGCAGCCGGCGATGATGGAGAGGGTGCCCGTGGGCGCGATGGTGGTCACGGTGGCGTTGCGCAGGGGCTTGGCGCCCCTGGCGGGAAAGACGGAGTCGGGAAAGGCCGGGAAGGGGCCGCGCTCTCTGGCCAGGTCCTCGCTCGCCCTGTGGCCTTCGTCCTCGATGAAGGCCATGAGGCGCTCGGCAAGGGCGATGCCCTCCTCGGAATCGTAGGGTACGCCGAGCTTGAAGAGCAGGTCGGCAAAGCCCATGACGCCGAGGCCAATCTTGCGGTTGAGCTTCACCTTCTCCTCGATGAGGGCGAGGGGATAGCGGGAGGCGTCGATGACGTTGTCGAGGAAGCGCACGGCAAGGCGCACGGCACCGCCAAGCTCCTCCCAGTCCACGTCCCGCTGGCCTGCACCCGTCTCCCGGCAGAAGAGGGAGAGGTTGAGAGAGCCGAGGTTGCAGGCCTCGTAGGGGAGCAGGGGCTGCTCGCCGCAGGGGTTGGTGGACTCGATCTCGCCCTGGGCAGGCGTGGGGTTGTCGCGGTTGATGCGGTCCAGGAAGACGATGCCGGGATCGCCGGACTGCCAGGCCTTCTTCACGAGCAGGCTGAAGACCTCGCGGGCGTTGAGGCTGCCCCTGGCCCTGCCCGTGCGGGGCGAGACGAGCTCATAGTCCCTGCCCTGCTCCACGGCGTCCATGAAGGCTTCGGTGAGGCCCACGGAGAGGTTGAAGTTGTTGAACTCGCCCTCCTTCTCCTTGGCGCGGATAAAGTCGAGGATGTCGGGATGGTCGATGCGCAGTATGCCCATGTTGGCGCCGCGACGGGTGCCTCCCTGCTTGATCTGCTCGGTGGCCGTGTTGAAGATGCGCAGGAAGGAGACGGGTCCCGAGGCCACGCCGCCGGTGGTGCCGACGATGCTGTTGCGCGGGCGCAGGCGGGAGAAGGAAAAGCCCGTGCCGCCGCCGGACTTGTGGATCATGGCCGCGTACTTGACGGCGTCGAAGATCTCCTCGATGGAGTCGCCCACCGGCAGGACGAAGCAGGCCGCCAGCTGCCCCAGGGGCGTGCCGGCGTTCATGAGCGTGGGCGAATTCGGCAGGAACTTGAGGCTCGTCATGAGCTTGTAGAAGGCCAGGGCGAGCTCGGACTCCTTCCAGGGCGAGTTCGGGTAGTTGGCCTCCTCGCCGGCAATGGAGGCGGCAACGCGCCAGAAGAGCTCCTTGACCGATTCCTGGACCGTGCCGTCCGGCCCCTTGCGCTGGTAGCGTTTGGCGAGGACGAGTTCGGCGTTGCGGGTCAGGACGGGCGTGGGCAGGTTCGGGGGCATTGCCAGGGCCATGGCGTCTCCTTTGCCGGGGTGCGGCGGACGATGTCGGGGGGGGGAAAAAGGCGCGCCAGGACGGGGCCGGGCGCAGCCGGGGCAGAGCATACGGCTTTTGGCCGCGCCTGCAAAGCCCGGGCGCGCGTTCCTCCCGGGTTCGCTTCCTCTGGCAGGCGCTGTGCCGGCAGGAGCCCTCCGCCGGGCCTGGCATGGCGCGGGCACCCTGAGCCAGGGCCGCCAGGCCCAAAGCGCTGGACAAGCCGGATAAAGGGTTATACTTCCGGCGTGAGGCGTGCAGGCGCATGTCCCCGGGCTCCGCGCACGCCCTCCCCCAATCCAAGGAGGCTTAGCCATGGCGCATTCGCAGAAGCTTCTTCCCGCCCTGAAGCAGGCTCTCCCGGCACTTGCCGGCGCGCTGTCCCTCGTCCTCGCGGCCCCCCTTCCCGCATCGGCAGACATGGCCTCCCCCGGCGGCGGGCGCAATCCCTGCCAGAGGATCCAGCCGCAGGCCCTGCTCGACGGCGCCTGGACTGCCCAGACGCCCCAGGGGCCGCGCACCATCCGCTTCAGCCAGAACCGCTACGTCCAGACCGTCAACGGCCAGCTCATCGACGAGGGCTTCTTTCAGAC
>JAEEGL015393765.1_pt1 | contig 11506 bp, 10 predicted proteins | sample 9134231 | NCBI WGS metagenome assembly JAEEGL01 (sample SAMN16246548, study PRJNA631951) | gut metagenome | biome: gut microbiome; feature: rumen; material: fiber-attached | host: Bos | place: Iran: Karaj | collected 2018-10
CTGGCTGCGGTGCGACGAGTGCAGGAGGATGTCGTTCAGGCGCTTGGAGCGGTAACCACTGGTGATGATAACCGGCAGCCCGAGTTCCTCTCGAAGAGGTTCCATGGTGCCAAGGCACAGGCGCAGGAGATTCGTGACAGCCTCCGGTGGAGGTGAGTTCTCGATACCGTACTTACGTGCCGTCGGACTCTCAGTGAACTCGTGTAGCGCGAAATGCGGCGATAAAAGAATGTTTTGCATAAGCGTACATTTTATTTGTGAAACTTATTGTTAATAATCTCGTGAGACCATCGGAGAGTTGCTACCCGGGATGCGACTTTCGTCCGATCTCGAGTGCAAAGTTAAGGCAGAAACGTCGCTGAACCTTGAAAGAAACAGATCGATACTTTCAATCAATTTCCGGGCTGATAATCAGTAACTTACAACATGCTTTCTGGAAACAAATCACACTATTATGAGTAAGGAGAAAGAGGGAGATGTGTTCGAGATTAAGGGCAATCCCGGACATGGTAACACGTTTGTGAAAATTGGCCACGTAGAGAATTACAATCCGAACGCAACTACTGTTACCACCACCATCACTAACAACAACTACTTCGGTAAGCAGGATGGTGAAGGTGGGGTGTCAAAGCCTGGTGATAAGAAGCTGGGAAATATGACATTGCGGGATATGTTGAAGGAAGGCTACATTGATACGGGCAATATACAGAAGCTGATTATGAACTATGTCAGCAGCATCCGTCCCTTTGTCAAAGATGAGAAGGATAAACTATATATGTATCTGTGGGCTGTTATCCTTGATCACGAAGTATTTAAGGTTGACCTTTATGACCCCGGCAAGCAAGATAGTAAGTTCAACCGTAATCTAGTGGCTAACATCATGCACTATCTGGATAATAAGGGATTCTATGAAAAACCGTACAATCAGAGCGAGATGACCCGTGCGGTGGAAGGTGATGCTGATAACCCTGTACGTAAGGGATTTCGCGAAGATCCTGATAGGAAATATTGCGACGTAGTTGATGCGATTATTAAAGAATATCAAGAAAAATAGTCTATGGCAGACCGTGATGTAACAATGCATCAGGTTGGTAGTTACAATCCCAACGCTCGTGAGTCCACTACGAATATCTACAATAATAGCGGACCTACCCGAATGGGGGCTTACTTTCGTCAACTCCATCAAGAGATTGAGGATAGGACTACTCAGAAGATCATCGACGACCTTCTCTATTATACTACCAAACTGGATGGCACCAAAGGTATGGAAGAAAAATTGCGGGATGGTGGCTTCAGTAAAGGCTTTATTAGTGCGGCCTTACGCAAAAAACAACAGTATGCCAAAAAGGCCATGCAATATGACTGCTATCCATCGGCTCAGGAAATTAACCTCCTCATCTTTGCTGATATTATTAATGCTTTCACGGTGTACATTGAACCGATGATTAATCGTGAGGAACCGGTTGATGCTGTCATGGAGCGGATTCATGAGAAAGTGGTTTCCCCCATTATGACTAAGATTAATGAGAACGGAGCGGATGATCGTGACTTGCATTATACAACAGATCATATTTATGGTATGATCTATTATCTTACTGGCATGTGCCATCTTAACTGGAGAAATTATGATAACATATAATCCTGCGTTCGATTTATATCATTGTATCTTCCGGATGGCACACATCATTGAACGTTTAGAAGATACAGAATGTTTTGAGATAGACAAGGTCCGCATTTGGGACTTTTACTTGCTCTATCCTTCCAAAACCTATGACATCAATGTAAAACCTAGGAAAGAAAAAGATATATATAATGCCCGCGAGCAATATATTGAGAAGATACACAATCCCTATGAATACAGTGGTGACAACCGCAAACTTTTCGAGTGGATTAAACCTTTTCAGATTTCTGCCCTGAGTTGCTTAGTGTCTTGCGGTATTCTGAACAAGGATGCATATATTTCTGGTAATGTCTGTGTGGCAAATCGTGAAATTCTGAATGATTTTATTGGACATGCAGGCAGTTGTACAACCCGTGAACGCAACGTGCTCTCTTTCCTACACCTCTTTTCACGGAATATGCCGTTAACGGGGATTGACGGGCTGAAAGCACGAACACAATTGCTAGAATCAAAATATGATGTATAACAACCTATTTCTTCAGAGACTCCTTATTCTGACACCTTCGGGACAGGTGGCTTACGACGAACTATTTCATCGGGGAGTGAACATCATCCGTGGGCAGAACTCAAGTGGTAAGAGTACCATTGTACGCTTTATCTTTTATGTATTGGGCGGTTGTTATGGCGATTTTGTTCCTGAGGCATTGAGTTGTGACAGCGTGATGGCTGAAGTATGTATTAATGGCAGGCTGATAATAACTCTGAAACGCTATCTGGAAAAGCGAGAGGATGGAAAGGTGAATGGTTATACACCTATGTACTTGTACTATGGTTCTATGGATGAGGCTCTTCAACAACATAAAGGGTGGCAGAAATATGGCTATAAAACAACTACAGAACGACGAAGTTTCTCTAATGTGTTGTTTGAAATAATGGGCCTGCCAGAGTTTAAGGCAGACAGTAATATTACTATGCATCAAATCATGCGTCTGATCTATCTGGACCAAGAATCACCGCTATCCTCGCTGTTTTTCTTTGAGCAGTTTGACAAGGAAATCATTCGTGAAACTGTTTCCGAACTTCTGATGGGTCTATACGATCAAAGCCTTAGTGATGCAAAATTGGAACGTTTGGCAGTACTGAAGAAGATAGATGAGACTGTCGTTGCAATCAAATATACTGGTGACACATTGGCCAATCCTCAGGCTAGGTCAGTAGCTTTTATCCAGACAATTATTGATAATCTGACAAAAGAGATAAAAGCTAATACTGAACTAGTTCAGGCTCTTCGTCAGAAGAACGCAGTTATCTCATCAAAAAATGAGCAACTGAAACGTGAATATGAGCGTTATCAGGAAGAAATTGCTGTGCAACGAAAAGCCTGTGTAGAACTCGAAACCGATATACAGCAGCTCAAAGCTGAATTACAAGATACACAATACTTCATCACGGCACTGCAAAGTAAGATCGAAGCTATAGAGCGTTCAATGGCAACCCGAGATTATTTTGACTCGCTCCATCTAGAGTATTGTCCGGAATGTCTCTCAAAGATAGAGGATAATGTAGAGGAAGGGTACTGTCGCCTTTGTAAATCGCCAATTGATAATAGCAAAGGCAGGAGCCAAGCTATCCGCATTCGTTTGGAACTGGATTTCCAAATACGCGAATCACGTTCCTTGATGATGGCTAATGAAAATGAATTATTGGAGAAAGAGGCATTGCTTAAAGCAAAGAAGCAGCAACTATCTACAGCACAAGAGCAATACGACAATGCAGTGCATCATGTCCGCAGTACTCAGGATGAACAAATAGATCGTTTGATTCAAGATATTGGATATAAAGAAGGGGACATTAACCAATACCGTACTATGTTGGAGCAGGCTGAGCGTTACGAGAGCTTGCAGGAAGAATTAAAAGTGTTGAAATCACGTGATGCTGAGCTACGTAAGTTCATTACTGCCGCAGAGAATCGCATCGAAAAGGCTAAACGATCCATCAAGCGCTATATTTCAGAAAATGGTGTGTATATGCTCAAGAACGATCAGGACCGCCAAACTGAATTTATGAATGCTAGCGATTTTGAGGTGGATTACAAACAAAATCTTGCATATATTTCCAATCAACGAATAAAACTCTCGGCAAGTTCTGAGTTCTATTTGAAGATGGCAGCTCGCTTTTCATTGTTCTTTGCTTCCTTGCAAGTGCCTACAATGATGTATCCCCGTCTTATGTTCTCTGACAATATGGAGGATAAAGGTATGGAACCCGATCGTGCGGCTAACTTCCAAAGGCTTGTGGTGAAAAGGCTACAGGAAATGCCCAATCAGGAGTATCAGCTCATTTTTGCTACCTCTATGATTGCACCGGAGTTGGATAACCCCGATTTTACAATCGGCGATAATTATACGAGAGAGAACAAGAGTTTAAAGAACGTATAGTCTAGGCATAGTGTAGGCAAGGTGTTCGCAAGCTCTAGGCAAGGTTTTGGCATACTCAAAGTGGCTGTTTGAGTTTGCTATATGCTTGCGAAGAGTATTAGAAGGGGCTGAGAAGAGCGTGACTTGGGCTTCGGATCCCATCTCCAAACTTTATTCTCCATCATTCTTACGTCCCTTTGGTTGTAAGCGGCAAAGCCGACCGGAGATCATCTGGTCGGCTTTCGTTGTATCTGATATTATCGATGCCGCAATACGATACCACAATACATTTGATTAATCCCCTAGGCAGCCTTTGGGACCTACCAATACCCCATCTTCCAGGCCTCGAGTGATGTTCTTACTCAATCATGGTGCTATTTTTGAAAATCTTGGGAATTTTTGATTGAAAATCTTGGGAATTTTGTCGCGACTCAGTAGAATTAAAGTGTACTTTTTCTGCATTTACTGCTCCAAAATTTGGTTTTTTACTCGATTTAGATAAATTTCTCACGCTCAAGAATGAAAATTTATTTGCATTCTCTTTGCTAAATCGAAATTTTGCACTATCTTTGAGACTTTGTCTCGAAGGTACTTACGCTTGAAAATAAAAGAAAAATCGATTTTTTCTTTGTATTTTGCTCACTAAATCGTATCTTTGCCGTCGGTTACTACTAATCATCGGTGCATTTGGATGTCAATCATCTATGAAGAATGTGGCAATCATATCGTGTTCAGTGTCCTCCCTGTCTGGTGATGGGGTGACCCTGAGGAGTGGGGGGATAAGGCTCGCTTAAGGATTGTAAGGGCGCTGAAAGGGGGAGAAGTAGAGGAGTATGGGGTGGGATGAGAACGAAACGTATACTGAAAGACGTATGGCATTATTACTTGTATGTGTTTTGGCCATCGTGAGGTAACCGTTCTTTAGGATAAACGATTCATGATAAATGTAATGAATGATTCTTGATGTATATGATGACAAGGATTAAATAGACATACAGACAAGCAACTCATGGAACTGTTGGTTATGAGCAACTCCAACAGGGATATGGCTCGTTGTTGGTTTTTAAGATGTGTTTTCGAAATATGGTGAAGACAAATGCGGAGTTGAGGGAGAAGCGGAAGCAGTGGTTCTGTGATATGGAACAGAAACTGCATGAAATGCATACCAAGGAGGATGATAGCCTTTTCTACTATCACTCCTCTGAAGTTTTTAATCCCTGCATTATAGCCGTCCCTTCACTGGAGGGACTCTAAATCTGGAAAATGAACAGCTTCAGTTCTTCAAGAGTAAGATGAGAAAGGAAAAATTTTTTCTGCTGTTGAGACAGTACGAAGAAGAGATGCTTGATGCCTTCCTCCAGGATGACGATTATTTCTCAGAACTGCTGCATTCTCAAGACCTACGGAATGAGCGATCAAAGATCGAGTCTTGCAACATCCAGTATGAACTGCTGCCCACTATACTGGGTGCATCACATTTAAGAACAGAAATGGATGCCCGCAAACTTGCCGCCATCTCCCTCGTAGCCGCTGGCTATGCTGGGGACATGCCGGAAGAGTTGTGTAATGTACTCTTGGACGACATCGACTATCATTTCAATAAGGTGAAGTGTCGGAAGATAGAGATGATGATGCCGCAGCTGATGAAGATGGTGGAAAGTGAGATGGAGGGGATGAGATAAATATGATTTGTGGAAATGGAAAACTGAAATCATAGAGCTATTATGAGTGAAGCGCTAGAGCTTGTTGCAATACGGATAAGAGAGGGAAGTACCGGGGGCAGAAAACTGTCTCCGGATAGCCCTTATTATTTTCGTGAAGGCTATGAGATTGTTGATGAACGGCATATCACCGTAACTAAGGAAAGAGCAAAAGACAGTAACATCTATAAGGACTATTTCTTAGGTGAAACAAACCAACCAGTTGTGAGTGTTTCTGCCATCGTTGGAGAGAATGGCTCCGGCAAGAGTACGGTAGTGGAGATGATGATGCGCATTATCAATAACTTTGCTGCAGCTACCCTTGGCGAATATTCGCCAAATCAACGCACAAACGAACATGTTCATTATATAGAGCGTGTTGATGGTAGCTTGTATTATCGTAAGGACAATAAGCTATGGGAGATTCGTGTTAGGAATCGTAATGTACAGCTTATAGACTATACATATACCAAAGATGAAGGCGGCAAACACATATTTGAGTATAATGGTCTGACTGCCTTTTGGGATAATGAGGTATCTGATACACTAACAGAAGGAGGCAAACCCTTCGAGCGGTGGAAGAATCAACAAAAGCCGTTAAAAGACATTTATGCAGCACTTTTCTATACCTACATCTCCAACTATTCCATCTATGCCTATAACACCTCTGACTATGCCGATGAGAGTAACAGTCCAGCCTATGAGAAGGTATGTCGGAGGAAGGGAAGTGTCAATGTTAGGTATGATAATGATGACTGCAACTGGCTTCATGGACTCTTCCACAAAAACGACGGCTACCAGTGTCCAATTGTTTTGAGTCCGTATCGTTCAAAAGGGAATATAGACATAAACAATGAGTTAGATTTATCTAAGGAACGATTAATTGCCTTGTTGATTTCGTCGCCTAATGGATTTTCGGTGCTTAATGGTCATCTGAAAGCTGTTCGTTTTTCAATGATGAAGAGAAAGGATGTCTATGATGCAGCGTATCTGAAAAGAGGTTATGGAGAAGATAAGTTGTATACTCATATAGATGCCAACGGTTGGAAGAAATTTCGCAAACGCATTCCTGAACTATGGAACGAGGTATACGAACTTGACATAGCGCAATATAAAGATCAGCGCAAGCACTATGACTATGCATTAGACTATCTGACCTATAAGACGCTGAAAATATCAGCCCAATACTCACAATATAGTCAGTTTCATAATAACCACAAAGATAACCGCAGTAGAGTTGATGACAACCAACTGAAGAATCTTGTAAAACGACTGTCGATAGATCACTCCCATATTACCAAGAAGATACGCCAGACACTTGCATACATTGTGTTCGGACTATATGAACAGCAGGGGGAGGGGCGATTTGAGGTAAACATTCAAGAAATGGCTTCAGGCAAGGTGGCTGAGATTATGAAGACCCAACGCGCTCACAATGCCCTCATAGGGCCCCGGCGTATTATTTACTCCATTGATGACCTTGTGCCACCACCGATTTATGATACAGATATCAAACTTGAGGAGATGACAGGAGCGCATCAAGGGGTCAAGTTTGAGACTCTCAGCTCAGGAGAGAAGCAACAGGTGTTTACCATCAGTAGTGTTCTGTATCACTTGTAGAATATCGAGTCTATCTTCGTGGATGGGAATAAAGAGCGCATAACCTATACTCATTGTAATGTCGTGTTAGAAGAGTTGGAACTCTACTTCCATCCAGAGTTGCAGAAAAATTTGGTGAAGTATCTCCTTGACGGAATTCGACAGATGCACTTTGATAAGATAAAAGCTATCAATATCTGCATGATAACACATTCGCCCTTCATATTAAGTGACATCCAGAGTAAGAATATCCTGGCATTAGTGAAGACTGGAACTACCAAAGGCGGATTATGCACGTTCGGGGCCAATATCCACGATCTTTTGAAGACCAGTTTTCTTCATGACAGTGTGATAGGAGACTATGCACAGTGGGTCATCAACAGAATTGTTATACTGTTGCAAGTCTACCAATACCTTAGATGCGGAGAGTGGCAACATAATATTACACGGGACTATTACTTTTTAAGGTCGTACCTCGTGTATTCCAAAGGGAAGAAAAGAGGGAAAGGACTTTCATTTAACAGAGATTTGATAGAGAAGATTTTTCCTAGAGAGTATATTTATAGGCGGATTATGACCATAGACGAACCTATAATCAGGACTGCACTTTTGGATGAGTATAAGAATGTATTTGTCCGTTTGACAGTAAACGAGGAGATAGTAGCTTTAGGCAAGAGAATCGAAGAGTTGAAGCAGACTATAATTTAATCGTGAGACTATGTGGCATTTAGACAAACCAAATACAAAGATACTTAAAACCTATGCAGATAAGTTATTGCCAGCATTGGTGAAAAGAATAAGTGAGAGCACAGACCTTACGACAGAAGTAAAGGAAGTTCTTTTGCCTACTGCGCCAGACAGAACTAAGAATGAGAGCCGTCTTAGGGCACTTCTTGTTAGTGAACCACGTAGATTGTATTGGCTTTCAGAGGGTATGATGAAAAGAATGATGCCCGATTATGACCAAACAGAGTTAAAAGATTTAGCAAAGGCGGTTAAGGCCATTAATAAATCTCAGCCCCAATTGGATTTAATTTCAAAATATGCCATATTAGGTAAATTGATGAATACATTTAATTATAGTGGTGTTCTTGGAGGAAATAAGTCGCGGTCATACAAATTGACAGCGGCAGCTAAACATAATACATGTGTATATTGTAATAGACAATATGCGTTTAATATTGTGCGAGATGGAGGTAAGAATGACGATAATAGGATTGCCCGTCCTGCATTGGACCACTGGTTCCCCAAAAGTTTATTCCCGTTGATGTCTCTAAGCTATTACAATCTGATTCCAAGTTGTACGGTATGTAATAGCTCTGCAAAGATGGATGAAATTTGGCTGTTGACGAGCCATGTCCATCCTTATTTAACAGGTCCAGATGTTCCGAAGTTTAAGTTCCGCTATAAGCCCGGTTTGAACGCTACGTGGGATATTGATTTTGAGAATTTGGTTGGCAGGGAAAAGAATACAGTTAAGGACCTGTGCTTGCAAGAAGCATATCAAGCCCATAGCGAATTGGAGGTGGCCGATTTGATAGAAATGGCAACTAAAAACAATGGGACGTATATGAAGCAACTTTATGGATCGATACTCAAGCTATATACTGCTGGAGGTGATAGAGCAAAAGCATATCGTCTGTTGTTGGGAACAGAGATGATGAAAGACGAATTTAAAAACAGACCTTTGAGTAAACTGAAGCGAGATGTTATCGAGCAGATAGAGAAAGCACAAGCGATGAAGTTCTTTGAATAAAAATATATAGGCTAATGATTACTATACCACCAAATACATATCATTCCGATCTAACAGCATTATTTTGGTCTTATCATCCAACTGATAAGGAGGATGATAAGCTATATGAGTTTATTCGTAAAGTCTGTAAGGCAGAACTTGTGCATAGAAGAGATAATATAGAAGAATCTTTGATAAGCAAACTTGTTTTGACTGATGAAGAAAGGCTTTTGGTTGACAAATACAAACTAACTGAGCATGAGAATATAGAGGTTAAAGCCAGATTTCTTGATGTCATGCTGAGGTTTGCAACTGGAAATAGTAGGATTGAGAAAACCAGAACAGCCTCTGATGCTTATTTGTTGCTGTTTAAAGAAACAAACGTGAACACCTATCTTGTCAGATGTTTACAGATAAGAGTTATTGGACAACTATATGACGAACACTTCCTGAAAGAATTAAAGTCATTGATTATTTCAAGTTTCATTCATCCAGGGTGGTTGTCAGAAATAATTAATGTTATTATAAAGTACATTGATGGAGGGCTTGGTAATAGTCATGTTCAAGATATACTGAGAGCTTATCAAGCAAAGGTGGATAATCAAAGTACTGAATGGTGTGATAAATACTATGACATGTTGAACGCAGTTGGGGCCATATCGGTTGAAGAGTATCATTATAAAAAAGCTGTTAATTGGGAAAGGCGCGCAGATTTTGATGAGGCAAATAAGAAGGAGAATGTATTTAATGCTAGGACGCACTCGATATATGAAGATGCTTATAAGGAGATAGAAAAGGTTCAAAATAATTATCACGAAGACTTTTTGAGAATTCGTGATAAATATAATCAGGCAAAATTCGCCTATTCACAAATATTATCGCAATATGGACATAAATCAAAATATGGGGTTCCTGACCAGTTAGTCGATGATATTAATAAACAGATGTCTTGTGTAACTGTGAGGTCTTTGGATGAGTCAATAAAACTCTATTTGTCTATCCCTTTTTATTCTGCAAATTCCTTTATTATAGAGCAACGTGCTGAAAGGCATATTAAAAATAGTGATGTTGTTCTACGGTTTGTGTCGAACAACTATACCATCAATAATGAAGGTAATGTTTCTGGTAAAACAGATTTTAAAACTTCAATATATATTCGGACGCATAGGGAAATCCGTGCAACACTCCTGTTTCATATAATGATGATGTTTGTGAGAATTAGCGAGTGCCAGCCTGATTATGATGAATTTTTGTTTCATGATATATTGAGTGAATTCAGACCGGATTTTATTGAGGAGGATAGAGTGCAGTTATGGGCTAGAGCATATAGGCTTTTTTATGATGATGATATTGCTTCAGCTAGTCATCTGCTGATGCCGCAGTTGGAGCATGCTCTTCATAATTTGTTGGAAGTTATTGCTGGTGATGTGACTATGCTTGGTAATGATATTCAAAAAGAGCCATCGTTAGAATGGGTTTTGAAACATTTGAAGAAGTATAGCCATAAAACGTTGATTGATGAGTTGGAATTGTTTTTCGTGAATGGTAATGATGTCAATTATCGTAATGAGCTGATGCACGGACTTATCGATACTTTTAATATGGTGAGACACGGTCATTATTTGTTTTATGTTGCTAATTTGTTATATTTTTATGGTCGGGATTTTTTGAAATTGGGATTTAAAGGAGAAAAGGATGGTAAGAAATAGATTGTATGACACAGGACGAACGTTGGATGGTGAGATATCAGGAGGTGATGGGCTTTCTGGAGGAGAATCATAGGAATCCATCGAAGCATCGAATTGAGGAGCATGATATGCTGAATTGGATTAAGGCGAATAGGAAAGTGATGAATGCGGGGGAACTGGCGGAACCGAGGTTTAGTCAGTTCTTGAAGCTGTTGGCATTGATGGAGGAATATAAGAGGGTGAATCAGTGGAAATAATGCTAAAAAATGAAGATTTTGGCATAGAAATTGCAATAATATCGGAAATTATTATTAATTTTGCACCACGAAGGGCGCGAAGCCAATGGAAAGGGTAGAGTTATGTGTACATGTATTGCTGAAATAAAGGAATCGTATACGAAAGTGAGACACCAAACAGCGGAGGTGGCTCAGCAACAATTTGATATCGATGATTATCTGGATATGGTAATTGTTGTGCGCAAGAAGCTGGAACAGATTACTGAGGAGACGAATAATCTGGTGGAGTTGGTGCGTGATCACTTCACGGAGTTTGATGTACAGGAGACTATTGAGCTGTTGGCTCATTCTACCCCTATTCTGATTTTGATGGACCAGTTACATCAGAAAATTATGGAGTCGCCTCTTTGCCAAGGATTGAATACTGCCATGGAGAACTATCGTGACTGTGTGAGCGATTTCCAAGAATTATGTACGGACTTGCAGACGTTTAATATAGATTTAAAGCGA